>ERZ773197.697-NODE-697-length-25437-cov-4.286936_pt1 | contig 25437 bp, 34 predicted proteins | sample MGYA00580999_ERZ773197 | MGnify/ENA primary metagenome ERZ773197 (study PRJEB29015, sample SAMEA2738166) | human oral metagenome | biome: human oral; feature: human-associated habitat; material: saliva | place: China | collected 2185 ...
AGTTACCTCGATGACCGTGTATCTTTGAATCGGACATCGTTTGAGCTTGAGAGCTCTGATGATGATCAGACTCTTTTTGATGATGTGTATATCAAAGAAGATGAGATAATAGCTGCCTGTAAGAAATATATTGAGCTTTATCTCCATGATGATTTGATAGAAATAAACGCGCAAAAAAGGGAACGCATAAATGAATATGTTGCTAAAATAAAACCACAATATAAATATTTGCTGAAGTGTAGACCAGAAGTATATGATAGTATTTCTTCAAATATAAAGGATGATGCACTCGACACAGAATTACACAAGGCTTCGCAGAAATGGGAGTTAGATATTGCTGAACAGTCAAAGATAATAGAGGAGAAAATAAAGAGAGGAGAATTTACCGAAAACGACTTTGATAAAATATTTAATGAGTATTGCGGAGCTGTTACTAGTATAAGTAAGGCGAGTCTAGCAGAATATGTCATAAGACGTAAGAGTATGTTGGATTTACTAGAAAAAGCATTAGAGTGCAAAGAAAATGGAAAGTATTTCTCTGAGGCGACTATTCATTCTATCATATGTCCCATGCAATATACGTCTGATGATCTATCGTTTGAAGAAATGAATTTGTGGATCATTGATGACAGATTATCATATCACACATATTTGGCGTCAGATAAAAAAATGAGGGCATTGCCAACAATAAATGTATCATCTGACGATCGCATGGATATTGCGATTTTTGACCAAGCAATGTCATTTTCTGAAGAAGGAGATGTATTGAATTCAATCTCCATTATTGAGTTCAAAAGAGCCGGTCGAGATGATATGCAAAAAGACGATACAAACCCGATTAATCAGGTTCTTCGATATGTGAAAGAAATTCAGGATGGTAATGTAAAGAAAGGGAATGGCAGACCATTTGGAAATGTATCAAATACAGCATTCTTCTGTTATATAATTGCTGATTTAACAGAATCTATGAGATTGGCTGCAGAAAATGCAAGTTTGATCCATACTGCGGATAGAGAAGGTTATTTCGGCTACAATACATCACGAAATGCATATATAGAGGTGATTTCCTACGACAAGCTTATCAAGGATGCTAAGCAACGTAATAATATCTTATTTGATAAGTTTTTTTTAAAAATTTGTTTAGACCCAATGTACGAGAAGCTCTGAATGGGAGACTTCTATAAGGAGGCGAAATGTTGATAACTCAAACTTTTTCCGAACGGTATTTTTAACCGACTTTTAGCGGGTTCTTTAACGGACATTTTGTTCCGTTTTTGTTCCGTTTTTGTTCCGTTTTTTGTCGTCGAAATGTGCTATGATGGTAGCATGAAAATATAGCGAGCTGCGATAAGCGTCCGAAAGGGCGCTTTTCTTGTTGGAAAAAAGGGAGGTGAGGCAATGGCACGGCCACGGAAAGAGATAGACAAAAAGCAGTTTGAAAAGCTCTGCGGCTATCAGAGCACACAGCAGGAAATTTGTTGGTGGTTCGGTGTCACGGATAAAACACTCAATGCGTGGTGCAAGCGAACATATCACATGAGTTTTTCCGAAGTTTTTGAGCAAAAAAGAGGATTGGGGAAAATATCGCTCCGCAGAATGCAGTTCCGGCTTGCGGCAAAGTCCGCGGCAATGGCAATTTTTCTCGGAAAACAGCATCTCGGTCAACAGGATGTGCAGAAGCAGGAGATCACTGGGGTGAATGGCGGTCCTGTTGAGACGCTTGCGACGAAGGTTGTTGTCTACCTGCCGGATAATGGACGTGATAACAATGGAGATTAAACCGCAGGCAGGGCCGCAGGAGATGTTCTTGTCGTCTCCGGCAGACATCGCTATTTATGGCGGTGCAGCCGGTGGCGGGAAAACCTATGCGCTGCTCCTTGAGTGTTTGCGCCATATGGGCAATCCAAAGTTCGGCGTTGTCATATTTCGTAGAAATGCGAATCAGATCATGTCCGAGGGCGGGCTATGGGATAATGCACTATCGATGTATATGCCAATGGGTGTTTCCGCTGTGTGCAGTCCTACACCGCAAATTACATTTCGGGGTGGAGCGAAAATTTCTTTTCGGCATCTGCAATACGACAAAGATGTGCATTCGTGGCAGGGGAGTCAGATTCCGCTGATTTGCTTTGATGAGCTGTGTCATTTCAGCGAGGCGCAGTTTTTCTATATGCTCTCCCGTAACCGTTCGACCTGTGGTGTCAAGCCATATATCCGGGCGACGTGCAATCCGGATGCTGATAGTTGGGTAGCGTCGTTTATAGAGTGGTGGATCAACCAAGAGACGGGCTATCCGATCCCAGAGCGGTCGGGCAAGATTCGATATTTCGTTCGCAAGGATGGCAATATTATCTGGGGCGATACGAGAGAGGAACTGACTGGGACAGATGCCAAGGATGCTGCCCTATGCAAGAGTGTGACATTTATCGCCTCGAACATCTACGACAACAAGATTTTGCTTGCGGCAAATCCAGAATATCTCGCCTCTCTGTCCGCGCTTGATGTCGTCGAGCAGGAACGATTACTCAAAGGAAACTGGAAGATTCGCCCTGCGGCCGGGCTGTACTTTGCACGGAATCAAGTCCGCATCGTGCATACGGTGCCAGATAAGATCGTCAGTGTCGCTCGTGCGTGGGATTTAGCGGCGACGGAGATCACGAGCATGAACAAGAATCCCGACCGTACGGCAGGTGTGCTGGTCGGACGCCTGCGCAACGGCCAATATATTGTGCTTGATGTCAAGCGGCAGGCGCTCAATGCCGCCAATGTCCGCACGTTAATACGCAACACGGCGATAACCGATCGGGCAGAATATCATTGCTCGAAAATCTACATCCCGCAAGACCCCGGGCAGGCAGGTAAGGAGCAGGCGCAGAGCTATGTTCGTGCAATGGCGGGATTCAATATCCAATGCCATACGGTGACAGGGGACAAGGTGACACGAGCAGAGCCGTTCGCTGCACAGTGGCAGCAGGGGAATGTTCTGCTTTGGGAAGGTGCATGGAATGAGGAGTTCTTGGCGGAACTTGAGGGTTTTCCTGATGCCCTCCATGATGACCAGGTAGATGCGGCGGTGGACGCATTCAACGCCGTGGCAATCAGTAGTGATTGGAGTGGACTGACTTCATAGAGGTGGTGATGTGATGGATAGACAGGATGGATTTTTCAATGCAGTGATCGGGCATGGGTTGAAAAGCCGTGATCCGTTTACAGCATATCAATTTGGGATGCCGCGATTGATGAGCGACCAAGAGGCGGATGACCTTTTCACATTCAATGGAATCGCGAACAAGATTATCACGGAACCTGCAAACGAGGCTGTCCGAACGGGATTTGACTTAAAGAACGGTGATGCCGTTATTGACCAAAACGAACAGCTATGCTCTGTGTTTGAGGACTTGAAAGGACAGAAGCGCATGGCGGAGGCGCTCATGTGGGATCGCCTCTATGGCGGCTGTGCCGTGCTCATGGTCATTGATGACGGCGGGACGTTAGAGGATCCGTTGAACGAGGCGAATATCCACAAGATTGACCGCTTGCAGGTGTTTGAGGCGCCCGATGTGACATACCAAGATTCGTGTCTCTATGGCGATCCGTCCGATCCCGCATACGGCAAGCCGCAGTTCTATACGCTCGTCAACTATCAAGGTCAATCCCTGCTCGTCCATGAGAGCCGCCTGTTGCTGTTCCGAGGCGGCGTCATCTCAAATCGCCGCCGCCGTATGCGTAACGGCTGGGGCGGCAGAGTATTTGACAGGATTGCGCAGGAACTTACGAACTATAACAGTAGCCTGTCACTCTCGCTCATGGCAATCAGCCGTTTGTCACAGGGGATTTTGAAGCTCTCCGGCATGGAGAGCTTATTGCAGAATGACTTCGGCGAGGAGCAAGTCAGAAAGCGCTTGCAGCTCATTGACATGGCACGTCATATGATGAACACGATCGCTCTTGATACCGCCGACGAGTATGACCAAAAGAACATGACGATTGCAGGTCTAAAGGACATCATACAGGAGTTTGAATTAGCGCTATCTGCGGTCACAAACATTCCTGCAACGGTTCTCTTTGGACGCTCGCCCGCGGGCATGAATGCGACGGGCAAGGCAGATTTTGAGGCGTATTACAATATGGTGAGCCGCATTCAGCAGCGAGCGCTGCGCCCTGCGCTGCTCCGTCTCTTTGACATCATCAGCAAAGCGAAGGAATATCCGTTCATTCTCCCTGAATCGTATACGATTGCGTTCAAGCCGCTGTGGAACCCGACGGAGAAGGAAATCGCAGAGACTGCGAACATCAAAGCGCAGGCGAAGGAACATGAGGCAAATGCGGCGCGGTCGTATATGGACATCGGAGTGCTCGATATTTCGGAGATTCGTTGCACTTTGAAAGACGACGGCGAGTATATCATGGACGATTCGCTCGATGACGAGCTGCTGACAAAGCGGGAGGAAAACCCCAATGAAGGTGACGGCGAAACAATCAGTTCGCTACCCGATGGCGCTTGAACGCCTGTATGCGAAAGAACTCACGGCATATACGGCGCTCATGATGCGGACGCTCAGCGGATACATACCAGAAATGCGGCGCTTGATCGAACAAGAGCAAGTGCGCATTGATGATGACGAGCAGACATCGCTTGATGTGCTGATGGATCGTTTGGATATGGCGCTTGCTGTCCTTCCTGCGGTCGGTATGATCGCAGGGAATATGTTTGATCGCGTCAAAGCGCATTCAACACGGCAGTTTGACAGTGTGATGCGCAGCATGTTTGGGCAGCCTGTCATAATGAATACAGTCGCTGCACATCAGCAGGAGGCAGACCTAGCGACACTCAAACGTGTGTGGGTTAGCGATAATGTTGCGCTCATCAAATCCATCAAGAAAGAGACGCTGGAGAAGATACGTTCGCGAATGGTGGAACGAATCATCAATAATGTTGAGGAGGCGAAGCTGACAAGTGCGTTGGTCGATGATTTGCAGAACATCTTGATGATGGAGAAGAAACGCGCTGTGCTCATCGCGACGGATCAAGTAGGAAAGCTGAACGGACGTATCACACAGTATCAGCAGCAGAGCATCGGTGTTGAGGAATACATATGGCGGACCGCAGGAGACCGTCGCGTTCGACCGCGCCATGTGGCACGGAACGGCGCAAAGTTCCGGTGGGATAAACCGCCAGATGACGGGCATCCCGGGCAGCCGATTCGGTGTCGCTGCGTTGCTGATCCTGTGATAGACTTAGAGAAGATGGGGATTGTACCGAAGAAAAATTCCTTCCAAGAGGTGAAAGAAAATGATATAATAAAAACAGAGGAGAAGGCTATTCAGAACGATCCGTTAAAGAGCATCGTCGACAACTTGAAGGCTTCTAATGTTGAATACTTGAAACCGATTGCGTATAGCGGTTCTGTTGATGAGGCGTCTGTTATTAAGGCGTTGGCCGGCGATGACAAAACGACTGGATCATGTGCATCTTTGGGACTGGCGTATGTTGGGCGGCTCAGCGGGCTTGACGTATTAGATTTTCGAGGTGGATACAGCCAAGAGGTTTTCTCGCAGGAAGCGACGCTAAAGAAGATTATAAAATTCCCCGGCATCAACGCAATCGTTGAAACAGCAAGATCAGAAATCACCGTTGGCAATAAGCTCTTGAAGCAAGTTGAGGTCGGAAAGCAATATTATTTCGTTGCCGGCAGGCATGCTGCTATTGTACGAAAATCGGATAATGGTAAACTCCAATATCTGGAATTGCAATCAGACGAGCTGCAAGGCTGGCATGATTTCAACGGGAATCCGAGGTATACGCTGGCGAATCGATTTGGTTGCCGGAATAGCAGAGGACGAAATGAAGACGGTTTTATGATTGACGTTGAGGAACTGAAAAGTTCCGAGGAAGTAAAAACATTGTTGGGATATATCAACACAGCGGCAGGAAAGGAAATGAAAGGGGAGGGTGGAAGTGTCAAATAAAAAGTTTTACAAGAACAATCCGACCGATAAAATCTATTGGGTTGAGACGGACACGGTAGGTCAGTGGCTTTTTACGTTTGACAAAAAGACCATTTTCAATATGTTCCGAGATTACCCCGACATGTTGACCCCTGAACAAAAGGAAGTTTTCGACAACGAAAATCCCTATTGGAAAGAGTTTTTCTCGAGCCGTGCAGGGTGACACAGTGTTGTCTTGATCTAGGCTAAACCAAACAGCGAATAAGCACTTACGAATCATCGTGAGTGCTTTTCTTATACCTGTTTTGAAGGGAGGTGAGGAATTGCAGAGATTTGATACAGTGGAGATTCGAGCGATCAAGACAGACGAGGGATTCATCCGCGATGCGCCTGTGATTGGTCGGGCCGGGATTCTGCGTTACAAAAACCCCGACGGTTCCGACCGAATTGAGTACCGCCCGCCCGACGAGGCGTTTGCAGCGGACAGCCTTGCGTCGATTGCGGGAAAGCCTATTACGGTCGGGCATAAGGGCATGGTCACTGCGGACAATGCAAGACAGATTCAGCCTGTCGGTTCGGTACTGAGTGCCGGGCGGCAGGATGGCAATGCGATACGCGCAGATATCATGATTTATTGTCTGCCGACATCAGCACGGGAACTATCCTGCGGGTATTCGCTCGATCTCGACGAGACGCCCGGAACAACGCCGGAAGGAGAACACTATGACGCGATCCAGCGCAATATCCGCTACAATCATGTGGCGGTCGTTGCGCGTGGCCGCGCCGGAATCGCCCGTCTCAATATGGACGGGGAGCAGGTTATAGAGGAGGATGAGATTATGGAGAAAATGAGCAAAGTCCGACTGGACAGCGGATTGGAATACGACGCCGCCCTAGAGGTCGGCGTGTACGTTGAAAAGCTGCGGCAGGATAATACCGCAGTCACGAAGGAGCGCGATCAGCTCCAAGCGAAATATGATGCCGCGCTTGCTGACGTCGAGAAGGTAAAGAAGGAGCATGAGGACGCCGCAAACAAGGCGAAAGAGACATTCGCGGCAGCGGTGAAGGCTCGTGTTGCTATGCTTGATGCGGCAAAGGCACATCACATCGACAAGGCGGACAGTATGACGGATAAGGAGATCAAGATTGCCGTGATCAAGGCCGTGCGCGGCGACAGCATCGCGCTCGATGGAAAGTCCGACGACTACATCGACGCCGCCTATGATATGGCGTGTGCAGAAAAGCGTGAGGACGGCCTTGCCGATCAGCGAGAGAAGCTCGGCAAGCCTGCCGGGAAAGACGAGCCGTCCCGCAAGGATGATGACGACGATCCGGAGGCGGCGCTTGCGAAGCTGCGTGCGGACGAGGCTGGCCTTTGGGCAAAGGAGGTAAGGTAAATGGCACAGGTAAAACCCTTTTCGTGGTATGAGCGGGAAAGCGGCGTCGCATTTCCCGGGCAAAAGGCGGACATGTCCGCCAATGTGTGTGATTCGTTCGCATCTGAGGGCGGTGTTGATCCCGGTGAGGCGGTCATCCGTGGAACGGATAAAGCGGGGCAGGTTAAGGCTGTGTCGGCAGCAGGCGACGGCGCAAAGGTTATCGGCATTGCCGTCCATGTGCCGCGCGAGCCGAAGGAAAGCGGAAAGTATTACGAGGCAGGCTATCAGCTCCCCGTCATGACGTTTGGAGACGTTTATGTAACGGCGGGAAGCGATGTGACCGCAGGCGATAGCGCCGCACTGAAAATCGCAGGTGGAAAAGGCTCGTTCGTCGCATCGGCTACGAGCGGAGCAGAAGCGATTGCCGGGATGACGTATTTTGACAGCGGTGTAAAGGGCGATCTCGTCCGTGTCCGCGTGAGAAAGTGAGGCTTGAAACATGAAACGGTATGATGAGAAGGAGGCCCGTTATATCCTCGGGCAGGGGCATTTCGACGAGGCGCAGAGCGTATTCCTCGCCCGACAGCTGACGCATATCCGCGCGCAGACACTGACGGTTAAGAAAGCGGCGCTCAATGCCTTTCAGGTGTTCCCTGTGCAGACTGATGTGCCGGAGGGCGCAGAGACCGCTATTCAGCGCGTCTATGACAGCGTAGGGACGGCGGAGATCATCAGCAACTATGCGGATGACCTCAAGCGCGTTGATCTCTTGGCACAGGAGAACTCGGTGCGCGTGTTCTCTATTGGCGATGCCTACGGCTACAACGAGAATGAGATTGCCAACGCGCAGTTTGCGGGTATGAATCTTGACGCGATGAAAGCGCAGGCGGCGCGTCGTGGTATCGACCTCAAGCTGAACAAGCTGGCGTGGCATGGTGACAAGACGCACAACATCATCGGGTTCCTCAATAATCCGAACATCGGCGAGTACGCGCTTCCAGGTGACGGTACAGGCAGCTCGACGAAGATCAGCACAAAAACGGAGGAACAGATCATCCGTGATTTCAACGGTCTGATTCGTGCGGTGTCGGTGGCGACGAACGAGGTTGAGACGGTCAATACGGTCTGCATGGCGCCAGACGTTTACGCACACATCTCCATGACGCGCCTCTCGCACTCGGATAAGACGCTCTTTGACTTCATCAAGAGCGTGCATCCGGAGGTCACACGCTGGATGCCGGTGGGTGAACTCAAAGGGGCTGCATCCGACGGTTCTGATATGATGCTCGCAGGGTATTTCGATCCGGCGTATATCAAGTTCGAGATTCCGATGCGCTTTAAGCAGCTCCCCGTGGAACGCCGCAATCTCGAGTATGTCGTGAACTGCATGGCAAAGGCGATTGGCGTCACGGTGACGATCCCCTATGCGTTCGTGATTGCCAAAGGCTGTTGAGGAGGAAAAGACATGATTGTTATTAACCGAACGGCGCGCGTTGTGGTGTTCGGGGACGGGTTGAGGCTCGTCCCGGAGACCCCTGCGGAGATCCATATGCCAGAGGAACAGATGAACACCTATCCTGCGATTGCCGCGATGCTTGCATCGGGGACATTGGAGATTCTGACGCAGGATGAGGCGGCGCAGGAGGAACAGAAACTCGAGGAAAAGACGGCAGCAGAGCTGCGGGCATATGCCGAGGCGCATAACATTGACGTTGCAGGACTGACGAAAAAGGCGGACGTGCTCGCCGCGATCCGCGCTGCCGAGGGTTGATATGGACGCCGCGGAAGTGCTGAAGATATTTCGCAAAATTGCGCCGGAATTTGAGAAGGTGGAAGATAGGCTTATCAAAGAGCAGGCGGATATCTTCGGGGATTTTCTGTCTGAAAAAAGGTTCGGGCAGTTCTATACGCGTGCCGTGGCGTATTTCATTGCCCATCAGATGAAGCTGAATGCGATGGCGGCGGAATCCGGCACGGACAGCGGTGCACTCACGGCAGGGAACGTGACGATGGAGAAGGAGGGAGATTTACAGCGGCAATATGCGGATAATGGCATATCGTCCGCCGATTCTCTCCTCGGGAAAACAGTCTATGGGCGCCAATATCTAGCGATTCGTGCGATGTGCATTGTGCCGCTGATGATGCGGATGGGGTGATGTCATGGTCGAGGATCGCGATTATGGATATGCCGCTATCCTAAAAGGTTTTGATGAACTAGGCACAAAGAGTATTTCGGTCGGCATCTTGAAGGACGCGGGAAAAGATGAGGATGGTACGGATTTGGTCAGTATCGCTGTCTACAACGAATACGGCACAGATGATGGACATATCCCAAAGCGTCCCGCGATCCGCATAGGCACCGACAACAACGAGGAGGCATGGCAAGACCTTATGGCAGACTGTGTCGGCGGTATCGTCGATAGACGCATTACACCGGATCAAGCCTGTCAAATCGTTGGGGCACGCGCAAAGGCCGACATACAGAAGGTATACGGATCATCTGAACTTACGGAGAACGCAGAATCGACCATCAAGCACAAGAAATCAGATGCGCCGCTCATTGATACTGGGCGGCTTCGGGCATCTGTGAATTACAGGGTGGAGGGGTGATATGCTGGGTCGAAAGAGCATCAAGTATTACCGCAAGGCGGGCCACTGGTCGGATGATGGCGAATGGATCAGCGGGGGAGAGGAGGTTGGAACGATCTCCGCCTCCTGCCAACCGCTCAATCAGAACGAACAGGCACAGTATATCAAACCGTCTGCGGGCGGAGAATCCATCTATGGTGCGCTCAAACTATACTCCGCGACACCGCTGCGGACATCCAAGCAGGAGACCGCACAGGAGGCGGACGAGATCGAGTATATCGGACGCAGGTATAAGGTTGTCGATGTCCAGCCATATCAGAGCGGGCTCATCAATCATTACAAAATGATCGCCGTGGAGGTGGATGCACATGCTGACTGATCAGCGCAAAGCACTCCACGACATCATTGCCGCAGAGCTGCACCTGTCGAAGAATAAAGTTATATGGGCGAATCAGTCCGCACCGAGGGTGCAGAAACCTATGGCGACGCTGCAAATCATGAGTCGTAAAGGACAAGCACTAGAGGAAATCCGACCGTCTGGGAAAACGGGGATTTACAACATCGTTACGCCGTCAAAGGCGGTTCTTTCGGTGCAGTATTACGGAATAGCGGGCGAATATGCGGCTGATGTTTTGGAACATCTCGTTATGAATTTGGGAAAGCCGAGCGTTGTAGAGCGCTGTGCGAAATGCGGGCTTTCCTTTTTTGATGCCGAGCCTGTGATTGATGTCACGGCGTTGCTCGGCAATGGGCAGATATATGAGCCGCGTGCGGCGGTGGATATTCATTTCGGATATATGTACGCCGCAGAGGATGATCTCGGTGCAATCGAACAAGTCAATATTAAAGGAGTGATTACGGATGGCGAATCTTGATAGGATCGTCAATGTGCAGATTTCCCTCAACACGACGGGTATCAGCAAAGACGGATTTTCGACAATGCTCATCGTCGGGGCGTCTGTTCATACGCTTGCGCGTGTGGAGACCTATACGGACGCGAATGCGATGATCAAGGCGGGGTACGCAGCGGATGATCCGCTCTATCTCGCGGCGGTCGATGCGTTCAGCCAGACGCCGCGGCCAAAGGTCGTTAAAATTGGGCGACGGCTCGTTGACGGTGTGAAGGTCAAGGCGAATAAGGTCACTGCGGCAGGCGTCTATACGGTGACGGTCAGCACGAAAGACAAGGATGGGAATGTGGCGGCAAAGCCCTACACCATCACAAACACGGGAGGAAAGGCAGCGGACATTGCGACCGCTCTGCAAACGAAGGTCAAGGAAGATACGAAAGCTGCGGTTACGGCGACTGTATCAGGGGATGAACTGACACTCACGGGAAAGAGCAGCGGTTCGTTCAAGGTCGAAGTCTCGTCCATGCTGACGATGGAAAACGGTGCTGTGACGGAGACGATTCCGCAGACTATGACGGCAATCTGCGCCGCTGATAACGACTGGTACGGCTGGACACTCGCCTCGCGCGCGGAGGCGGATGTCATCGCGGCGGCAGAGTGGACGGAGGCACAGCGCAAGCTGTTCGGCACGTCGTCTGCGGCGGACGGCATCATTGATGCGGACGTTACAAACGACATTGGCAGTCGACTGATGGAGGGGAACTTCTACCGCACATTCTACTTCTATCACGCGGATGCTGCGAAAGACTTCCCCGAGTGCGCGGTAATGGCGCGGTGCTTTGCAGCCTACCCGGGCAGTGAAACGTGGGCGAATAAAAAGTTGGCAGGCGTTACGACGGACGGTCTTACGGAGACACAGTACAACGCCGTCACGAAGAAGAACGGGAACACATTTGAGCGGTTCCGCAACGTGACGATCACGCAGAACGGAAAAGTTGCGGCGGGCGAGTGGATCGACGTAATCCGTTTCCGTGACTGGCTGCAAGAGGAGATGACAGTCAACATCTTCAATGTGCTCATCAACAATGACAAGGTGCCCTATACGGACGCTGGGATTGCTCTTGTCGAGGCTCAGATGCGTGCAGCACTGAAACTCGGACAGACACGCGGCGGAATTGCGCCGGATGAGTACGACGAGAACGGAAACACCAACGCCGGATACGTTGTCTCGGCACCGTTGGCGGCGAATATCTCGGCGAATACAAAAGCGACCCGCATCCTCGAGGATATGAGATTCACCGCACGTCTCGCGGGGGCGATCCATGCAGTCGAGATCAAGGGATCGCTGACCTATGAGAATCTGATCACGGCGTAAGGGAGGAATAACATATGCTTACATACGATCCGCGCAGGAATATCATCACGTTCGGCGCGAAACAACTGACCGGCATGGCTGAGGACGACATGATCACGATCAAGCCGCTTGGCGACGGTGCGCAGCAGTTTGTAGGAGCGGACGGCGAAGTCGCTCGTTCGCTCGATCCGAATATGACCTATGAAGTCACTGTGTCGCTGTCCACGGCGAGCAAGTCGAATGACTATCTCTCTGCGATCTACAACATGGATCGGCAGACCGGAAACGGCATTCTGCCGCTCATGGTCAAAGACCTGTCCGGCACGACGAAATTTTCGGCAAACGCCTATATCGTCAATATGCCGGAGACGACGCGCGGGCGTAAGGTCGCCTCGCAGAATTGGGTATTCAACACAGATCAGGTGACAGACCCGATCATTGGAGGGAATGACTGATGAAACCGTCAGAGTACAGACAGGGCGATACGCTGTTCATGATTCGGCGATTTCCGCCGTTTGAGGCGATGCGCGTCCTTGGGGAACTACAGAAGGTTCTTGCGCCGCTCCTCGGCGGTGCGGCGAAGGGTGCGACAGGGGCGAATATCGACGCGGATATTCGTTCCGTGTCGGCGTGGGCGGGGATTCTCGGCAATGCGATCACGGAACTTCCAAAGCACTTCGACGGTGAGAAATTTGAGGCGCTTTCGCGCATGCTGCTCCGTACGGATTATGTTTCCGTATCGCAGGACGGTACGAAGGAGAATCTCATCAAGCTCAGCGAGACTGTCATTGATGAAGTGTTCGAGGGGCGGCCGTTTGATATGATCGCTCTCATGATTGCCGTGGTGAAGGTAAACTACTTGGATTTTTCAAGGCTCTCGAGCGTCCCGACTGGCGTCCGAGAGGCATTCAGCGGCGTCATGAATCAATTCCGGGAGACGCATCAGACGAATTTAAGCGAGTAATCTTTATCTATCGCGCCATTGATGCGGGAATGGTGAGTTTTGCAGACGTACAGCAGGGGAATATCTCCCTTGCCGAGCTGGTCGGAATTAGCCATTACCTTGACATGAAGTCCGATATTGAGTATGCGGCAATGAATGACAATGCCCACGGGAAAGGAGGTTTGCGGCGTGGCAAGTATTAGAGAACTGGTTACCAAGATCGTCTTTAAGACGGATACGAGTGGTGCGCAGCAGGCAGAAAAAGCAACAAAGAAACTCAAAAAGTCCTTGAACGACACAGAAAAAGCGGCGGAGCAGATGGGCGATTCGCTGTCATCCAGCGTATCCGGTGTTTCTGCACCCGCAGGCCAGGGCGCATCTGCGATACGCCGTATCGGTGCTGCGGCACAGGCGGCAGCGAGTGTTGCAGGCGGCGCTTTGCAGTCTCTACAAAGGCGATTGGACAGCGTTGCAACTGCCGCTGAGCGGGCAAAAAATAAAGTAAAATCCATCGACCCTAAAAAGGTCGGGGAGAAAGGTGGAGAGATTGCAAAAGGAGGCATGGAATTGGCGGCCGCCGGGGCCGCTGTCTCTGCACCCGCTGTACTATCCGTTAAGACAGCCGCAGACTTTCAAGAGGTTATGAGCAAGGTCAAGGCCATCACAAACAGTACGGACGAGGATATGTCACGACTGACAAAGACGGCGCGTGATCTTGGGGCGAGCACGAAGTATTCTGCAACCGAGGCGGGCGAGGCGATGACCTATCTCGGTATGGCTGGGTGGAAGACGGAGCAGATCATAGCTGGTATGCCCGGCCTGCTCGATCTTGCGGCGGCATCCGGTGAAGACTTGGCACGCGTATCGGACATCGTATCGGACGACTTGACCGCATTCGGTATGGACGCAGGTCAGGCGGGACATATGGCAGATGTCATGGCGGCCGCAAGCACCAATGCGAATACCAACGTCAGCTTGATGGGCGATACGTTCAAATATGCAGGCGCTGTCGCAGGTGCATTAAAGTACAGCTTTGAGGATGTGGCACTCGCTACGGGACTTATGGCGAATGCAGGTATTAAGGGGGAACAGGCAGGAACGTCTCTGCGCGCAATTATGTCCAGGCTTGTCTCGCCACCGAGGGATGCTGCGGATGCAATGCAGGCGCTTGGCATCAAAGTGACGAATGCCGATGGAACGATGAAACCTTTCCGTCAGACGATGAAAGAACTTCGTACGGCATTCAGTAGCTTAACTGATGCGCAGAAAGCAGAGATGGCATCCTCGATGGCAGGGCAGGAGGCAATGTCCGGTTTTTTGTCAGTCATCAATGCAAGTGATGCCGATTTCAATAAATTGGCGGAAGCCGTTGACAACTCCGAAGGTGCTGCGCACAACATGGCGAAGACCATGAATGACAACGCAAAGGGCGCGCTGAAGGAATTGCAATCAGCGGCGGAAGAAGTTGCGATTGAACTAGGCGATAGCCTCCTTCCCGTACTTTCTGAAATCATCAGAGAAACGACAGGATTCACACAGGGGTTAGGTGCATTCACAAAAGAGCATCCCAAACTCGTTGCGGGCATCATGGCCGTTATATCTGCCGGCGGAGCGTTGCTTGTGCTTCTTGGGACGCTTGGTATTTTCGTCGGCGGTATTATGCAGCTTGCACCTGTGTTCTCGGCGATTGCTACGGCATTAGGCACCGTCGCGTCCGTAGGACTTGCGCCGATACTGGCGATTATGGCGGCAATCGCTGCTGTAATCTATACTGTGTCCGAATACTGGGATGAGCTTGTCGAATGGTTTCAGCCGGGCATAGACGAGATGATGAACGGCTTAGACCTGTTGGCCGGTGCATGGTACAACCTCCAGCCGCTCATTTCAGCGCTGTTCCCTCTGCTCAAATTCATTGCAGCGCTCATTGGCGGCGCGATTGTCGGTGTGATATGGGCATTTTTCCGTGCCGCATCGTTTGTGTTCAATGTCATTGCCTCTCTGGTCAACGGTATTGCATATGCTTTTGGCAAAGTCGGAGATGTCATTGACTGGTGTGCTGATAAACTTAGGAGGTTTCTCGGCCTACAAAGCCAAGTACAGGAAGGGGCTGTTGTGAATACTACATCGGAGTGGGCGCAGCGTGTCATTGCCGGACAGGGGAACAGTAATAACACCTACTATAACAACAACGGAAGCTACACATTCAACGTGCCGAATGAGGGCGCTATGATTCGTACCTACGATAGGACGCAACTATTGACGCCGTATTCTTGACATAAAAATCCCCCCCTGTATTAGTTACAGGGGGGCGACGTTCAATCGGTCAATCTCACGGCAGGGTGACTCCACCATTCATCAGCGATTTTTGGGATGTTTTCAAGCTGGACATTCTCGAAATTTATCTTTTGAATCGTTTCATGTGTGAATGTAGCCTTTATGACGATCTCATCCTTGGAGTTTCCGTATTTATCGGTGAGTGGATAGACCACGTTGAAGTCTATATTCGCATCAGTTACAGGTTTTAGCGCTTTCATGATGTCTCGCATATTCATATACATGCCTTTTATGGTCATGTTATTTGTGAGATTTTCTGATCCCTTGAACTTGACGAGAAGGAATTTGTTGTCCGGCACATAATTGATAGTTTCGATATTTTCGGGCTTTATGACACCTGCAACAGCGGTTTTAATCTCGTCCGCTTTACTCGCTGTAGGCGATTGCGTGGGCTGTTGTTCCTGCTGTGTTATTTCCTGTTTTGGAGCCGGCGTTTCTTGTTGGACTTTATGGGATGGAGAGGTCAAAGCGATAATGAACCACATGATAGAACATCCGGCAATGATCCTCCATTTTGAATGTCGTTCTCGATTGATGTAAAGGAGCACCAAGCCTATTGGTGTGAAAAAGATAAGGCATACCCACATTATCCATGATTTGTTGTACCACTTCATCAATAACACTCCTTTGTAAATACATTCCCATGTTGATATATTTTGACAAAGGGGGAGAAAATCCTCTATTTATAGGTTTGAAAGGAGGGAGTTATGCCAATACTATGGGGCGATGCGCTCGGCATTGGGCCTACTGTTGTCTCGGCACGCATCGATACGCTAGAGATCGATGCTATCATCAGCCGCGAGGCATCGTTTGACAGTGATGTTTCACAGAATCCTGTTGAGGACGGTTTCCCAATCGCCGACCATGTGACACGACAGCCGCTGAAACTAACGATGGAGTGTGTATTTTCGCCGACACCGATGACAAGATTCGGTATAGGCGGAGACAGCGCAAAGATGGCTACGACGGCACGAGAATTGCAGCGCATCTATAAGGCGGGAGAGCCGATCCGCATCACAACGCCGGACGCAATCTATACCGACATGGTAATGACGCATGCACCGCTAACGCGAAACGTAGACAACGGGCTATGCTACAAGATTCAACTGGACTTCGTACATGTCCGCATCGTCAAGCAGAAAACGGAGGATGTGCCGGAAGGCTCGACGTCCGAGGAGGCGCAGGGCAAGGCGGGGAAAACCGAAATGGACGCCGGGGCGGCGAATCAAAACGACATCGGAACTGGTATGACGGTTATCGACAACAAGCCTGTAATGTCGCTTGAAACGCTCTCGGCGGATAAAACAGCATCCGGTAGCATCAATACACAAAAGGAAATCACAGCATATACGGCGGCCGCTACGGTGGCCGTTTGTTATTTCGGGAGGTGAGATCATGATCCAGCTATCCATGGCGGATGCCAACGATTTTATCCAGTCTGCCATCCTCGATGGGACGCCGTATAAACTCCACTTCGCATGGAACAGCAGGGCGGGACAATGGACACTTGACCTGCGCGATGGACAGGGGAATGAACTCGTTCGCGGAATTGCCATTGTGCCGAATCTGCCGCTTCTCAATCAGTGCCGCCGAAACGGTCTGCCGCGCGGCGAACTGATGGCCGTCACAACAAATCAAGACGCGGCGGAGGATCAGACAATAGGGCGTGCAGATTTTGTGAGCGGGAAATTCTCAATGGTGTTTATCCCGGGAGGTGAGATCGATGCCATCCGATCAGCTGTGGAAACGTGAATACCGCGTTGTGTTCCCGGACATTGGGCTTGAATACAACAATCTAGGCGATGATGACGCGCTGAAAGTGTCCTTTGACATTGCTAAAGATCTCACGCAAGACACAAACAAATGCAAGTTGAAACTGTGGAACCTCAAAGAGGAATCGCGGAAAAAGATTGAAGTCCCCGATCTCGTGATTGAAATCTATGCGGGGTACCGCGACAACACGGGACCGAAGAAAATCTTTCGCGGCTCGGTTGTGTCTTCGGTGACAGAGGACAGCGGCGGAGATGTGACGACGGAGCTAAAACTATCCGACGGGCAATGCGCCGTGCGTGATTCGTGGTTTTCCGTGTCGTTCCCTCCGGGGACGCCCGGCGATACCGTTATCAAGGCAATCGCCGACAACATGGGGCTTGCTCTCGTGTTCGGTGAGGGCGCAACATTCGGCTCATTCCCGAACGGATTTTCATACGGCGGCAATGGTGCGGATATGCTGAACGCTATCTGCTATGGCTCGGGATGCACATGGAGCATACAGAACGGTGTGCTGAATGTAATTTTGGCGGGCGGTGTGACGACGAATCGGGGCATTGTCTTCTCAGCGTCGAGCGGATTGCTCGGCAGCCCGAAACGGATTGTACATTCTGATCACAAAGCGGATAAAGAATCGCAGAAGCGTAAGCGGCGCAAGAAGGAGAAGAAGGAAAAGCCGGATAAAAAGGCCGGCTGGAAGATTCAGACCTTACTCGCGCCGACGGTCTCACCGGGCGATGCGGTCAAGGTCGAAAGCCGCATGATTAACGGCTGGTTCCGTGTTGAAACAGCGAAGCATACAGGAGATATTGATGATAAGTGGACAAGCGAATTTGAACTGATAGAAGGGCTGGCGGACGATGGATCAAAGTGAAAACGAAATCAAGGATGCCATCCGAACAATGATCGGCAGACAGGTCAACAACATTCATACAGCGATTCCAGGTACCGTCAAAGCGTATGATGCAGGGGGAAATCGGGCAACCGTTCAGCCGTTCGGTAACTTTAAAACGGACGATGGGCGCAGCTTCCCATATCCCGTTATCTACAATGTGCCTGTTGTATTCCCTACCGGGGCGGGCGGCAGCGCAGGCGTGACGTTCCCGATTGTTGCCGGTGACGGTTGCCTGCTTGTATTCAGCGAGGACAATCTTGATGATTTCCTCTCGGGCGGAGACAGCGACGATCGACGTAAGCATGCCATAAATGATGCGATCTGCATTCCGGGACTTTACAGCGGGACAACTGCAGGTGCGGCACACAGCGGCGATACCTGCCTGTTTAACGGTGGTTCGATGCTGCGCCTCAATGCGGGCGGACTGTCCGGTAACGTCGGCGGAACGTCCTTTTCCATCGGCGGTGGCGATCTTATCGTCAATGGAATTTCTCTCGTGCATCATACGCATCCGGGTGACAGCGGCGGCACAACGGGGCAGCCGCAGTGAGGAGGGACATATGGGATATGATTTGATGATGAATATTTCCTCGGGTGACTTGTCGATAGAAGACGGACAGGTGCGGATGGTTGACGGGGCAGAGCGTATCGCGCAACAGATACTCATTTCGTTGCGGTTTTGGCTCGGCGAGTGGTTTCTCGATACGTCTCAAGGTGTGCCGTATCTCGAATACATCCTTGTTAAAAATCCCAATGAACGTCACATACAGCAGATATTGACGGAGGAGATCCTCGCCGTTGCAGGCGTTCAGTCCGTAACGGATATGACGCTTGATTTTGACCGCCCAAATCGTCGCTTGATTGTCTCATATGAGGCGGCGACAAAGTACGGATTGATCGCGAGAAGGGAGGCGTTAGGGTATGGCCGTTAAATATGGACTAACGCGAGACGGATTCAAACGGAAACGTCTGCCGGAGATTATGCAGTCTCTGCGCGATCGTTTGAGCGATAGGCTCGGCATCAAGATCGAGACAGGTGCAAACAGCCTGCTCGGTCAAATCATCGGTGTCTATGCCTACGAATGCGCCGATCTTTGGGAGCAGGCGGAGAACACATACAACGCTATGTATCCAAGCACAGCACAAGGCGTGCAACTCTCAAATTCGGCAGGACTGGCAGGCATTGCTCAGATTACGGCAGAGCAAACAACCCTGCTCTTGACCTGCTACGGCATGGACGGTACGGCAATCCCCTACGGTTCGCAGGTATCATCCATGAATGAGCCGGATATTATCTATACTTGTACGGATGCGGGTGCCGTTATCAGTGCGGGAAAATGCGCGACAGCAGATGTGAAAGTCATTGTATCGCCCGGCACGGTATATGGACTCACCATCAACGGGCAGGACGTGACGTATGCGGCGGGGCAGGGAGCGACAGCGGCAGTTGTGTTGAATGGACTTGCATCACAGCTCTCCGTTGCAGGACTTACAATGCACATCGTCAACGATATTCTGACACTGGCAATGGATGATCCGCGCAACACCTTTGCGATGAGCGGTAGCAATATCACGATTGATAACATCGGTACGCCGATGAATTTTATGTGTGAGAAATACGGCGCTATAAATCCTACGCTCGGAACGGTGACGAACATTGTGACGGCAGTACACGGATGGACGGGAGCACGCAACAATATCGCGGCCAATGTAGGGCGAGAAAACGAGAGTGACACTGCGCTGCGGCAACGGTGGAGCTCATCGGTCTATGACCGTGCCTCGGCGATGGTTGAAGCGATACAGGCGAAAATATACGCAAACGTGTCAGGTGTCTCGACCTGCAAAGTGTACGAAAACGTAAACGATGTTGCCGACGAATACGGCAGGCCGCCGCACTCTGTAGAAGTCATCGTTGCCGGTGGGGAGCCAGAAGACGTTGTTGCGCAGATTTGGAAAACGAAAGCGGGCGGTATTGATACGTTCGGCGTGGAGTCAGCAGCGTGTGTTGATTCGCAGGGCGTAACTCATACACTCAGCTTCAATCGTCCCGAGGTCGTCCCGATATGGCTTAAAATTACCATTTCCGAGAATCCGGAGGAAACATTTCCTGCGGGCGGCGTCTTTGATATCGCGAATGCGCTCCTTGCACGCGGAAGTACGCAGAGTGTTGGCGAGGATGTCGTCCTGCAAAAGTATTTCTCGACGATTTTCAAGGCGGCGAAGGGCGTTGGATATATTCAGCTCACAGCGGCAACCGGAAAAACGCCGGGGAATTACGAGGCGAAGAACATCATTATCTCGCCGCGTCAGATTGCCTCCTTTGCGCCGGAACGAATCGAGGTGAAGAAGGTGTGAACAGAGCACAAGCTATGAAAGAACACCTCATTGGGCAGTTTGCAGAAAAGCCGAATCTTTGTGCAGTCTTGGATGTTCTCGGCGCGGAATTGGATGAAGTACACGCTGTATTTGATGATCTTATGACAAGGCGCTGGATTGATACTGGAGAGGGCAAACAGCTTGACGGAATCGGTGAGATTGTCGGGCAGTCACGGCAGATATACAACGCCCTACAGATTGCCTTTTTCGGGTTTGAAGACCAAGACAATGCGCTTGGTTTTGATGAAGGTCGGTTTCGTGACAGTTGGGAAGTATGGCTGGAAAATGTCAATCTTGATGATGCCGAATATAGGCCTGTGTTGTGGCAGAAGATCACAAAAAACTCTGCACTCGGTACGGCAGAAGACACGATACGAAGCCTGAAATTTGCCTTTTCTGCGTCGAAGGTGTTTCTGCATGAATGTGGTAATGCAAAGATTTCATTTGCGATTGGTCGGAGGCTATCACGCAATGATATTTCCATTGCGAGAGCGATTGATATGGCGGTTCGTGCAGGCGGTGTAGGAGTTGCATGGCAGTCTTATTTCGACTACGATAACTATTTCGGCTTCCTCGGGCAGCTGAATGCAAAAGGCTTTGAAGAAGGTATATTTGCCGAGATTTTTTAGGAGGGGTAAAAATGGCAACACCGGATTTTTCCAAAATTTGGGGCAAGAACAGCCCGCTTGCACCGTATACATTCACGGATGATCATTATCTGACAGGATGGAATTTTGTCGGTAGTACGCCGCCTGCACGAACGATGTTTGATGCGTGGATGCGTAGCGCAGATGAAAAGCTGCTGTGGCTCTATGAAAATGCTTTTTCCGAGAACTCGCTCGGTGGATTCCTTTTTTGGCGCTTGCCGAATACAGCGTATTTTGTGGGTGAGAAACGTGCATTGCAGGATGGTCCGCTTGATATCTATCTTGAGTGCACAGTTGCGGGAAAGACGGCAACAACAGAGCTGAAAAAGCTGCCTGCCGGCACAGATGTCGGAAATACGCTAAAAGATGGCAATGTAACGTGGATCGTGCGAAAGTTTGCAGACGTGAATCTGCTTACAGAGCACAACATAGATCCCGATGCACATCCGAATCTCGGTTTGTACTTGCGCCGCAACTCCACCACCTACGCCGTCGGCGACATTGCATATTGCCGCTCCCTCCCGTCGTGGGCACGTCTGGAATGCGTCAAGGCGGGTACAACGGGCGCGGAGTTGCCCGATAAAATCAAACAGGCGCTCGAAAATGGGGGGTAATTATCCATGACGGTACGGCCGTCTGGATTGTTGACGACCTGCGCGACGGTACGCCCGTCGGAGCAGTGCGCGGCAGCCTCTATCTCCCGGCGGGCTACATCAAGTGCAATGGCGCGACAGTGCAGAGGGCGGACTATCCGCGCCTTGTAGCACTGGCAGATAAGCACAACCTCTGGACGGACGACGTGACCGCGAATGTGGGACTGTTCGGGCGCGGGGATGGCAACGCTACGTTTGTGTTGCCAAACTGGACAGATCGCATGGTGCAGCTTGCGGCGGATAGTACAGGGGTGACAGTGGCGGCGGGACTACCCAACGTCAAAATCAGTTATCGTGACCGTATGTATACTGGCGGTGAGTCTTGGAGTTGGCAACCCGGACAGGAGCACAAAGTGCTCGAAGACAAACGGAAACAGGTAACCTTAGCGGTGGAAGATGGCCCGTATAGTTATGGATCCGGAGATGGGTCTGTCTATGGGGGCGTTGTATCCATTGATGTGTCTAAATCCAACGCAATATACGGCGCAGTGGAAACAGTCCAACCCGCGGCAGTCAAGATGCTGCCAATCATCAGATACTAAGACCTGCGCTCCTACGCGCAGGCGAAAGGAGCAAAACATGATAAAAGCAGGACAACTCATCCGCGACGGTTCCGCCGCCTGGATAATCGACGACGTGCGTGACGGTGCGCGTGTGGGAGACATCATCATGCGCCCGACACTCAGAGATGGCTATATCAAAGCCAACGGTGCGACCGTCAAGGCAAGCGAATATCCCCGTCTCCTTGCGTGGGTGCGGGAGAGCAATATGACAGTCACAGCGGAGCAGTATGCGCAAGACTGCTCCAAGTACGTATATGACGCGGCGCAGGACAAGCTGACCCTGCCCAATATGACAGGGCGTGTCCTGCAAGGCGGAGAGGCGGTCAAGTCCGTGGAGTCGGGGCTCCCAAATATTACGGGGAGTATCCACAATATTACAGATTTTAGTGATAGTGCAGACACAGCAAATACGGGCGGAGCACTATCAATTATCGCAGAACATAGTGATTGGATTATCTCAAACACAAATACATCTAACAAAATAATTACCGGATTGGATTTGGACGCGTCCAAATCAAACCCTATCTACGGCTCGTCCGACACCGTCCAGCCGCCGGCGATCTCACTGATCGCGCAAATCAAATACTGAGAGGAGACAACTATGGAAACAAAGACAGTCTACGCCTACGCCGCCGATGGCAAGTACATCGGTGAGCGCACGCTTGACGACACCGACCGCTCGCCGATCAGTGGCGCATGGCAGATACCTGCCTACATGACGGAGGTGCAGCCGCCCGCTGCAAAGGAGGGCTATGACATCTGCTGGCGTGACGGCAAGTGGGAGCAGGTCGAGCGACCAAAGCCCGCGCCTGAGCCAGCGCCGCCGACGGGGACAGGTGAGGTGCAGGAACCATACACGGATCCTGAGCGCCTCGCCGCCTTTGAGGCGATGGCAGAGCAGGAAGCCCGCCTGATTGTGTATGGCGAACGTCTCGCCGCATTGGAAACTGCACTGAAAGGAGGTGAGGGAAAATGAAGAAGTGGACATACATGATTCCGATCTACGCGTACCTTGTGCGTGCGGGCGCGTGGGCAATCTCCGAGGAGGACAAAGTGAGAGACGATCAGAAGGTCGTCCCCGAAATCTACCGTGAGGACGTTGCCACGTATCTCGCAGAGCACGCCGCAGGGTAAGACAGAGCGCAGGAAAGCCGTCATAACGCATGGCGGCTTTTTCTGTGCGTGGAAAGGAGATGCAGATTGATCGAACATATCATGCCCGTACTGAGCCGCATGGCGGACGGATGGGCGGAGAAACTCGGACTGTCACTTGTCGTTACGATCGCCTACGAAGATCATGCACAGATCTTCGCGGCGTTCTTCATTTTGGTGTGCGCCGACCTTGTGACAAAATGGCTCTCGCTCTCGCGGCAACATCTTGTTGACACTGGGGTAGAGGAGCCGTCCATCTGGCATGCTGTGTGGAATTTTCAGGCGGCGCGGCGTGCAGGGTACATCAAGAGTGACATCATGCGTAAACGCTTTGTCCCGAAGATACTCACATACTTCGGCGTCGTCGGTGCGGCGGCGGTACTTGACTTTATCCTTCTCAAGGCACACGCGCCCGCCTTTGCAACGACGCTCGTCATTGGATATCTGTCACTGACAGAGTTTATCTCCATCCTCGAAAACATGCAGCGCTCAGGCGTAGAGGAGGCGGGCGGTCTTGCGGAACTGGCACGCAGAAAGGGCGGTATTGCCAAGAGTACGGGTGAGAAACCCGACGAGAAAGGAGAAAAGTAAAATGGAGAGAGTACCTATCAACGATACCGGTCTTGACATTGATGATGACCGATTGGTCATACGTCAGGTGACCGACCAGATCGTTATCCACCACACAGGAAATCCGACCGATGATGATCTCTCTGCGGAGGAGATCAATGCAAGTCATCAGGCGCAAGGATGGGCGTGTATCGGCTATCACTATGTCATTCGCAAAGACGGTACCATCGAGGAGGGGCGACCACATTGGACAGTCGGCGCTCATGCGTACAGGGAGAACTATCACACGATCGGCATTCACGTCTGCGGGAATTTTGAGTTGGCCGAGCCGACCGACGCGCAGATCGAGGCGCTTGCGATGCTGCTTGCCAACCTCTGCGCCGACTACGGGCTTCCGATTGACCGCGATCATATCGTAGGACACAGGGAACTTATGCCGACGGCGTGCCCCGGCAGGAATCTCTTTGCGCAGATGGACACCGTTGTCGGCAAGGCGAATTTTTACGCCAATCAGTGAGGAGGTGTACCTGATGATTGAACGGGTAAAACAACTCGTTACAGAGCACAAAACAGCCCTGCTGGTGATCCTGTGCCTCCTGATCGTCGGGCTTGCGTATACCGTTGGCAGGCATTCCGCATCGGAGCAGACCACCGTCGAAAAACCCGCTGTCATGACGCAGGAACAGACGCAGGACGTTAAGGCACTGCAGGCGCGGCTCGACATCTCCAAGAGCAACGCTGAGACACTGCAGCGGCGTCTTGCGGACATACAAGTGGGACAGCGTGCGCCGACGGTGACGTACCATGTCACAGCTCCTACGGTGGAGCGGGCGGCTACGGTGGTAGAGCGGCAGATACGCACGGACGATGCGGCACTGCCAATGGCGGCGCGGGAAAAGACAGACCGCACCGTTGTTACGCCGATAGTTAAGGACAAGGACGGAAAAGATCTGCCGCCCGATCAACAAAAGGTTGACGTGTATAAGATCAACCTGCGCAAAGACCACCGCATCAAAGCGGGCGCAACGATGATTGACGGCAAGGCACTCGTGACCGTTGGCTATGAGAAGGGACGATTTGAAGCCCTTGCGCATTTCGACGGCGCAAGGTGTAGGGGAGCGACGTTGATGTATAACGTCGCGGAGTGGTAATAGAAAAAATAGAGGGACGGCGCAGGTCACGCCGTCCCTCTGTTTTTGTCTACAGCTTGTCTACAAAATACCATGATTCGCCCTCTATATTGCTATTTCGCCTTTGTGTGAGAATCGCTGTGTTATTCCTGCGATACCTTGTCATTGTTGGCTTGCGGGGTCACTACTATGTTTGATGAATCACTCCTTTTGATGTGCGAAATACTCTAGAACAAAACGGGCACTCATGGTAGGGGGCGCATGTCTTTTGCGGGGGAATGT
>ERZ773197.698-NODE-698-length-25433-cov-13.075104_pt1 | contig 25433 bp, 20 predicted proteins | sample MGYA00580999_ERZ773197 | MGnify/ENA primary metagenome ERZ773197 (study PRJEB29015, sample SAMEA2738166) | human oral metagenome | biome: human oral; feature: human-associated habitat; material: saliva | place: China | collected 2185 ...
TTGAAAGGAACATATCGCCGTTGGACATATCTTTGAATACGACGGGGCGATAGTTGTCTGGGTGAATACCTTTTTTCATTTTGCTTTATATATTTATTATTAATAAAAAATCGTTATGTTTATGTTGAGAATAAAATAATTATTCATCGTACATATTTATAGGGTACAAAATTACAAATAATTCTGCAGCCTGCCAAATTATTAATATATTTTTTACTTAACAGTTACAGTCTTAATTTCCCATGTAGGAGCAATATTTGTGGTGCTGTTATATTCAAATGCAACGAATACTTTCTCTTTTCCTGCATATTTGTTCAAATCGCAGGTAGAATCAACGAAAGTCCAACTATTACCTGAAGGGGGATTATTTATAGCTACCGATTCCCAGTTATTACCATCAGTCGAAACAAAAACCTTTATTGCATTGTTAAGTGGCATAGTTTTCAAAAAGTTCAATGCATTATTAAAAGTAAGTGTTGCTGTATTTACACCTTTCAAACTGAATGCTGGTGAAACAAGACGACTTTGTGTCTCGTAGTTTACATTATTTGCACGAGCACTTGCTTTCATTTGTTTATATTTCGCATCATGTGTCCAAACCTGTGTTAAATCTGCAGGAAGTGTCTTTAAATTAGATATACTAAAGGCTGCTATATCTTTATCGAATGCTACATCTAACCCAATGTTTGCACTTGGTGTTGTGTTTTGGGTCTTACCATTGAGTGAATATATATAGTTACCTTGTCCAAGTTGCTTAATTCCATTTGTATGAGTCATTAATTTACCACAAATAATCACCTCATCACCTGTTTTTATTTCGTTGGCATTTGTAAAATTTTCGTTACCTAAGTTCTTTCCACGAAAAACATAAAATTGATTGGAAGTTGTGCCGTCATCAGAAATATAGTAAGTAGCATTTCCATACTGTGTATTGACTTCCTTAATACTTACAATAATTCCTTTTACATATACTTCTTTATCAAGATTTTCTCCTTTAGTTATATAATTCTGTGCTGCTACAATATTAAAAGGATCATCTTTTGTACCAATACCTTTTGCAACCATATTGGAAGGTTCTGGTTTATTATTATTATCATCAAATGTTGTATTATATGGTGCAGGCACATCTTCACAGCTTGTGAGCGTATAAGCCGCAAAAGCTAATGCTAAAACAGAATAGATAAACTTCTTCATACTTGTTTTCTCTTTATTTATTAATTTTCAATATTTTATTTTATTACGAGGTTCTTAAATTCCCATGTTGCAGCAGTTGTAGTTGTACTATTATAGAAGAAACTTATGAAAACCTTCTTACCACAATATGGTGTTAAATCTGCTTTTGCTGTTACAAAGTTCCAATTTTCTCCAGTTGGTTTCTTGTCTATGGTTAAATCTTTCCATATATTTCCATCTGTGGATATTTGTACTTTAAGTTCATTATCAAAGTTGTCAAAGTAACGCGCTGCATGGTCAAAAGAAAGCGTAGCATGTGTAACTTTTGTAAAATCTATAAGAGGAGAAATTGCACGTGCATGTGTTTCGTAACGTTGTCCATTTACGAATGCAGAAGCTTTCATTCCATAAGTAGGCGAAATCCATTTCCAAACAAATGTTATACCAGTAGGGAGTGTCCCTTGTTCTAGTTTCCAATCAGTTGGTGCTTCTGCAAAGGAGTTACTATAAATAGTCTTTTCGGCTGGAGCAACTGGTTGAATATCATCAAGCGAACGTATAATAATCTCCCATTGATTATTGAAACGCTTAAAAATACCTGTTATATTAACTTTTCCAGTTGGAACTTTGGCATTTGCAAACTTTGCGAAGTTACTGTTATATACAATTACTTTATTACCATCTTGTTCATTTAAAGTCCACGAAACACTACCAGCACCTCCAGAAGAATTAGCAAATGTTCCATTTACAGAAGGTGTACTCGATTTGAAACTAACATTACGAATAATTCCAAGTCTACCTGCATCGTTATCAAATGTCCAATTAGTAGGTGCAGAACCATTTGTAAACTCTTTTACTTCTACAGAATTATTTGATGAAAGAATTTTATAATGGGTATCCCACACAATACGGCTAATACGTCCAATAGACATTACACCTTTAGCATTTTTTGTTGGAACTCCTATTTGTGCTTGTTTTCCATAATTACCTATATACAGATCTTTCAAATCTATGAGTATCTCTGTTCCAATAGGAAGAAACCCATAAATACCACTTTGACCAATTGATATAATAATAGCTCCAGTCTTATCTTGTATTGCAAGTTCATTATAAATGTTACCAGCAACGTCCGAACTTGTTACAATTCCTTTTATTTGCAAATCTTCTGTTATTTGCTCGTAACTCTTGCCATCACGGTAATCGGTGTTTATTGGTGTTGCAAATTTTGCTTTGAGATTGGCAATAGAAATTAAATTCGTTTCTTTTAATTCGTTATTGCCGTAAGGAGATGGCATATTTTCATCAGTTTCTGCATAACTATCGCCCATACATGAAGCAAAAAGAGAGCAGATTGCTACTATCATTATAAATTTTATGTATCTCATATTCTTTTGTCTATTTTAGAATTTGTAGGCAACATTCAACATTCCGTTAATACCATTAACATAATACTTTTTCGGGTTTTTATTAAAATCGTATGCACGAGCAGTTGTCTCACCCGTTGTTTGATTAACAGTATAACTACTTCTACTTTGTTCGTAACCTCCAGAAACTATTTTCTGATTGTTTAATAGGTTGGTTATAATTAAGTTAATGGAAAGACTTCCTCGTTTTAAATATATGCTTTTGCCAATAGATGCATCGAGCATAAAACCACCTTTTCCTTTGCTTTGGTTATATGGTGTATAATTTTCTTCCGCATCCATTCCTCCAAATTGTGTCCCCATTGTTCGTAAAGTATTTCTATAAAGAAGACTTGGTGCGTATGAAAGATATATTCTATCATAGTAGTTTCCACTCAAATCGATAAACCAACCTTTCTGATGGAAGCTAAGAATACCACTATATGCAGATAAAGGTGTGCCACTTTCTCTCATTCCCTTGTTGTAAACTACATCTTTATACAAAGTACTTTTTGTAGAATTCATATAAACTACATCTGCATTATTTATATTTTTAGCTTCGCTCCACGTGCCCAATGCTTTAAAATTTAAGAAACTTGTGAGTTTAAAGTCAAGCCCCAATTCTAAACCATAGTAATTTTTCTTAATTCCAGTCATACTGACGTAAGTAAATGAATTGACATCGTCAAAGTAGAAGTTTTGCCATTCTGTTACGTGGGTTAGATGATTATAATAAGCACTAAAATTAGCGAGTAACCAACTTCCAATATATTGATAGCTTACTTCACTTGAGAATATACGTTCATTACGTAAATTTCCAACAAAGTCATTATTCATTTCTGGCGATATGAAAGCATTGCTTGCTTGTGGTGCTCGTTGCTCATAACCTAAACCCAACGAAATAGCATTACCACTGCCTAACGTCCAAGTTCCACTGAATTTACCACCACCTGTAACAAAATCTGCATGTTTACTCTTTCCAAAAGAATTATCTGCGAACATTCCATTACGCATATATCCCTTTCTGTACATATTATCGTATCCTATTTTAGCACCTAACATATAGTGAAGATTACCAAAAGTTTGTGCAAAATTAGTCCAAAGAGTACCACGACGTACATTTATATTGTAGTCATAACCAAACTTATCGCCTTCGTAAACTAAAGCCCCTAATCCTCGTGTACCCATTGTATTTAAATCATATTGAATGCGTGGATCGTTAGCAGAATAAGTCCCAATGGCGTATGTATTCACATTATGAAAGCTTTTTGCACCTAACAAATCTTCCATAGTCTGGTAATGTCTACCAAGATTTTGCCCTATCATTAAGCCAACATTAAAGACTTTATCTTTGCCTATATGCGTGTTGAGCGATGAAGATAAGGTTATAGTTGTATTATTATTGTGTTTAGCCTGAACATAATAAAGGGCATCTTGTCCATTTGCTGCAGCTTGTCGGTTAGCATAATACAGTCTGTCCCATTGTATTTGTCTGTTTTCTTTATTTCTCCACCAATTAACTGCAGTATTCCAATCTGCAAAAGCTTGTGCAGTACGATAACGAGTGTCTTGTTCATTCCACACATCATAATAACTACTAGGTAAATTTTTCCAATAATCTGGTTGGGGGTTATCTGCATTATTATAATTTAGCTTGGTACTTTTATACATAGAATACATTCCAAACAAACTTGTAGTAAGTGTTGTTTTATCGTTAATGTTCCAATCCCAAGTAAAAATTGCAGCAGGTGCAAAATCATTAACAACACGACTGTTACGTCGATGACCATTTTGGTACCCCCAATATGGATTATATTGATAATTATTTGCCAACCAATAAACTTCGTCTGTACTTGCTCCTTGTGATGAACGTTCAGTTGGATTACCCCATGTAGAAAAACTCAAAGAATGACCATTATTCCATTTCTTTTGAACACCGAAGAAATAAGAGAGAGCATTATAAAATGTTCCTTCTACATATCCACGATTTGCCCATCGATAGGTAATATTGGTTGCAAATGCCCAGCCTTTATTATTGAATCCACTCCCATAAGTATACATTCCTCTTAAAGTATAATTACGATTGGCTCCTGACAATGTAATGCGATGACCGCCTGCCATAGAGCCTGCTCTAAAGTCGTAGTTATTACTTCCTGCCATTGCTGTTAGAGAAAAATTATTATTTTCGAATGGAAGTGCAAAATCAACATTTCGTGTTTGCTGGTTTAGTCCACCAATTAATGAGTAGCGAAATTGTCCACTTTCCATATCGTTCATAGCTGCACCGTTAATATATACATCGTTGTATTTTGTATTTAGTGCACGATATCTAAAACGCAATGGTGAATATAAAAAACCTACTTCTGAAGCATACACATTACTATTTGAATTTAATATAGTAACATCTGAACTTCTGTCGTTATCCTCTCCTAACTGTGCTTCTGTGAATGTAAATGCTGATTCGTCCATTGCATTTTGCAATTGTTCTTGCTGTATAGTGTCGGTTTTTGTATTTTGACCGACAACTACAGAAGAACAGCAGAGTGCAACCACAGCGAGTATCAACTTCTTCTGCATATCTTTTTAATATAAATTGAATTATTTAACGTTGCAAAGTAACAAAATATTCTTTGAAAAAAAAAGGAAATTTTGAATATTTTTCGTCATTGATGTTTGATGAGCCTTATATAAAATATATTTTTCTTCTCAATATAGTTAAAATAAATATCTTAGCTTATTATTTTAAATTTCAAAAGCTCATAGAATAGCGAATATTCCGTATATGAAATATAAGTCCTTATTGGTATAAGACAACAACCAGTTTAGTTTTAATTAAAATGTAGATGATTTTTAGTAACTATTCAGCGGTATCGATCAGTCAGTATTCTCTCCTCTAAAATCTTCGTATAAAGGTTATAAAAATACCCATCTTTCTTGCATATTTCAGATTTTCTTTGCACCTTTATACCTATGAAAGAGCAAGTTACGGACACATCAAAAGTATTACAAGGTATGACGGAAGAGATGCGATTATTGCGTGGAACTGTCAATCAGCAGTATGCCGAGATTATCAAATGGAACCGTAACATAAATGCTCTGGACCTTGAAATTCGCAAGAAAGATACGGAACTTATAAACTTACGGAACGCTTGGCTAAGTATGAAAATCCTGACAAAAACTCTAATAACAGCAGTACTCCTCTAAGCAAGGAGCGTATAAATGATGAGTATCAGAAGAACAAGAAGCCTCCGTAAGCCAAGTGGTAAGAAGCCGGGAGGACAAAAGGGGCATGATGGGCATAAGTTGTCTTGCCCTTCCATACCTGACGAGATAATTGATGAGGTACCCAACTATTGTATTCGTTGCGGAGAATCTTTATCAGATTCAGAACGTGTGCTTGATTATGTGACGCAGGTTATTTCCATTCCAGAGTTGAAGCCCGTAATCAAGGAAATTCTATCAGAGTTGAACACTGAGCAAGAGTGGTCTGGGAAAGTAACCAATCTGTTCCGTGAAGCCATTCACGAGCGGAATGTCAATCCGAACGACGTTATAGACAAGCTGTCATGGCCCCGACGTTTAGACAATCTGTCAAACAGAATATAGAGGAGCTTGGTAAAAAGTTTATTACGTTCAGAAAAGGCTTAGTCAAATGCAGAGATTACATTTTCAATTTCCTCGAAAATCCGATGATACCATTTGACAATAATGGAAGCGAACGTGGAATACGCAAGCTAAAAATCAAACTGATTATCAGTTAAGAAAGAAGCCATAGGTGTTTATAAACATTGGTTAAATATAGTCTCTCTTGTTTTAGATATCTGTAACGTTCGTTTCAGATATCTGTCAGTTGTGTTTTAGATATCTGTCAGTTGTGTTTTAGATATCATAATGTTTTCTCTTGATTTGACCAGACAATTTTTTATTATATTAGCAACTTTCTATAAGCACTTTCGTGTTATGCCTGCTGTATTAGCTATACACAAGTTTTAAATCTATGCTAGAATAATAGACACTTTATAGAACCAAGATAGTGCGATGTATAAGTGGCAAAAAACTTATAATCACAGAAGGTAAAAATATATTCGAATATATCGTATAGATATGGTAATGCGGTAACCATTCAATACACGCAACTATTATGTACAATAAATTAAAGTGAAACTATGTATCATTAAAAAATCTTTAGGATATAAGGTCTGTAGCCAAGACTTAAGCGGACAATAACTGCGAAAATATACTATGATAGATGTTAAATTTGGGTTGATATCCTTTTGAGATATAGTAAAATAATGAGTAGTTCTGACTATTATAAACGTATATATAGGTGATGTGTTATTTTTTACTTATGACACGACATAGATTGTAGTTCTTGCAAGTGTCACATTATTGTTGTACCTTTGCGCTCAAATAAGAAAAAAGGATTTTAAACAAACAATGATTACACTTTCAAACATTGCCGTTCAATTCGGAAAAAGAGTTCTGTATAAGGACGTTAATATTAAATTTACTCCAGGAAATATCTATGGTGTTATCGGAGCCAATGGAGCAGGAAAATCAACATTGCTTCGTGCTATCTCAGGCGATTTAGAGCCAAACAAAGGAACTATCACATTAGGATCTGGAGAACGCCTGTCGGTATTGGAACAGGACCACTTTAAATACGATGAATTTAAGGTAATGGACACGGTGCTTATGGGGCACGAACCACTTTGGAAGAATATGAAAGAGCGTGAAGAACTTTACGCTAAACCAGAAATGACCGAAGAAGACGGAAACCGTGCTGCCGATTTGGAACTAAAGTTTGCCGAAATGAATGGTTGGGAAGCTGAAAGCGAAGCTGCCCAATTATTACAACATTTAGGAGTGAAAGAAGATGCACACCAAAAAAAAGTAGGCGACTTGTCAAACACAGAAAAAGTGCGTGTAATGTTGGCAAAGGCACTCTTCGGAAAGCCCGACAACCTTTTGCTCGACGAGCCTACCAACGACCTCGACCTTGAAACAGTAGAGTGGTTGGAAGATTATCTTGGCGAAATAGAAGAAACACAAACAGTACTTGTTGTATCGCACGACCGTCACTTCCTTGATGCTGTGAGTACACAAACAATTGATATCGATTTCGGTAAAGTTACAGTGTTTGCAGGTAACTACTCGTTCTGGTACGAAAGTTCTCAATTAGCTTTGCGCCAAGCACAAAACCAAAAGATGAAAGCCGAAGAAAAGAAACAGCAGTTAGAAGAATTTATCCGTCGTTTCTCTGCCAATGTGGCAAAAAGCAAGCAAACAACTTCACGTAAGAAGATGCTTGAGAAACTGAATGTAGAAGAAATTCGCCCATCAAGCCGTAAATATCCAGGTATCATCTTCCAAATGGAACGCGAACCAGGTAATCAAATCTTAGAAGTTCAAGATTTGAAGGCTGTTGATGAAAATGGGACAATATTATTTGACCATATTAATTTTAATGTAGAGAAAGAACAGAAAATAGTATTTTTGTCTCGCAACCCTAAAGCAATGACTGCTTTATTCGATATCATTAATGGTGAACGCGAAGCACAAGCAGGTACCTACAACTGGGGTGTAACTATTACAACAGCTTACTTACCACTCGACAATACCAAATATTTTAATTGTGATTTAAATCTTGTTGATTGGCTTTCGCAATATGGTCCAGGCAACGAGGTAGTAATGAAAGGCTTCCTTGGTCGTATGTTGTTTAAACAAGAAGAGGTTGAAAAGAAAGTTAATGTACTTTCTGGAGGCGAGAAAATGCGTTGTATGATTGCAAGAATGCAGCTGCAAAATGCAAACTGTCTAATACTCGACACTCCTACAAACCACCTCGATTTGGAAAGCATTCAGGCATTCAATAATAATCTTGTAGGCTTTAAAGGTAATATTCTCTTTAGCTCTCACGACCACGAATTTATAGGAACTGTTGCTAATCGTATCATCGAATTAACTCCAAACGGTACAATTGACAAGCTTATGAGTTACGATGAATACATTCACGACGACCAGATTAAGGAACAGAAAGCTAAAATGTATCAGGTTTAGGACTATTATCAGATAGAATAGCACAGCAGATTCTTATTATGTTGGCACACTATTTGTAGCTCTAAAACAAAAGATTTATTATTATGAGCAAAAAGAATAAGAAAATAAGAATAGAGGACGAGGCTCCCGAATTACAGAACGAAACGCCTACTATGGAAGAGGCATCGCCTGAAATAGATAATGAGGAAGTGGCAGAATCAGAATCTACGCAGGAAAGCGATAAAACAGAAGCTAACGAGTGGAAAGATAAGTATATACGTCTGTATGCAGAGTTTGAGAACTATAAGAAACGAACACTGAAAGAGAAAACAGAACTTATACTTAATGGCAGCGAAAAAACTGTTACAGCAGTGCTTCCTATTCTCGATGATTTTGAGCGTGCACTTGCCGATAAAACTGAAGATTCGACCGCAATTAAAGAAGGTTTCGAGCTCATTTATAAGAAGTTTTTGAAAGTCTTAGAAAACATTGGTGTAAAGAAGATTGATACCGATGGTAAAGATTTCAATGTGGATTATCATGAAGCAATAGCAATGGTACCAGGAATGGGCGATGATAAGAAAGGTAAGATAATAGATTGTGTGCAAACAGGTTATACCTTAAACGATAAGGTTATACGGCATGCAAAAGTAGCAGTTGGTCAATAAAAACTATAGATTGAGTAATCTAGGCTCTTGAATATTTACAAGAGCCTTTCATTTTATGATAAATACCAGATGACAAAAAGAGACTATTATGAAGTTCTGAGCGTTGCAAAAGACGCATCGGGCGATGAAATAAAGAAGGCTTATAGGAAACTTGCTATTAAATATCACCCTGATAGGAATCCAGATGATGCTAATGCTGAAGAGAAATTTAAAGAGGCAGCAGAAGCATATAGTGTTTTAAGTGATCCACAGAAGCGACAACAATACGATCAGTTTGGATTCGATGGACCTAATATGGGAGGTGGTAATCCGTTTGGTGGTAGTGGTTTCTCAATGGACGACATCTTCTCTATGTTTGGTGATGTGTTCGGGGGACACGGAAGCGGAGGCTTCGGTGGATTTGGTGGTGGAGGTCATCAAACACCAAAATATAGAGGCTCTGATTTACGTTTGAAAGTTAAGCTCTCTTTGCAAGAGATTGCCACAGGTGTTACTAAGAAATTTAAGGTACGTAAAGATGTAGCCTGTGAACACTGTCACGGAACTGGTGCAGAAAATGGAAGTGGAACAGAAACCTGTTCAAACTGTCACGGTAGTGGTATGGAAATTCGTACCCAACAAAGCATATTTGGTATGATGCAAACACAAACAACTTGCCATGTATGCGGTGGAGAAGGCACTATTATAAAGAATAAGTGTACACATTGTCATGGTGATGGCGTTGTAAAAGGCGAAGACGTTGTTGAGATTAATATTCCAGCAGGTGTTGCCGAAGGAATGGTAGTGAATGTACCTGGTAAGGGTAATGCAGGTAAACATAATGGTATAGCGGGTAACATACAAGTTTATATCGAAGAAGAGGACAACGATACTTTTATTCGCGATGGACAAAATGTTATCTACAATTTATTGCTCGATTTCCCAACAGCTGTCTTAGGTGGTCAAGCTGAGATTCCTACGATAGATGGTAGTTCTGTAAAAATAAAGATAGAGGAAGGTACACAACCCGGTAAAACTCTTCGTTTAAGAGGTAAAGGACTTCCTGCAGTGCAAGGTTACGGTAACGGAATAGGAGACCTTATTGTTCAAATAAGTGTTTATGTGCCTAAAACGTTATCGAAATCAGAGCGCAAAGCCATTGAAGAATTTAAAGAAAGTGATAATTTCAAGGGGGACATTCACACGAAACGCTCAATATTTGATAACTTCAAGAAACTATTCAGCTAAAATCCGATGACTGAAAAGCAATAGAAATGACTTACGAAGAAACAACAGAATACTTGTATAATAGCACCCCTGTTTTTGAACATGTGGGTGCTTCTGCTTATAAAGAAGGTTTATCAACAACTCTCGCATTAGACGAGTACTTTGGAAATCCACATCAAAATTTCCGTTCTATTCATATTGCAGGAAGTAATGGTAAGGGTTCATGTTCACATACATTGGCAGCAATATTGCAAGCTGACGGTTATAAAGTAGGACTTTACACAAGTCCTCACCTTGTTGATTTTAGAGAACGCATAAGAATAAATGGCAAGATGATTTCAGAAGAATATGTAATTGATTTTGTTGAAAGTCATCGCAAGTTCTTTGAACCATTGCATCCATCGTTCTTTGAACTGACTACTGCAATGGCATTTAAATACTTTGCAGAACAGAAAGTAGATTTTGCTATTATAGAAGTAGGATTAGGTGGTCGTTTAGATTGCACTAATATTATTAATCCTCTGCTTTCCATTATTACTAATATATCGCTTGACCACACTCAATTTTTGGGCGATACATTACCAAAGATTGCATACGAAAAAGCCGGGATTATAAAGCAGAATACTCCTGTCGTAATTGGTGAAGCAACGCCCGATACTCGTGTCGTTTTTGAAGCAAAGGCACAAAAGATGGATGCTATGATAGTATTTGCCGAAGATATTCCTATGGTATTATCGGCAACTGCTAATCCGAAAGGAGGTCGCACTTATCAAACACGCTTGTTTGGTACAATTGAAGGTGAATTGGGTGGAGTTTATCAAGAAAAGAATACCAACACACTGCTAACGGCTGTGATGCAACTTTACAATAATCAGATAATTAGAAATATTGACAGCATTGCAAAAGGTTTCTCAAATGTGTGTGAAGCAACAGGTTTAATGGGTAGATGGCAACAAATACAAGAAAATCCTATTGTTATTTGTGATACAGGACATAATGAAGCAGGTTGGAAAGACTTATCACTACAAATTAAAAATCAGAAATGCCTCAATCTACGCATAGTTTTTGGAATGGTAGACGATAAAGATATAGAAGCTGTAATGGCACTTTTGCCTGAAAATGCTCATTATTATTGGACACAACCCAGTACAAAGCGAGCTTTCGCCGTAGCCAAGATAGCAGAAGTTGGCGAACGGTATGGACTAAAAGGAAGAACATTTACTAATGTTGAGGAAGCTTATAAGCAAGCATTAAGCGAGTCAGACGAAGACGACTTTATATTTGTTGGAGGCTCAAGTTATGTTGTTGCTGACCTTTTAAGTAAATTCTAGTAATAATATACTCCTGTTAAAGGCAAGATTAAAGAGTTCTTGCCTTTAATTGTTTTTAACACACGATAAAACTCCTTTTGCTTTGAAATAGTTTGTGGTTATCGGTTATTTTTGTTTCCTTTGCAATATAGACATGTAACTAAAATCAGAAAATCATGGTAAATACCGAAGCGACACATTATGTGTGTGGTCTGAGACACGAAGATTTCCAGACTATAATAGATGGTAAGAGAACAGATCTTTATATACTTAAGAATGCAAAAGGTAACGAAATAGCCTTCACTAATTATGGTGGTGCGATTGTTGCCATTATGGTTCCAGATAGAGATGGAAATTTGGCAAACATCATACAAGGGCATGATAATATTCACGATGTTATCAATTCGCCAGAACCTTATCTTTCAACACTCATTGGTCGCTATAGCAATCGTATTGCTAAAGGACATTTCCAATTGGACGGAAAAGAATACAATATAGCCATTAATAATGGTCCTAATTCATTGCATGGAGGTAAAAAAGGATTTAACACCAAAGTTTGGGACGCTGTTCAGATAAATGAGCATGCCGTTGTGCTGAAATATACATCGCCATACGGGGAAGAGGGCTTTACTGGCGAAGTTGAAGTGTGGGTTGCATATTCTTTTACCGATGATGACGAATTGATTATAAAGTATTCTGCAAAAACCAATAAGAAGACAATAATAAATCTTACCAATCATGGATTCTTTTCTTTGGCAGGTATAGCTAATCCGACTCCAACTATTGAGGACTTAGAATGCCAAATCAATGCCGATTTCTATATTCCCATTGATGAAACATCTATTCCAACAGGTGAAGTCTTAAAAGTAGCTGGGACACCATTCGATTTTCGGCAACCTAAATTAGTTGGTCAGGATATTGATGCAGAACATGAACAAATAAAGATAGGTGGAGGCTATGACCACTGCTTTGTGCTGAATAAAAAAGAAGAAGGAGAACTGTCGTTTGCAGCACGTATTAAAGATCCTAAAAGTGGCAGAATAATGGAAGTATTTACAACCGAACCGGGACTCCAGGTATATACAGATAATGGTGCTAATGGATATAAAGGGCAAAATGGAGCTACTTTTCCTCGTCGTAGTGCTATTTGTTTTGAGGCACAACACTTTCCAGATAGTCCTAATCGCCCTTACTTCCCTTCTGTTATTTTGGAGCCATGTAGGGAATATAAGCAAAAAACTATCTATAAATTCGATGTAGAGAAATAAAAGCAAGATATATAAGATTAATTAATAAAACGGAAATATATAAACAATGGAAAATCAAACTAAGAAACGGGGAGCATTGGTGGCAATTATTACTATGGTATTTCTATTTGCTATGATTGCCTTCGTAACAAATATGGCAGCGCCATTTGGCACTATCTGGAAGGAACATTATGAAGGAGCAGGTATGATGGGTAACATGATGAACTTTGTTGCTTATTTGTTTATGGGCATTCCTGCTGGTGTGATGATTACAAAATTTGGCTATAAAAAGACTGCTCTTGTGGCTTTAGCTTTAGGATTGATAGGTATAGGAATACAATATATATCAAGTAATATGGATGGAAATTCCTTGTTTACATATATTGTTTATCTTTTCGGTGCATTCGTATGTGGTTTCTGTGTTTGTATTCTTAATACTGTTGTGAACCCTATGTTGAATCTTCTTGGTGGTGGTGGAAATCGAGGTAACCAACTTATACAGACAGGAGGTTCATTAAATTCTCTTGCAGCAACATTGACACCAATTCTAACAGGTTCTATGATAGGTGAGATTACAAAGACAACATCACTTAAAGTTGTTACGCCTTTGCTGCTTATTGCATTGGCAATTTTTGCTTTCTCGTTCTGTATAGTTTGGTTCACGAAACTTACAGAGCCTGAAACCGAAAAGTCTGATGTGTTAGCAGGTGTCAAAGGAGCATTAGGCTATCGACAATTGAAGCTGGGTATTATTGCTATTTTCTTCTATGTAGGAATTGAAGTTGGTATTCCAAGTAAGCTTCTATTCTATCTAAGCGAACCTCTTTCAAAAGGAGGCATTCTAGGAAGTGCTGTCGTAGGTGGGCTTATTTCTGGTTTCTATTGGTTGTTAATGCTTGTTGGGCGGTTTGTTAGTGCCTTTATCAGTGGTAAAGTGTCGTCTCGCATACAGCTTACCACTACATCAGTTGTTGCAATTTCATTACTGCTTGTTGCTATATTTATGCCCGAAACAAGTAAAATAAATCTTATAATTCCCGATATTACTCATTGGAAGCTAATTGATGCAGAAGTTCCCACCAATGTAGTTTTCATAGTTCTATGCGGTCTATGTACTTCCGTTATGTGGGGTGTTATATACAATCTTGCAACCGAAGGTCTTGGTAGATATACAGCATCTGCCTCTGGTTTGTTTATGACTATGGTTTTTGGTGGTGGCGTAATGCCATTAATTCAAGATTTAATAGCAACTAAAATTGGCGATATCAATAGCTATTGGTTAGTTGTAGCTATGCTTTCGTATTTGCTTTTCTATGCTTTAGTTGGTTCACGGCAATCAAAAAACAATTAAACGATATATTATTTTAATGGCAGGCATTCAGCTTGCCATTTTTTTATGCTGAAAATATCACTTAAATAATACTCTAAATAAAACAAATATGGATATAGAAATTGTTAGAAGCCGTTTCATAAAACATTTTGATGGTAAAACAGGAAGCATCTATTTTGCTCCAGGACGTATAAATCTTATAGGAGAACATACTGATTATAATGGTGGATTTGTTTTTCCAGGTGCTGTGGATAAAGGTATTATGGCTGAAGTTCGCCCTAACGGAACTGATACAATCATGCTTTATTCAATAGATCTCAAGGATCGTGTAGAATTTAAGGTTAATGATACTGAAGGACCACGACCAACTTGGGCACGCTATATTTATGGTATTGTTCAAGAAATGAAGAAACTGAATGTAGATATAAAAGGTTTCAATGCAGCATTTTGTGGCGATGTTCCACTTGGCTCTGGTATGTCGTCAAGCGCAGCACTCGAAAGTTGTTTTGCTTTTGCAATGAACGATCTTTTCGGCGACAATAAGGTTTCAAAATGGGATATGGTGCTTGCTGGACAAGCTACAGAGCATAAATATATAGGTGTTAATTGTGGCATTATGGACCAATTTGCTAGTGTATTCGGAGAGGAAGGAAAGTTAATGCGATTAGATTGTCGTAGCCGTGAGTTCAAATACTTCCCATTTAATCCTAAAGGCTATAAACTGATTCTCGTAAATTCGAAGGTAAAACACGAATTAGCAGGAAGTCCTTATAACGATCGTCGTAGAAGTTGCGAAAATGTTGTAAAACAAATAGCTTCCAAATATCCAGAAACTAAATTTGATACCTTAAGAGACTGTACTTTGGAGCAATTGGATAGCGTGAAAGCAGAAGTCAGCGAAGAAGACTACAAACGTGCTCATTTTGTTCTTGGCGAGAAAGATCGTGTGCTTTCAGTGTGTAATGCGCTTGAGAAAGGAGATTACGAAACAGTAGGCAAGAAAATGTTTGAGACCCATAACGGTTTAAGTAAGGAATATGAAGTTTCGTGTGAAGAACTTGATTTCCTTAATAACATTGCACGCGAAGATGGTGTAACAGGAAGTAGAATTATGGGAGGTGGCTTCGGCGGGTGTACCATTAACCTTGTGAAAGAGGATGTTTATAACAAATTTGTAACTGATGTTACGACCAAGTTTGCAGCTAAATATGGACACGCACCAGAAATCTATTCGGTTATTGTAGGCAAAGGTGCACACAAAGTGTGCTAATATAAGTTGTAAAACACATTTATATTCGTACGAAATATTTAAGCACAATATTTAAAGTTAGATATGCGTCTAAAGTGAGAGATTACTAACTGCGCCCTTTCTTACTGGACATCGACAACGTTTAGAGTATGGGAGTTATTTGACTATACTATCGAGAATCTATTTAATCGGTCGTTAGAATATGTATAGATTTTGTTTGATAATTAAGTATATTGCCAGTCTTATTTCTGATGGTAGTGAGCAACGTCAAAGAAGATAAGACAGGAAAGATGCCAACAGGCAAATGAACGATGAATAGGGAGCGATGGAAATAATCTAAAATAATTGATAAGCGGTTTAGCAACAAATTTTGGGGGAGATAGTGTTCGAGAAACACGACAATACGAGTGTGCAATAATTTTCTCACAATATTCTTTTCCTTCTCATATACATATCTGCATCTTTTTATAAGCATAGGCGTTATTTCTTAAGGCTAAGTGTTGTTTTATTTACGTGTAAGTAGAGTTTTACTTACACGTAAATAAAGTTCTACTTACACGTAAGTAAAACTTTACTTACATGTAAATAATAATGTTTAATCACTATCTTACTGATATGGAAGGCTCATATAAGTGGCAACGAAGACGCGAGTAAATTATGGTAAAGCAATGTGTTGACGTAGATTATACGACAGAGATGGTACAAAATGTGTGGAAACAATGAAGGTTAAGAAATACGTAGATTTTTTAAGTAGGTATTATCTTTTTGTGGTATGCTTGTGTTGTAGTTTCTATGCTTTGCACATTTAGTATGGAGAAAGCAATGTTTGTCTGTTAAAAAAGCAAGCATACAAAATAGGTTTAGTTGTATGCTTGCTGTTCAATGTTTATGATCTTTAATCATATCGGCATTAAGATGACTTACCGATATCTGCATACTGCCTTTATTAAAGGTTAGTCGATACATTCCGCCTTGTTTATCTTTTCTGTTGTAGGTATAGTTATCTTTATTTATTTTCCAACATGTATCTTGCTTTGCTGCCTGTTCTATACTTTCGTAGAACGTCTGTGATGGAGCTGTTGTGAAGTTTAATAAGGCAGAATAGTTCCCACTTGTTACAGTTTCTTCGTCAAGTGCAATACTCACAGAATCTGGAACTATTGGTTGCTGTTCCACTATTTTATATTTTGGAAAGTCCAGATTTGTAATGCTCGATAAATTAATATTTAACGTAGTATCGTTTGCATTTGGCGTAAACACTGAAGCTGCAACAGTATCTTTTGGATTAGGGGGAGGAGCTATTCGCTTATTGCACGAAACTATATATACACTGCTTGCTAAGAGTATATAAACTGCTCCCTCTCCAAGTATATTAATGCATTTATTCATAATGCCTTTGCGTGTTCATTAAATTTCAAGCGGCTCTATACGAGGTTTCGGTGCATTGATAGGCGAAGATGGCTGTCGCGATGGTCTCGACTTCTTAGGTCTGCCACTTTCTTCGCTATTATGTGTTGGCATTTGTACATTTTCTATCTCTACATTATTCTCTTCTTCCTCGTTCTGCACCTCTTCGTCTGGTTGCTGTTTTCGCTCATTCTTATAATGAGTGTGCAAACTATCGGGCGTCCGTTTAGCTCGAACAACCGATTGGCAGTTATACATCGAAGGATCGATATCTCTTTCTGGATTAGGCAACCATTTTGCATGATACTTCTGGAATGCCTTATCGCGCATTAAATCGTAGATGAAGTTGCCACACATTGGAAGAGCCGTTTTAGACCCTTGTCCTAATGCGCCAGTTCGGAAGTGAATGCTGCGATATTCTCCACCAACCCATGCGCCAACAACAAGTTTTGGACTTACTGCCATAAACCAAGCATCGGAATGATTGTTAGAAGTTCCAGTTTTTCCACCCCAATCGGTATCTTTAAATATATATTGATTTAATGAGCGGCTGGTTCCTCCAGGTTCGGTAAGTCCACCTTTTAATAGCTGCTGCATAAAGAAAGCCGTTTGATATGGTAACACCTGCTTGTTGGTGTGTGGCGCAACATATACTTCGTTTCCTCGTTGATCAACTATTTTCGTAACCACAACAGGGTCGCAATGTTCGCCATCGTTTGCAACAGTACAATAGGCATTAACCAGCTCAAGTAAATTTACATCGCTTGAGCCTAAAGCTAACGAAGGTTCATTTTCAAGAGGACTTTTAATACCCATCTCTTGTGCAGTCCGAATAATATTCTTTATGCCCATTTCTTGTCCTAATCGTACTGCTATTGTATTGACACTTCGTGCGAAGCCAGCTTTTAATGTAATGGAATCTCCCGAATAATTTCCATTGGCATTACGTGGAATCCAGGTTCTTATTATTCCTGTTTTCTTATCAGGAACCTGCATACTTATGAATTCATCTCTACGCTTATCGCAAGGAGCTAATCCCTGATTCATAGCTTCAGAATAGACAAAAAGTTTGAAGGTTGAACCTGGTTGTCGCTGTGCCGTAACCTTATCATATTTCCAAGTTTTAAAATCAATATCTCCAACCCATGCTCGCACAGCTCCAGTTTCAGGTTCCATTGCAATCATAGAGCAATGCATAAAACGCACCATATAGCGAATAGAATCCATAGACGACATTTCCTTTTCTATTTCGCCCTTTTCATAATCAAATAGCCTTACCTTGTGGGGTTTATTTATATAATACAATACACTATCGGGTTGATTATGGTATTTTTGTACAAGCCGTTTATAAAAAGGTTGCCGTTCAGCTATTCCCTCAATAAAGCCAGGAACCAAGTCTCCATTCTCATCACGCCATGGGTCTTGTCCACTCCAGTGTTTGTTAAAGTCTTGCTGAATCTTATGCATCTGCTTCTTCGCAGCATTCTCTGCATACTTTTGCATCCGAGTGTCAATTGTAGTATATATTTTTAAGCCACTACTATACAAGTCGTAATCGTTATCTTTCAACCAGTCTTTTAGGTAATCTGCTACATATTCTCGAAAATATTGTGCTCTTCCATCGTAATTTTCTTCGACATGCACATCAAGTTTCATAGGTAACTTAGAGTATTTAATATAGTCAGCCTTTGCCAAATGTCCATGCGTTACCATATTGTATAAAACGGTATTACGTCTGTTGAGCGAGTTAGCCGGATGCAAAATTGGGTTATAATAAGTTGTAGCCTTTAGCATACCAACCAGAGTTGCACTTTGTTCTGTAGTAAGATGCTGCGGTGTTGTATTGAAATAGGTGCGAGCAGCTGTTTTTATGCCATACGCATTATTTCCGAAATCAACAGTATTAGCATACATTGTTAGAATTTCGTTCTTCGAATATATAAACTCTATTTTGTATGCAATAATCCATTCTTTTGCTTTGGCTATAAGCATTCTTAGACCAGGAATTTTACCTAATACTCCAGAGTATTCTTTATTCCTGATGTGGAACATATTTTTTGCAAGCTGTTGTGTTATGGTAGAGGCACCACGAGCTCCATCACGTGTTAAAGCATCTTTAACTGCACCACCAATCCCCATAAAATCTACTCCATGATGGCTGTAAAAACGTTCATCTTCAGTACTTATTAAAGCATTCCAGAACGTAGGAGTTACTTCGTTATACTTCACAGGTATACGATTTTCCTTAAAATACTTACCTATTAAAACAGAGTCTGCACTATATATCTCAGATGCAGCGTAAGTTGGTGGGGTCTTTATCTCTGCAAAGCCTGGAGATTTTCCGAAGAGCCAAAGGAAATTAATATCAACCATACCCAAAAAGAGAAAAATAGATACAAAGAATGATACAATTCCCAATGCTAATTTTGTGTACCATGCACGACCTTTATATAACTTAATATACCATGGAAAGAAATTACAAAATCCTTTTATAATATTCTTGAATAATCTACTTATACTTTTCATTCGAAATAAATTTATATAGGTTGTTCCATATCAATAGTGTTATAAAGATGTTCTTTAAGCCAAATAACTATCAATATGTCTTATGATCTTTCTAATTTCATTTGGGTGAAACCAATGAATATCTTTATCTTTTCTGAACCAAGTTAATTGCTTACGAGCATATTGTCTTGTGTTACTTTGTATTTTAAAAATAGCTTCATCTAATGTAGTCAGTCCATCAAGATATTCGAACATTTCTTTATAGCCAACTGTATTTAAAGCATTTAAATTGCGGTGATTGTACATACGCAAAGCTTCATCTATGAGTCCTGATGCGACCATATTTTCAACGCGAGCATTAATCTGATAGTAAAGATCTTCACGTGGGCAATTTAAACCAATCTTTATTATATTGAATGGCCGTTCTTTTCTTTGTTTTGTCCGAAAAGAAGTATAGGTTTTTCCTGTTTGGACACAAACTTCTAATGCATGAAGAACTCTACGAGGATTCTGTTTATCAACAATGTCCCAATGAGCAGGATCTAAATCTTTTAGCAAATCACATAGTTTATTTAACCCCTCAGTCTCATACATCTTCATTAAATCTTGTCGCACCTTATTATCTATTGTTGGAATCTCGTCTATACCGTAGCAAACAGCATCAACGTACATCATCGAACCCCCAGATAAAATGTAAGTAGATGCTGGATTTGCTTTTAACAATTCTAGTACATCTTGCTCGTAAAGACTTGCAGAGTAATAATCGTTAACGTTTTTACTCGCAACAAAATGATGCTTTACTCGTTCTAATTGTGCTTTAGTAGGCGCAGCTGTTCCAATTTGCAATTCTTTGTATATTTGCCGTGAATCAGCATTGATAATTTCAATACCATAATGCTGTGCTATATCAAGTGTTAAAGCTGTTTTACCTACACCTGTTGGACCTGTCAATACAATAAGACTTTGGATTTTCAATGCTATTTATTTAATAATTCCTCTAGACGATGCTTGAACAAATTCTATAATATGTTGAATCTCTTTTGTCATTGGCAAAGTCTCTTTTATTTTTTGTATATTCTCTTCTCGCGTGCCTTCGCCGTAGATTAACCGGTATGCATTATGTATCTGGTCTATTTGGTCATTAGAAAACCCTTTGCGTCGTAGCCCAATAATATTAATGCCAGCATATCGAATGGGTTCTTTGCCTGCTATAATATAAGGTGGTATATCTTGCGAAAACCGACTTCCACCTTGAATCATAACATTACACCCGATGCTACAGAACTGATGACAGAGAACAGAGGCAGAGATAATAGCATAATCTTCTACCTTTACTTCTCCAGCTAATTTCGTTGAATTACCTATAATTATATTCGACCCGATAATGCAGTCGTGGGCAATGTGCATACTTTCCATAAAAAGATTGTTGCTGCCTACAATTGTCGTTCCCTTTGAAGCTGTACCGCGCGAAATAGTTACATTTTCACGTATTGAATTATTATCACCAATTTCACAGAGACTTTCTTCACCACGGAATTTCAAATCTTGTGGCTTGGTAGAAATACTTGCACCTGGGAAAAATTCGTTTCCGTTGCCAATTCGTGCACCTGTGTGTATTGTAACACTATTAAGCAACTTATTATTATCGCCAATTACTGTATTGTCATCAATATAACAAAACGGACCGATGATATTATTATTACCTATCTTTGCATTTGGATGTACGAATGCTAATGGGCTAATAGTATTCATAATTCTATTTATTTATTTTTTACTATTTGAGCAGTAAATGTAGCTTCTGCTACAACATTATCACCAACAAACATATAACCTTGCATTGAACTAATTCCATGGCGTACAGGGCTTAAAAGTTCAACGCGGAATAATAAAGTATCGCCAGGAATAACCTTCTGACGGAACTTCACATTGTCTATCTTTAGGAAGTAGGTAGACCATCTCTCTGGTTCCTCTACTTGAGAAAGTACCAATAGTCCACCGCACTGTGCCATAGCCTCTATTTGAAGAACACCAGGCATAACAGGTTCTTGTGGAAAATGTCCTTGAAAAAATGGTTCATTGGCAGTAATATTCTTAACGCCAACTATTGTTGTTGCTCCCATTGCTATTACCTTATCAACGAGTTGCATAGGGTAACGATGGGGAAGAAGCTCACGAATTCGGATATTGTCCATTAAAGGCTCTTCATTCGGATCGTAAATAGGTGCTTGAATTTCGTGCTTGCGGATATCTTTACGAATCATTCTTGCAAACTTGTTGTTCACCGTATGACCGGGTCTAGTTGCAACAATACGTCCTTTGATAGGTTTTCCTATTAAAGCTACATCACCGATAATATCTAATAACTTATGTCTTGTACACTCATTATCCCAAATGAGAGGTTTATTCTGTATATAGCCAATGCTTGTAGCATCCATGTGTGGAACTTTAAGTAAGTCGGCTAACTGATCGAGAGTTGGTTGGTCTACTTGTTTCTCGTAGATAACAATCGCATTGTCGAGATCTCCACCTTTTATAAGATTAGCTTGTAACAATGGCATAATATCTCTAACAAAAACAAACGTTCTTGCAGGTGCTATTTCATCAGCAAATTTATCAATATCGTCAAGTGTTGCAAATTGACTACTAATAAATTTAGAATCGAAAGAACACATTGCAGTTATAGAAAATTGTTCATCGGGTAAGATTGTGATGACGCTTCCTCGTTCATCTTTATACTCCATCTTTTTTCTTATAATATAATAATCTTTCGGAGCATTTTGATCTATAATACCTATTTCTTTAATTTTATCAACATACATTGCTGCTGAACCATCAAGAATAGGAAATTCTGGGCCGTTTATTTGAATTAAACAATTATCTATTCCCATTGCATATAGAGCAGCCATACCGTGTTCGATTGTGCTAACACGAGCCTCGCCTTTTGCTATTACAGTTCCGCGTTGTGTATCAACAACATTTTCTGCAATAGCGTCTATGATAGGTTGTCCCTCTAAATCAATTCGTTGAATTTTGTATCCTGTATTATCTGGAGCTGGATTAAATGTAACAGTAAGGCTTAACCCTGTATGTAAACCTTTCCCAAAGAGGGAGAAACTTCCCTTCAGTGTTTTCTGTTTTGTTGTTTCCATATATATTATTTGTTCTTTTTCAATTCTTCAATTTCTTTCTGTAAAACGTTTATCTGCTTGTAAATCTCTGGAAGTCTTTGAAATATGACTTGTGATTTAAAATAGTTACGTGGCTCTATTGCAGGACTTCCCATAAGAGATTGATTGTCTTTTAATTTACTCAATACACCTGACTGTGCACCGAGAAAAACTTTATTTCCTATTTTCAAATGTCCAGCTATACCTACCTGTCCACCAAACATACACCATTCTCCAACTTTAGTTGAGCCTGCAATACCAACTTGTGCGCTCATAACAGTATTTGCACCAATATCTGTATTATGCGCTATCTGCACAAGGTTGTCGAGTTTTACACCTTTACGTAAATATGTACTTCCCATTGTTGAGCGGTCAATACATGTGTTTGCTCCTATTTCAACATTATCTTCTATGGTAACGATGCCTATTTGTGGAATTTTATCGTAGCTATTTGTTTCTGAATTCGGAGCAAAACCAAAACCATCAGCACCTATAACACTACCAGAATGGCAAATAACATTATCTCCGATTTTGCAATTATGGTAGATGCTAACGTTAGGGTAGATGATACAATTGTTTCCTAAAGTTACATTATCCATAATAGTTGCATGGGGATATATCATACTGTTATCTCCAATAACAACTCCATCACCTATATATGCAAAAGCACCAATATAGACATTCTTTCCTATTGTTGCTTTTGGAGAAATAAACGCTAATGAATCTATTCCTTGTTTTCTTGGCTTCATACTTTCATATAGTTGTAGAAGCTTTGCAACACAATCGCGCGCATTTTTTACACGTATCAATGTAGCTTTTGTAGGCTTCTCTATCTTTATACTTTCCTCTACGAGAACTATAGAACATTCAGTTTCGTATATATAATGAGTATATTTCGGATTTGCCAAAAAACTTATAGCACCGTGTTTTCCTTCCTCTATCTTTGCGAAAGTACTAATGGTTGCTTTTTCATCGCCTTCTACGCTTCCTTGGATAAATTCTGCGATTTGTTTTGCGTTAAATTCCATTTTATATAATAAATGATAAATGCTTGTTAGTGCAAAGATAACAAACTTTTGTTATATTCGATGATAACAAAAGTAATATTTACGAATTTTTTTAGATAATAGTTCTACGTTTAAAATCTCAGATGCTTCTGTTATATCTTTTAAACTACCATCTTTTGATAATATGCTAATACGGTCGTCGGTAATATCGTACATATCTTTTTGAATAGTATCAATCTGCATTAAGTAGCTGCTATCTTCTTCAGTAACACCTAAGAAGTGGCAAATTTGTTCTTTACATTCGCTTACTTGTTTTTGTGAGATTGGCTCATCGTGAATTTCGACCTTAAAAAGCTTACGATTGATAAAATCATCGGCAAGGAGTGATAGTATTTTATCTTCTGATTTTTGCCATACTTTTATAGCACTCCATAAGTCGCTGTCATCTAAATTTAAGTAATGTTGCAGCGTTTCTTCATTATCTTTAAAGTATTTTGCATTAACATCGTTATCAAGAAAGAAGGTTAAAGCAGGAGAAGCAAATAATTTATATCCATCTTTTAATAGTTTTTTAGCTCTAAGTAATAAACTGATTAAAAGCTTTTCGTATCCAACTGTTGCTTTATGTAAATATACTTGCCAATACATTAAACGACGCGATGTAAGGAAATTCTCTATTGAATAAATGCCTTTGTCATCAATTACTAAGGTGTCGTCTACAACATTCAACATTTTTATAATTCGTGCTGAACCTATATTACCTTCAGTTACTCCTGTAAAAAAGCTATCTCGCTTGAGATAGTCGAGCCTATCCATATCAAGTTGGCTACTGATTAATTGATGGAGGAAACGCTTAGGATATTCATTCTTAAAAATCTTAATAGCAAGATTAAGCTCACCATTCATTTCTTGGTTAATATAATCCATTACCATTAAAGATATTTCTTCGTGAGTTATCCCTTTGATTAATGTATTCTCGAGCACGTGGGAGAAAGGTCCATGTCCGATGTCGTGCATTAAGATGGCAGCTTGAACAGCTTCTGCTTCGCTATCGAAAATAAAGACACCTTTCTGTTGTAAAGATAGTGTAGCTTCACTCATTAGATGAAATGCACCCAATGAATGCTGAAACCTAGTATGTTGAGCACCGGGGTAAACAACAGTAGTTAGCCCTAACTGCTTTATACGAGTTAAGCGTTGCATGAATGGGTGCTTAACAATATTCAAGAGTAGTCCTGATGGAATTCTGATAAATCCAAATACAGGGTCGCTTATAATTTTACTGCCACTCATGTAACGCTTATCTTCTGAATTATTCTTTTAGTCTATCAAGTTCTATTGCCATTTCTTGCTGTAGTTCTTTTGCCTTCTCTCCTGCAATTTCGGCAAAGTTTTCATCTACACTTGCATAAATAATGCCTCTTGAAGAGTTTACCAAAAGTCCACAATCCTTATTCATTCCGTATTTACAAACTTCCTGTAGACTTCCACCTTGAGCGCCTACTCCTGGTACTAAGAGAAAACTATTAGGAGCCAATTTTCGTATATCAGCAAACAAGCTTCCTTGTGTTGCACCTACAACAAACATTAAATTTTCTGTTGTGCCCCATTCTTGAGACTTAGTCAACACTCGTTCGAATAAGCGCATACCCTCTTTATCCTCAAACAACTGAAAGTCGTGGCTTCCTTTATTGCTGGTTAGTGCAAGAAGAATAACCCATT
>ERZ773197.700-NODE-700-length-25387-cov-7.917693_pt1 | contig 25387 bp, 27 predicted proteins | sample MGYA00580999_ERZ773197 | MGnify/ENA primary metagenome ERZ773197 (study PRJEB29015, sample SAMEA2738166) | human oral metagenome | biome: human oral; feature: human-associated habitat; material: saliva | place: China | collected 2185 ...
CTTGTTTGCCTGACTGTCTCGATGATGACTTTGCTATTATTTTCGATGATTATGGGCAGAGAGCGTCTACTTTTAGTACGGTTGAAGATGTGGAAGATATTCTTCGCAAGAACGATATGAAATTTATTAAAGGGATATATCCTGGTGTTGGTGAAAATGGGGTGTGTGTCCTAGTATCGAAATCTTGGAAGTTTCTTGCCTCGCTATAAGTAACTCAAACTTTGCAGATAAATAATGTGCTGTAATCCTTGATATAGCTAGCTTTTGAGGGAATAAGATAGCATGAGTAGCAACCGTTTGGTATAATTTAAGTACCAACAAGAACATCCAATGGAGGGATCATGCTATAAAACAGTATTGTACAAACCGACCACGTTGAAAATCAGCGGTCCGAGAAAATGAAATGTTTTCTCCAGAGTTATCACGTCAGCTGCATTCTGTGTTCTGCGAATGCCTACAAATAATGGTGGCTTTCCTGTTCTCAACATCTTTTTCGTCGCTTTCTCTATAGTCTTCACACATCGTTCTTCCTTCATGTAAACTCACCTCCAACGCAATGCCATTCCCTTTGCCAAAGCCCCCTTCTACCGCTTTATGAACTCCTGCCATATCTATTGGCGCTGCTCGCTCAACCACATTATCCACTCTCCCCTCGCATCCCTACGGGTGCGTGTGCTAGGCACTCGCTAGGCAGAGCTTGATGATTTCGTGCGTATGCAGATACGGGGAATCGAAACGATGGTCGGCGAACGCGGCGTCAAGCTCTCCGGCGGTCAGCGCCAGCGTATCGGAACCGCATGGGCACTCTATCAGCGCCCCAGAGTCCTTGTTCTCGACGAGGCAACCTCGGCGCTTGATAACGAGACAGAGCGGAGTATCACTGATACGATACTGAAGCTGAAAGGGCAGATTACCATTATCGCTATCGCACATCGCGTCAGCACATCGGCAGAGTGTGATTTTAAGGTGCGATTTGAAGATGGCGTGACAAGCGTGATATAATAAAGCAAATAAAATCTACTGATTGGGGTGCTTTTGGTGTTTAATGGAAAAACTGTCCTCATCACAGGGGGAACTGGCTCCTTTGGAAAAAAGTTCATTGAAATTTTGTTAAAAAAATACGCACCGAAGAAGGTCATTGTCTATTCACGCGATGAACTGAAACAGTTCGAGATGCAGCAGAAATTCAATCAGCCGTGTATGCGATACTTTATTGGAGACGTGCGAGATGAGGCACGTCTCGAACGCGCAATGGCAGGAGTGGACTATGTTGTTCATGCGGCGGCTCTGAAGCAAGTGCCGGCGGCGGAATACAATCCGATGGAGTGCATCAAGACAAACGTGCAGGGGGCACAGAATGTCATTGATGCGGCGATTGCCTGTGGCGTCAAGAAAACAATTGCGCTGTCAACGGATAAGGCAGCAAATCCTATCAATCTTTATGGTGCAACGAAACTCTGTTCCGATAAACTGTTTTCGGCAGCAAGTAATCTGGCAGGGGCACGCCCTGTTCGATTTGCTGTCGTGCGGTATGGTAATGTTGTCGGATCACGTGGGTCAGTTGTGCCTTTTTTTAAGAATCTGCTGGCGGAGGGAGCAAGGGAGCTTCCCATTACGGATCCTCGTATGACACGTTTTTGGCTTCGTTTGGAGGATGGTGTCGAGTTTGTCCTGAAGAATTTTCATCGGATGCAAGGCGGGGAGATCTTTATTCCGAAGATTCCATCCATGCGTATTACAGATCTGGCAGAGGCAATTGCTCCCGGCGTTCCTACCAAAGTGATCGGGATTCGCCCCGGGGAGAAACTGCATGAGGTTATGTGCCCTGCAGATCTCTACTATGAGACACTTGAATTTAACGATCACTTCGTGATTATGCCATCAACCCCCGTCTATGGTGTTGACTATCGGCATAATGGCCTTGGAGAAGAGGGTAAGCCGGTTCCTGACAGTTTTTCCTATGATTCTGGGTCGAATTCGCATTTTTTGACGGTGGACGAACTTCGGGAGATGAATCCATGATATACTATGGACGGCAGGACATCAATGAGGCGGATATTCAGGCGGTCGAGGCGGTACTGCGCTCGAATTTTCTGACACAGGGCCCTGCGATTGAGCGGTTTGAACGCCGCGTGGCAGATTACTGCGGCGCGAAGTATGCCGTCGCAGTCTGCAATGCGACGGCAGCACTCCATATCGCGTGTCTTGCTGCAGGGTTGGGAAAGGGCGATGTCCTGTGGACGACCCCTATCACCTTTGTTGCCTCGGCGAACTGTGCACTATACTGCGGCAGCGATGTTGATTTTGTCGATATTGATGCGAAAACGTATAACATGAGTGCAGACCTTTTGGAGGATAAACTCCGCACAGCAAAGGCAGAGGGGAAGCTTCCAAAGATGGTCATTCCGGTTCATCTTGCGGGGCAGTCCTGTGATATGCGCCGCATTCGTGCACTCGCCGATGAATATAGCTTTGCCATCACGGAGGATGCGTCTCATGCAGTGGGGGCGGATTATCTCGGCACGAAGGTCGGGAGTTGCGCTTTTTCTGATATGACGGTGTTCAGCTTTCATCCCGTTAAGATTGTTACGACGGGGGAGGGCGGCATGGTTCTGACGAATGATGCCGCGCTCTATGAAAAACTGCGCCTCTATCGCAGCCATGGGATTACGCGTGATCCGAAATATATGACACATGAAAGTGATGGACCTTGGTACTATCAGCAGATTGTACTCGGATTTAACTATCGCATGACGGACATGCAGGCGGCACTTGGATGCAGTCAGATGGATCGCCTGGACGAATTTGTCGCGCGGCGCAGAGCACTCGCAGAACGGTACGATCAGGCGCTGGCGGGACTTCCGCTGAAGGTGCCGACGGTACTGCCGGATGCATTGCCGGCATGGCATCTCTATGTGGTGCGGATTGATTTTGACCGTGTGCGCAAGACAAAGGCACAGATTTTTGCGGAAATGCGGGACAGGGGCGTTGCGCTAAATCTGCACTATATCCCCGTGCATACACAGCCGTACTATGAGGCACGCGGCTTCCGCGCAGGAGACTTCCCCGCGGCGATGGCATACTACCACGACGCACTGACGCTGCCGCTTTATCCGCGCATGACGGATGAGGATCAGGAGATGGTCGTATCTGCTCTGCGGGATGTATTGACGAGCGCCTAAGCATTTCTTTTTGTTGATCGGCTGCATGAAGTGAGGGAGAGCAGATGGCGGCAAAACTTTGTCTCGGCACCGTACAGTTTGGCATGAGGTATGGCGTTCATAATGCACTCGGACGTCAGCCGACAGATGCAGAGGTGTTTGCCGTGCTGGATGCCGCACGTGATGCCGGTATTGATGCGTTTGACACGGCAAGTGCCTATGGGACGGCAGAAGATATCCTCGGACGCTATCGACTCGCCTCATGGGGCGTACGTATCATTTCGAAACTGCGTCCGCATGTGAAGACTGCGGATACTGTGCTGCATGAAATGCAGGAATCACTTCGCCGCCTTGGCACAGATCATATTGCCTGCTATATGCTGCATCGTGCGGAAGATCTTGGCAATACGGCAGTCATGGAGGGCTTGACGGAAGTAAAGGCGTGCGGATGGGCAGAGAAAATTGGCGTGAGTGTCTATCGTCCCGAGGATGCCCTGCGCGCTGCCGAGGATTCACGCATTGACGCGATACAGATTCCATATAATGCACTTGACCAGCGCCTGGATGTCTGTGGATTCTTTGTACTGGCGAAGAAACATGGGAAGGAGATCTATGCGCGGAGTGCCTTTCTGCAGGGCCTGCTTCTTATGCAGCCGCAGGAAGCGGAGCACATGGTTCCAGGGAGCGGCGCGTATGTTGCGGCGTTTCAAAAAATAGCCCGTGGTATGGGCTTTCTTCCGCATGAGGCTGCGATGCTGTATGTGCTCCGGCACGAGGGCATTGATTATGTCGTCTTTGGTGTTGACACGGCAGCTCAGCTGCAGGAGAATGTGCGCCTGTCGGAGCGTGTCAGCGAAATTACGGATTCCTGTTGTCCATTCATAGGAAAATTTAACGACGTCCCGCAGAAGCTGATTGATCCAAGTTTGTGGTGAGGAGGGCTGTGACCATGATTCTTGCTGTTTTGCAGGCGCGGACATCGTCCAGCCGCCTGCCTGGAAAAGTTCTGCGGCCGCTCCTGGGACGTGCAATGATTCTGCGCGAACTGGATCGGCTGAAGGAGTGCCGTGAGATTACGCGGCTTGTGCTCGCCACAAGTACGGATCCGACGGATGATGAGCTCGCACAGACGGTTGAGGCGGCAGGCTATGATGTCTATCGCGGCAGTCTGGATGATGTCCTGGGGAGGTATTATCACTGCGCACAGAGGTATATGCCGACCCATGTCGTGCGCCTGACGGGAGACTGTCCCGTCATCGATCCGCATATTGTCGATCGGGTGATTGCACAGCATGTTGCGAAGCGCAATGACTACACGAGCACGACGGAACGCTTTCCCGATGGCCTCGATACAGAGGTTATGACCTATGCAGCATTGGAGAAAGCCTATCAGGAGGCGGCTTTTCCATCGGAGCGTGAACATGTAACGCTGTATATCCGCCGTCATCCGGAACGGTTTCGCGTCGGTACGGTAGACTGCGCCGAGGATTATGGAGCGATGCGCTGGACGGTGGATGAGCCGCAGGACTTCGCATTGATCGAGAAGATTTACGAGCGGCTTTATCCTCAGCATCCTGACTTCGCTATGGAAGACATTCTCACACTGTTTCGTGGAGATGAAACACTCGCCCATATCAATCAGGGGATTATGCGCAACGAAGGGCTGAAAAAGTCCATCGCCGCTGAGAAAGTGCTGTAATCAGCGCAGACATACAGCGGCATCGGAATGGACAGAGGAGGAACACCATCATGAAGATCAACGAGAGAAGCCTGAAGAAGTCAGAGGAGCTGTGGAAAGAGGCGCAGGAGAATATCCTTTCGGGATGCCAGCTGTACAGCAAAGGGCCTGAGACGCACATCCAGGGGGTCTCGCCGATCTATATCGACCACGGAAAAGACGGGCATGTCTGGGATGTCGACGGCAATGAATACATTGACTACGATATGGGCCTCGGTCCCATCCTGCTCGGCTATCAGTACAAGGCAGTGGATGATGCCGTGATTGCCCAGCTGCGCCGTGGAATGGGATACTCTCTCGTTGCACCGGAGGAAGTGGAGTATGCAAAGCTCTGTGTCAAGCATATTCCGAGTGCCGGAAAAGTGCGCTTCCTGAAGACAGGTTCGTCTGCAACGGAGGCGGCGGTGCGCATCGCCCGCAGCTATACGGGTAGAAAGCATATTATCCGCGGTGAGTATCATGGCTGGCATGAGTGGACAACTGCCGCTGAGAGTGTGCGTCAGGGTGGGATCCTGCCGGAGGTACGAAAATTTATTCATAAATTTGACTATAATGATCTGGCGAAAGTGGAGGAGTACTTTGCCGCGTATCCGGGCGAGGTGGCGGCGGTCATCACAGAGGCAGTCGAGATTGAGCCGCCGAAGGACGGCTTCCTCGAAAACCTGAAGGAACTGTGTCACAGAAACGGAGCCCTGCTGATCTTTGATGAGGTCGTCAATGGATTCCGCTTCTCTATCGGGGGCGCACAGGCATATTTCGGCGTCACGCCCGACCTTTCAACCTTTGGCAAGGCAACGGCGAACGGCATGCCGCTCTCGATCGTGGCGGGGCGCAAGGACATCATGGAAGAGGTGGATAGAAACGTATTCATCTCGACGACCTTTGGCGGAGAGTGCCTCTCGCTGGCGGCCGGCATTGCCGTCATGAAGGAACTCGAATCCGGTGAGGTAACGAAGGAAATCTGGGCGAAAGGCAAGTACCTCCAGGATAAATTCCGTGCGATGGCGAAGGATCTCGATGTGCCGATCGATCTCGCGGGCTATCCCTGCCGACTGAACCTTGAGTATACGGACTACGAGGGGAAGAAAGACTGGCTCTATAACTCCATCTTTATGCAGGAGAGCGTCAAGCGCGGCGTGCTGCTTGGCTGGCATATTTTCCCCTGCTATACCCACACGCAGGCGGATCTGGACTTTACGCTCAATGTGTTTGAGGATGCGATGAAGGTCTATCGCGAGGCGCTGAGGAGCGGACACCCAGAGACCTACATGGAAGGGAAACCGCTGAAGATCGTCCTGGGCTGATCTCTGACGCGGGACATGGGCAGATGCAAAAAATAGCAGTCATACGTGCAGACGCGTCAGAGCAAATCGGCAGCGGGCATCTGATGCGCTGTCTGACACTGGCGGGTCGGATGCGGCGCGAGGGGACAGAGGTACATTTTATCTGTCGTGATCTCGTCGGCAATCTGAATCATCTGGTGCGTGAGCAAGGCTTTCCGCTGCACGTCCTTCCGTACCATGCAGATGATCTGTCGCTTACTGGTTATGCGGCATGGCTTACCGTTGCACAGGAAACGGATGCGCGGGAGACGGGAGAGGTGCTTCGTACACTTGCACCGATCATGCGTCTCGTCGTTGACAGCTATGCACTCGATGAGGTGTGGGAGCGGATCGTGCGCCCGCTCGTCGGTGAGATCTTTGTGATCGATGACCTTGCCAATCGGCGGCACGACTGCGACATACTGCTCGATCAGAATTTCTATCGCACGATGCAGCACCGCTATGACGGGCTTGTGCCTCCTTCCTGCAAACTCCTCCTCGGCCCCTCTTATGCACTCCTGCGTGAGGAGTTTTATGCGGCAAAGAAAAAATTGCGCCGGCGGGACGGCCATCTCCGCCGTATCCTTGTATTCTATGGCGGCAGTGATGTCACGCATGAGACTGAAAAGGCCGTCCGTGCGCTCCTGCACCTCTCCCTGCCCGCCGTTGAGGTTGATGTCATCATTGGCGGGAGCAATGCACATCGCATGCAGATCGAGGAGCTGTGTGCACCGCATGACTTTCTGCATACCTACTGCGCCGTCAGCAACATGGCGGAGTTTATGTCAAACGCTGACCTCTGCCTCGGAGCAGGCGGAACAACCACGTGGGAGCGCGGCTTCCTTGGTCTGCCGGCAATCGTCACCGCCATCGCCGAGAATCAGCTGGAGATATGCCGTGACTGTGCAGAGGCAGGTCTGATTTACTATCTGGGCCGATGGGATGAAGTGTCGGAAGAAGATATTATGTGTGCGCTGCGACGATATATGGATGTGGCTACATTGAGGAAGATACAACAGATGCTGTTTGAATGGGGCGGTGAATGATGGATAAGTATAGTATAGTAATCGTGACAGATAAGTCCTCATGGATTAAACCATATGTCGAAGAGCTTGCCACAGACTTCCAGAATATGGGGCACAAGGTCATTTGTTGCTATGAGTTTGATAAAGAAAACTCGTATGACTTTGCATTTTTGCTGAGCTGTGAAGAGATCATTAAGAAAGAGTATCTGTGTTTAAATCGTCACAATCTTGTCGTTCACGAAAGTGCCTTGCCACAGGGAAAAGGTTGGTCACCATTGACATGGCAGATTCTTGAAGGAAAATCGAAGATAACAATGACCTTGTTTGAAGCTTCCGAGCATGTTGACGCAGGCGTTATCTATCTTCAGCAAGACGTAATTTTTCAAGGGACTGAACTGGTTGATGACTTGCGGAGAGTACAGGGAGAGACCACTCGAGAGCTCTGCCTGTCCTTCGTTCGTGATTATCCGCAGATATTGCAGGGAGCAAGGAAACAGTATGGAGTAGAAAGTTTTTATCCGCGTCGTCGTCCCGAGGATAGCAGACTCGATCTTGATAAGTCCATCCGTGAGCAGATCAATCTTCTTCGTGTAGTAGATAATGATCGTTATCCTGCCTTCTTCGATTGGAAGGGAGTGCGCTATTATCTTTCAATTCGCCGAGAAACAGGCTGTTCGTAGGAGAGAATATGCATATTGTCATTGTTTCGAACAGAGCATGGAATCGTCGTCTTGCTGCGGAGGTTCAGGGACGACTTAATGCAGATGTGACTTATTTGGAACATCACGAGGATGTATCTAAGGAAAAATTGACATCACTTATGCCGGACTGGGTGTTCTTTCCCCATTGGTCTTATATTATTCCCACTGATGTCTATGCGAACTTCCGCTGTGTCATCTTTCATATGACGGATCTTCCTTTTGGACGCGGCGGAAGCCCTCTGCAGAATCTTATTGCGCGCGGCATATATGAAACAAAGATAACGGCGCTCCGATGCGTAAAAGAACTCGACGCGGGGGCTGTCTATGAGAAACGTCCGCTTTCTTTATGGGGAAGTGCAGAAGAGATTTATCTGCGTGCCGGCGAAATCATCAAGGAAATGATGATTGATATTGTACGTGAGAATCCTGTTCCTCGTGAACAACATGGGACGCCAACGGTATTCAAACGCCGCCGCCCTGAAGATGGGGATATAGGGAAGCTGGATACACTTCAGCGCGTGTTTGATTATATTCGTATGCTCGATGCGGACGGATATCCATCGGCGTTTCTATGTTCGAAGGGGCTGCGCTTGGAGTTTTCCCGTGCATCGCTGAAGGACGGATATATTTTGGCTGATGTGAAAATTTGTCGACAGGAGGAAGATGATGGCAAAACGCGTTCTTGTCGTCGCGGCGCACCCGGATGATGAGGTTCTGGGCGTTGGCGGAACAATTCTGCGGCATACGGCTCAGGGGGATCGTGTCAGGATCTTGATTATGGCGGAAGGTCTGACCAGTCGGGCCGGTCAGAGGGATGTCGATCAATTTCATGTCGCTCTTGAGGAACTTCATGACAAGGCCAAAAAGGTGGGCGATATTCTTGGCGCAGAGAATGTGCAGCTTTTTAATTTCCCGGACAATCGAATGGACGGCAGAGAACTGCTGGATGTGGTCAAAGCGGTAGAGGGGGAGGTTGATCAATTCCTCCCCGATGTTGTTTATACCCATCACGCGGGAGATGTGAATGTCGACCATACCTATACCCATAATGCCGTTGTTACCGCGTGCCGTTCACTGCCAGGGCAGTGCGTGAAAGAACTTTATTTTTTCGAGACTCCATCGAGCACGGAATGGCAGATGCAGACTGCGGATAAGGTGTTTCTGCCCAACATGTATGTGGATATTGCAGAAATGTTCTCAAAGAAGATGCAGGCCCTTGAGCTGTATGAAAGTGAAATGCGTGACTACCCGCATTCACGTTCCTATAAAGCGGTAGAGATTCTGGCGAGATATCGCGGCTATGCCGCAGGGATTGCGTTGGCGGAGGCTTTTTCGGTTGGGCGAATCATAAGATAGGAGAATAGAGTGTTGCAGAGGAATAGCGATCATCCATTTATCATTGCGGAGATGTCCGGCAATCATAACCAGTCACTGGAGCGCGCACTTGCCATCGTTGATGCTGCAGCGGATGCAGGTGTCGATGCGGTGAAGATTCAGACCTACACCGCAGATACGATGACGATTGACATAGATACGGGGGAGTTCTTTATCTCTGATAAGGACAGTCTGTGGAAGGGCGAGACACTCTACCATCTCTATGAGAAGGCGCATACGCCATGGGAATGGCATAAGGCGATCTTTGAGCGATGCAAAGAACGCGGCATTATGGGCTTCAGTACGCCGTTTGATGATACGTCCGTGGATTTTTTGGAAGATCTTGGCGTTCCCTGTTACAAGATCGCTTCGTTTGAGAATGTGGATCTGCCGCTCATCCGCAAGATCGCCCGCACGGGAAAGCCGATCATCGCATCGACAGGGATGACGACGGTCGCGGAGCTCTCGGATCTCGTTCGAACGGTACGGGAAAATGGCTGTACGGATCTGACCCTGCTCAAGTGCACAAGCAGCTATCCTGCCTCACCGGAGGGGACGAATCTGCGCACCATTCCGCATATGCGGGAGCTGTTCGGCTGTGCGGTCGGGCTCTCCGATCATACGCTCGGCATCGGTGCGGCAGTGGCGAGTGTTGCACTTGGTGCAGCGGTGATCGAGAAGCACTTCACGCTATCACGTGCTGAGGGTGGGGTTGATGCGGCGTTTTCTCTGGAGCCTGTGGAGATGGCGCAGCTTGTGCGCGAGTGCCGTACAGCAGCACTCGCGTTGGGGGCAGTGTCCTATGAGAGGGCAGAGCAGGAGCAGAAGTCACTTCAGTTCCGCCGAAGTCTATATATCGTCGAGGATATGAAGGCTGGCGATGTCTTTACGGAGAAGAACCTGCGCCGTATCCGTCCAGGGATGGGGCTTTCGCCGAAGTATTACGATGTGCTGCTCGGACGCTGTGTGAAGTGTGATGTGAAGCGCGGCACGCCTTTGAGTTGGGCCTTGATAAAGTAATAAGGACTTTTGTTGCTCGATTGGATATAATGACTGTGCGGATTGAATTTTACTATAGGAGAAATTATGTATCAATTTGAAGATAGAGGGCATGTAAAACGATATTATAATCAAGAGAAGATGAATGCAATTGCTCAATGCCAGGGGGATGCATATCGACGATATAGGGCGTTGTGGGATAACCCTGACATAATGAATAATATTTTAGGCAAACCACTCGAAATTATGTTGGAACTTACCTCGTGGTGCAATTACAAGTGCAAAATGTGTGACAAGGCATTTGTCCCAGAAAGTAAAAAGATGAATATTCCTGTAGAGAGTGTTCGTCGTCTTGTTAAAAATATCAATGAAATGCATGTTGCATCATTATGGGTTGGGGCATTTTCAGAATGCTTGATTCATCCTAAGATAGAGTATATTCTACATGAACTAAAAGAAGTGGATGTGTTAGACTTCACACTCATCACGAATGGTGCTGCGTTGAACGAAAGAACGGCCAAACAGGTCATTGATGCTGGTGTCAAACGGCTTAGTGTTTCCCTAGATGCTGCTACGCCAGAGACTTATTACAATATACGAAAAGGAGATCTCGACCATGTAGAAAGCAATATTCATCGCTTTATTGAATTGCGGGGCGACAAATTATTTCCATCTTTACGTGTAACAATGGTCATGATGGATGATAATGCTGACGAGAGAGAGAAATTCTTAGAGAAGTGGCAGGGGATAGCAGATATTATTGATTTCCAGGTTTTGATGGATGCATCGCATATTGATAATTTAGCAGATGTAACAGAATATACAGCAGAGTGCATGGATCCTTTTCGTAGGCTGGCTATAAGATACGATGGTATGATCTTGCCTTGTTGTACATCATATGGAAATTATTTTCCCCTTGGAAATATTCAAAGCATATCTCTACAGGAAGCATGGACAGGTCAAACAATACATAATTTACGTGAGGAGATTAAATCGAAGAAGTTTAATAAGGTTTGTCGGAATTGCAGAGCATGACGTCATTGTAGTACATGTGCATGTAATTATTTTGATAATAAAATGGCTGGACAGAAAAGGGATTGCGATGAAAAAGATTTTACTATTAACAAGAAATGAGGGGTCTGACCATATAATCGAAGCTCTGATGAAATATGATGATATTCATGTTGTATTAGCTGTCGTAGGTACGTGCGAAGAGAGAACAATAGCAGAATCTTATTCATCACGTATCGATTTAATATATACATGTTTGGAAGGGGAGCTTTCTAACCTTGAGTGTGTGGATGATCTAGAATATGAAGTTATTTCACAGAGTCGGGAGATAGAGAGTGACTTTGAGGATGGGACAGGGCGTTTCATAGATAATTATGCGATGGTGAAGTATAGATACTACACTTCACTATCGTATTGGCATGCTTTCTTTTCGAAAAATGAAATTGATTGTATGATTATTCGTGGGTTAACGCATGGATTGGTACACGATGTGATTCCTTTGTATTTTGCAAGAAAAAAAAATATTCCATGCTATCAGCTGGAGAACAACTATTTCTCAGTAGGTTCATTGTTCCTTCCTAATGAAAGTAAATATATGGAGATTTCTTTGGGAATGGGACTGTCACTTGAGAGATGTATGCACTATCCACTAAGTGCTTCACCCCCTAAAAGAAAGGGGGTCAAAGCTCATTGCGTTCACCTCATATCAAAACTAGGTGGTCCGTTGCTGCTGAATCTAGCATCTGATATAAGGCGCGGAGTTTGGAAAAGACGAACTCAGTTTGGGATAAAGTATTCTGAATATAGCATAATGAGTGCAATCTTATCATATTGGAAATTTCTAAGATTGTATCACTATCTGAATCGATTGAGCGGATCTGTTGATTATAGCTGTAAATATATCGTATATTATTTGCAGTTTGAGCCAGAGGCAACAACACAAGTAAGGTGTACTCTTAAGAGTCAGCTTATTGCGATCAAGATGCTATCACAGGCTCTACCAAAGGGGTGGACACTCTACGTAAAAGAACATCCACATCAATTTCTGCTCAATAAAGAGAACATAGGATTCGACTATTATATACCATCAGTAAATAAGTATAAGAACAAGATCTATTATGATAAAATTGCTTCAATGGATCATACAGTGTTAGTTGCTCCAGAAGTGCCATCTGTTCAAATTAATAAATATGCCATGGCAATTGCAACTTTTAATGGCACGGTTGCCATCGAAGCAACAAAAGAAAAAAAACCTATTCTGCTTTTTGGTGCAGAGACAACATGGTTACAATATTGTGAGGATATTATGAAGATCAGTTCATTTCAGTCTTGCAAGGAAATGATCGAGAAAATCTGTACAGGTTGGGAACCGAATTATGATGATCTAATTACGGTTATGAATCAGTATGCTTATCCACGTACGCCTGAAGGAACATCGGCTGTGATTCGTAGAATTATGGAAAAGGAAAATGTATGTAACTGAAAAAAGAAAATAAACTTTAGCAGAGAAGAATGGAGAAATCAGATGGTAGATGTTGGGTTAGCTCTTTTTGTGTATAGGCGTCCGAGACACACAGAACGAGTTATAGAAAGTATCAAAAAAAACAAGTTCTCTTATGTCTACGTGTTTCAAGATGGCTTGCGTGAAAAAAAAGACTCCGACGCATGGCAGGAAGTTGGTTCTATCATAGCGGAGTTGGAACGAGGACAGGACTCACATGTGGAGATTCACGTTGCAACGATGAATCGTGGGCTTGCTGATTCTATTGTGTCGGGGATAGAGTACGTCTTGAAAAGGCATGAATGTGTAATTGCACTTGAAGATGATGTAGTATTAAGTCCGGACTATAGAACGTACGCAGAAGCTTGTTTTTTGAAATATAGAGATACACCTAAAGTAATGTCTATTTGTGGTGCAGGTGTTAATGACTTAGTAGTGGATGATGCCGCATATTTGAGACAATATCCATATGATGTATATTTTACCTATGGCGGGACAAGTGTTGCTTACGGGACATGGAGAGACCGTTGGAAACTATACAGGAGGGGACGGGATTACGCTATTGAAATTCTGAATGATCCGTCTCAATGCAATACGATTCGAGAACGAGGTGGCTCATGGTTGCTTGATTTATTGCAAACAGTCGTTGAAAGTCCACAAAAGGTAGATACGTGGGCAACATATATGGGTGTCATGGAATTCCTTAATGAAGGTTTGGCGGTTATTCCTATTCGTGCATTGGCAACTGATATCGGTCGAGATGGTTCAGGAACAAATACGAGAGGAAAAACATCGCGGTTCGAAACGGAACTTCATGAACTCTCTCAGGAGCTGCGATTACCTCCACGAGATAGTGTTTGCCTGAACCAATATTTGGCGAAAAGGCAAGATATTGCCATTCACACGAGGTCTTCTCTGGTGCGGGCAAAGTTGTTTTTAGAGAAAATAAAAAGAAGGATAGGGATATGTTATTAGATGTTATTGAGCGGCTTAAACGAAAAAGTAATGAGGCAGATGGATTTTGCTTTACAATGGATGTAGACTGGGCCTCGGATGTTGTGATAGAGTATGCTGTGCACTACTTTAAGGAGCGAGAGATTCCTCTTACCTTGTTCTTTACGCATCGGTCACATTATATCGATCAATTGGTTCATAATAATGAAGTAGCTTATGGCATTCATCCCAATTTTATTCAACCGAGCAGCCAAGGGGCTTCAAAAGAAGAGGTCGTTCAGTACTGTATGACGCAGTTCCCTCAGGCAAAGGCATTTCGCGGACATCGATGGTATGCCGATAATGATATTTATACATCATTATATGATAAAGGGATTCGCTATGACTCGAATTTATGTACATTACTAGATGTTGTTCCTCCTTTCCTTCATCGTTCCGGAATGCTGTCATTTCCAGTTTTTTTTGAGGATGGGGCATATTTGTATCATGAGTTAAATTTGGATTTTACGAGTGCACGGTCATATTTTATGCAGAAAGGTGTTAAGGTGATCAATATTCATCCGATGCATCTGGTCATTAATACACCGTATTTTAAGTACATGAGAAATATTAAGGATACCCTTTCCAGAGAAGAATGGAACGATTTTTCTCTGGAGAGTATAGATGCCTATCAGAATCGCACTAAAACAGGTATTTCTGACTTTATATCCGAGTGCATCGAGTACACTAAAAAAAGTAGACAAGAAACGTATACGCTGGAAGAGCTATACGGAATGCTAAAAGGGTGACGTAGAAATGATTAACGTAATAGGGCTTGGATATATAGGCCTTCCTACCGCGTTGATGTTTGCATCGCATGGAGAAAAAGTAGTCGGGACGGATCATAAACAGGATTTAGTCGGGTCTTTGAAAGAGGGGCGGCTCACAGAAACTGAAGAAGGGTTAGACCGACTATTCGAGGATGCAGCAAACAATATTAGTTATACAACGAACTATGTTACAGCAGATATGTACATTGTTGCGGTTCCTACACCGTATAATAAAAACTCAAAAAAGATAGATCCGTCTTATGTGATTGAAGCTGTTTCAGAGATCCTCAAAGTTTGCCCAGATGAGACTATTGTAGTTGTTGAATCGACAATATCTCCTGGAACGATAGATACGTATATTCGGCCTGTTATCGCGACTGCTCAGGAAACGTATGGGAAGATAATTCATCTAGTCCATGCACCGGAACGCATTATTCCTGGCAATATGGTGAACGAATTGGCTCATAATGCAAGAACGATCGGCGCAGACGACGTAGAAATTGGGAAAAAGGTCAAGAAAAAATATCAAAGTTTCTGTAAAGGTGAGATCGTTTTAACTAATATCAGAACGGCAGAAATGACCAAGGTCGTAGAGAATACATACCGTGATATTAATATAGCTTTTGCCAATGAATTGAGCAAAATTTGTCATGTTGCGGGTATAGACGTACATGAAGTTATTCGTATCGCCAACATGCATCCCCGTGTATCGATTCTTTCTCCCGGCCCTGGGGTGGGCGGCCACTGCATTGCCGTTGATCCATGGTTCTTAGTTGGAGATTATCCGCAGCTGACTAGGTTGGTTTTGGCAGCGCGTCAGGTTAACGAGTCAATGCCTGATTTTGTCATGGAACGTATGTCAGATATTATGCGGGAGAATTCTCTTACTGATCTAAATAGGGTTGGGATATATGGTCTTACGTATAAAGAGAATGTTCCTGATATGAGAGAAAGTCCATCAATGCAGCTATTAGAACGCATGAGTAAGAATATGGCATTTGGCGTTCAGGTATATGACCCCTTTGTGCATGATAAAGTTGTTGATCATCAGTGTTTTGTATTTGAGGACTTTATTTCTCGTGTCGATTTTGTGGTTGTTATGGTTGCCCATCAGCAGATAAGAGAAAGGGCAGATGAGTTGAAAGGGAAGCTGGTATTAGATTGTAGAAATATTCTTCGGGGAGAAAATGTTTATAGACTGTGATTAGGCTTTCGCGCTTTTGTTATCCTAAATTATGTATGGGGGCAGGAAAATGTTGCTTGCTACGGCATCTCGCCTCATGTCTTATCTAATGAGAGTATGGGAGCGTATTCATCATTTAGACCAGCGAAGTAACTGTGTTGCTGGCAGTAATACAATGTTCTATCGACAGTCCAATATAAATAATATGTCTCATCAACGAGAGAATATCATAATAGGTAAAAACTCGCATATTCGTGGAGAGATTCTGGTTTATCCATATCGAGGGAAAATTCGTATTGGAGATGATTGCTATATTGGAGAGGGGACGAGAATATGGTCTGAAATGGGGATTAGCATAGGGAACCGCGTACTTATTGCCCATAATGTTGATATACACGATTCCAATGATCATCCCATGGATAAAGAGGAACGCCACAATCATTTTATGTCCATTCTTCGAGAAGGATTTCTCGAAAAATTTGATCTGAGAGGGCGAGAAATTCGTATTGGCGATGATGTGTGGATCGGGTTTGGTGCATGCATCATGAAAGGGGTAACGATAGGAGAAGGCGCGGTAATTGCTGCACATGCAGTTGTGACAAAAGATGTGCCCGCGAATATCGTTGTTGGCGGGAATCCGGCATATATATTAAAACAGGAGCTAGTATCATGCTGAATATGATAAGAAAGCATACCCGAAGCATCAAGTCTATTGAACAAGAGATGATGCAAATACGATATGCAATTGGCTGCATGGAAGCCGCAAACGTCCACAAGGGCGATGATCTTCGTGAGTTTCAAGTTTTTTCACAATGGGGCGAAGATGGAATTATACAATGGCTTATCCACAATCTTGAAATTAAAGAAAAAAGATTCATAGAATTTGGTGTTCAGAACTATATAGAATCCAACACTAGATTTTTGCTTATGCATGATAATTGGGATGGCTTGATTATCGATGGAAGTGAAGAAAACATCGAGTATATTCAACATGATGATATTTATTGGCGATATAATTTGTGTGCTGTTTCTCAGTTTATTACAGTAGATAATATTAATGGGATTTTTAAGAACTATGGATTCGATGGAGAAATAGGTATTCTTTCTATTGATATTGATGGAAACGATTATTGGATATGGAATGCAATTGAGAGCGTATGCCCTGATATTGTTATATGTGAATATAACCATAGATTCGGAGCAGAGAGAGCTGTAACTGTACCGTATGACGCGGCTTTTATGAGAGAAAAAGCGCATTATTCCTGTATCTATTATGGTGCATCAATACAGGCCTTTGTACAGTTGGCTAAAAAGAAGGGATATTCCTTAGTGGCAGGAAATTCTAGCGGAAATAATATTTTTTTCGTACGGGATGAACTCTTAAATAACACTGTACGAAAAAGAGCTGTTTCAGAATGCTTTAGACAAGGAAAATTTAGAGAAAGTCGTAACCCAAATGGGTCATTAGCTTTTCTTACACTAGAGGATGAACAGCGTTTATTGGATAAGCTCCCTGTTGTAGATGTGAATATCTGATAGAGTAAGAAACGGACCAGTATGGAGGGGAATGTGAAATATTCTGTTATAGTGACAGGTGCACATGGCTTCCTTGGTCGCTATGTGGCGAAGACATATGGTCAGGCGGGCTTCTATGTCATCGGATTGGGGCATGGGAGTTGGAGTGCTTCTGAAGCGAGAGAATGGGGCGTTGACGAGTGGCATCATGCTGATGTGGATATGGACTCGCTGCAAAGATATGCTTCAGATGTGAGTATCATCATTCATTGTGCGGGAAGTGGATCGGTCGGCTTTTCCCTGTCGAATCCAATGAAGGATTTTGAACGGACAGTTTGGACAACGCATTATGTGCTTGAATACATTCGCACATGCTCTCCGAAAACACGACTGCTGTATCCATCCAGCGCGGCAGTTTATGGGAGTCAAGAGCATCTTCCTTTGACAACGGACATGATGCCAAATCCGATTTCTCCGTATGGAGTGCATAAAAATATTGTCGAAGAACTGTGCGATATGTATGCGAAGCAATATGGCGTTCAGACTGCGGTGCTTCGGCTGTTTTCGGTCTATGGCAATGGTCTGAAAAAACAACTCCTTTGGGATGCCTGCAGAAAGCTGTCACAGGGAATCAATAGTTTTTGGGGCACTGGTGAGGAGACGCGGGACTGGGTTCATGTGTCTGATGTGGCGCAGGCGTTTCTGATGGCTGGGGAGAAGGCGTCGCCCAAGTGTCCTGTGGTCAACGTGGGGACAGGTAAGGCAGTTAAAATTAAAGATGTTCTTCACATATTGTTTGACGTGTATGGCGCACAGGTACGGCCATCCTTCGGCGGAGAGATCAATGTAGGAAATCCAAACCATTATGTGGCGGATGTCGATGATATTATGGCGTGGGGATGGGAGCCTACCGTATCGCTGCGGCAAGGGATTGAGGACTATGTGAGGTGGTATCAGCGAGATGATGACGGTGGCGTTTGTTCTTGATGTCGGAGATGGCTGGGTCGGTGGGCTGAACTATTATCGTAATCTGCTTGCAGCAGTCGTACGTTATGCATCCAATGAGATCAAAGTCAAGGTGTTTGTGTCGGACAGACAGGATAAGTCTGTATACCAAGATTTTCCGAAGGGCATAGATTTTGTGCCGCTGTCAATATTCGACCGATGGACGCTGGGATGGTTTGTTCGCAAGGTTTTTATTAAGGTTTTTGGATACGACAAAGTATTGGATTATTATCTAAAAAAATATGATGTCGATGTACTTTCACATATAGCGACTCCGGCGCGTTGTCCTAGCGTAAAAAATATCGCGTGGATTCCAGACTTTCAGCATAAGTATTTACCACAATTTTTTTCAGAGAGTGAGTTAAAGCTGCGTGATTTGTGCTATGCTGGCATCGCTAGGAATATGGATCTCATCATTTTCAGCAGTAATGCGGCAAAAAAGGATTTTATCACGTATTATCCTGGATATGAGAGTAAGGCGCGGGTACTGCATTTTGTTCCAGACATAGATGTTTCGTTGCCGACAGTCAATAAAGCTGTTATGGAGAAGTATGGAATAAAGGACAGGTTCTTTTTTTTGCCAAATCAGTATTGGGCACATAAAAACCATAAGATTGTTTTAGAAGCATTGCGTATTTTAAAGGATCAAAACAAATTTGTTCGCGTGGTGTCGACCGGAAATACGAAGGATTATCGCGCTCCCCATTATATTGAGGAGCTGATGTCTTTTATCCGTGAGCATCAATTGGAGGATATGTATATCATCTTGGGGTTGATTCCTTATGCAGATGTTCAGGCATTGGCAGCGGCTTCATGGGGGTATATTAACCCATCGTTCTTTGAGGGGTGGAGTACGACCGTTGAGGAGGCAAAATACAGAGGGAAGAGGATACTGCTGTCCGATTTGAGGGTACATAGAGAGCAGGCTCCGAAGTACGGCGTTTACTTTGACCCTAATAATGCGGAAGAACTGGCAGCGAAGATGTGGATGATGTGGAATCAAGAGCCACATGAGGAATCTATGGCAGAGTTAGAGAAAGAAAAAGCGTCTGCGATGCAGACGTTTGGGAAGAAGTATTGTGAGATAGTATATTCTTGAAAAACGAATCATAAAAACGGTATCGAGAAGGCTTGCTTTCTTGATGCCGTTATTTATTTAATAAATCAACGAAGAAAGAAAAAATTTTGACAATAAGAAAAAATATAAGAAGGATAATTGATACTTTTCGATGAATATACATTGGTATAAATAGATGTTTTTCTTTAAAGTAGGGAGATTGTATAACAGAATGTCATGATTAGATTTGAAATACTCACACCACCGCTTATTTAGATATGTCTGTGGATCTTATATATTTTCGAATATACAATTGGATATTCAAGTCAATAATGTATCTAGCTGCTTATGAGGAGGCTTTTATATGCCGCATGATGTGAATTTTTTTCCTATGGGAAAGTATCCATTAACTCGCGACTCAATGGAGTCTTTTAGCCGAAAATTGCATGAAGAATTCAATGAGTTACATGAAAAGGAAGTCTATGCTAGAATCAATCTCATTAAAAACGATGACTCCACAGAAGAGTATCAAGTTTCCTTAACAACAAAGAATATGATTCAACAGGATCATCGGTTTATTGAACTGACAAGTTCAGAAGTCAAGGATAGTATGGGGTTCTTACAAGGCTATCACCCGTTCTTTTTCGAATTCTATGGTGAAAAATGTGGTGACAAAGATATTTCGAAATTCACTCAAAAATGGAAAAAGGCAAAGATGTATTTTCTCTCTGGTAAAACAATTGATCATCAGGAGTATACCTTACAGGGAACGGTAATCTTTGGTGCCAGCCCATTGGTGAGAAAGAAAGCACGTTTGGTTTTTGTAGACTCTGATGAAGAAGTTAATTATAATGCTGAATTCTCATCACTTCTAACATTATCAACACTGCGTCAAAATAACGTCGTACGAGATTGGTATGAACGTCAATGGAGCGCCATATCAAGTATAAAATGTGATGTTTGGAATGCTGGGCAAGCAAATTGCGTCTCTTTAATATTGGATCAGGTAGAAGTCTTTTTCGATGTAGGATTACCTATACATTCTAATTCCTGTGAATCTGAATGTTTTGCACAAGAACACATGCGTAGGGCGACACCTCGTGGGATAGTTCTATCGCATTGGGATCTGGATCATGTACTTGGCGTAACAGTGATTGGCACCGAGTGCTGCAAGGTGCTAAATTATAATGTCTATACAAACTGTTTTTGGATTGCTCCTGATTTATCACTAATAAAGAGTAGATCTCTCAGCACGGAACGTTTGTGCTATTATCTCCTTCGACAACGAATGATATGGCTTATTAATCATGTTGGACAGAATACTCCTGTCATACAGCAAGGCGGATCAATGTTGTCTTTATGGCAAGGAAATGGCAGAGAAAGCAATGGTGGAATAAAAAATAATGTCGGACTCATTATAAAAATTGATAATCAATCAATGCCTGTACCACAACATGTTTTGTTGACCGGTGATTGTGCTTACGAAGCATTACCGGAATTCTTGAAGGAGATACGATATTGTGTAGTGTTGTCCCCACATCATGGTTCTGAGCAGACGATATCTAATATCAGCGCAGAGGATCACAATGCACGTGCTATAATTTCTGTGGGAGAGAATATATATTATCATCCGAGAATTGAACATATTGCAGCGATTCTGAGACAAGGGTTTCGTATATATTTTACAGCAGGATGCAGAAAGATTAGTATATTTTGTGAGCCCAGGAAAAGCGTTTACATCAGGCGGAACCATTGCACTGGTTAACAAAACCTAGATACAAAACTCTAAAGATTATTCAAAGTATATTGGCCAAACCTTTTGTCGTGTGATTTTTATAAAGATAATATGTCACTAGGGTGGTTGTTATGGAGAAGTCTTATGCAGCATTTATGGAAGAGATAGATGCCGTTGCTCTATATGAAGGGCTTTTACGATTTGGATTGTTTTCTGAAAAACTTCCTCCTATTTTTACATCTGATCAATTCTATCGATACTGTCAGCACTCGAATATGCAGGTTGATGTAAAGAACTGCGATTATATTCATTTTGAGGCGATGAGGAACACCAATATTCCTCGTGCCATGGGTATACCTAATCCTTTTGCTTATGAACAGTTATGTTGTGGTATCAGAGATAATTGGGACGAAATTAGACAACGTCTTTGTGATAATACAAGCGAGGACTCATATCGGATTAGTAGAGTGCACATACGAAAGCATTCTACAGGAAAAGTCCTTTTTGAAATGAACTATAAAAATAGATATGCGGACGAATCTCCGGAGGCTGATATTCGTATCGGCAAGCGGTATCTTGTAAAAACGGATATTTCAACATGCTTTCCTAGTATCTATACACATTCTCTGCCTTGGGCCCTTGTAGGAAAAGAGACTGCTAAGAATAATAGAAGTCCTAAAGAATGGTATAATCGGCTGGATAAGGCCTGCCAGAAGATGCGTAGAGGCGAGACGCATGGCTTAATGATTGGACCGCATGCATCTAATTTACTTTCTGAGGTAATTTTAACTAGGGTAGACAAACACCTAAAACATCAATATACTTATATTAGACACATAGACGATTTTGTCTGTTATGTTCCTAGCATGGAGGATGCACAACGTTTTTTGACAGATTTGCGGGAGTGCCTTGAAGAATATGATCTGACGATCAATCATAAAAAGACAAAAATTGTTCAGCTTCCAGTCTCCTCTCAAGAAGATTGGGTGAGGGAGATTAATTTTTTGTCTACCTATATCTCTCGTAAATTTATAACATACAGTCAAGTTCAGCACTACTTGGATCGAATGATTGACTTAATGCATCGACATGATCAAAATGCTGCCGTGCTGAATTATGGAATTAAAGTACTAGCAAAGAAGTCGTTCGAGAATGAAAGGACAAAAAATTATTACATAAAGACAATATTACATTATGCCGAGATATACCCATATCTTGTTCCTTCGTTGGAGAAATATGTATTTTTCCCTCATAATGCTGGCAGAGTAGAGATAAAAAATTTTTCAGAAGCGCTGTTTTGTTCAGCATATAGAGTAAGAAATTATGAAGCTCTGTACTATATTTTGTACTTTGCAATAAAATATGATTTTCGTGTGGAATTTGTGGATGGTCTTTTTCAAGGAGACTATGAGAATAACAATAGCTGTCTATTTAAGTTGCTGGGATGGTGTTATTATAAACATCATGGAATGGATGATAAAGTAAAGATGATGAGAACCCTTGCAGAATCTATGCTGATAGACGATTATGAGTTTGATCGAAATTGGATCTTTGTCTACGAAGTGCTATCATGTGACTTGTTAAAAGCTGAGTGGAAGAAGATGAGACAGGGTGGGGTGAGCTTCTTAGAGGAGAGCATAACTAATCTTAGGCAGTGTATTCAAGATGATAATATCAGTATCTGCGTAGGTGGAACGAAGTGATGATTTTGCATCGTATCACTCCCTTCATGTATCATATCCTATTTGATAATGGAGTCGCTATGGAAAAGACTATACTGTTGTATCAGTGGAAGTTATTGAATATTTTTGGGGTACTGCCATTCGGGCATATCGGAAAATGGATAAAGCCATTCCTGCGCCTGGATGGGCGAAAGGTTGATTTACAGGGATTATCCGTCGAAATTCACTAAAATGGGAGTGAATTTCTATTTATGCCTTGCTCACGCCGAGTTCACGCATAAGGGCATTTTGCAGGATGTTCGAGAAGTTGATATTGTGTTGCACAGCGAGCGTATCGAGCCAGCGTGGAATGGACAAGTTCTTTCGCACTGCCTTTGTATCGTGCAGTTGGCGATAGGCTAGCGTATCCGCGCTGATAAGAGTCGCAAAACTGCTGTTATCGCCGTTCAATGAGGAAATGGGGGAAGGTGCAGGGATTTCCATGTGCTCCTCTTCCATGTGCCACAGCATGAGGCTGAGTGCGTCGGCTGCCATGTCGAGCCCCTCCGGAATGGTGGATGCCTGTGTAAAGCAACCGTCAATATCGGGGAACGAGATGAAGAAACCGCCCTCTTCGGGCTGAAAAAGAGCGGGGTATACGTATTTCATAGAGGGTCATTCTTTCTATACGTTATTTCAATCCTGCTTGCTTCATGATGGCGTTCGTGAGTCCCGTTCCTGCCTCTTGGCTGCTGTGGCACGGGACAATGATAGCATTTGTGCCATCGTCAAAGATATCTTTTAAGGGAGAAAATATATATGCTATAGACTTGGCACCGTCTGAGGATTGCCTTGGCTTGCTAGGCAAACATATTAAATCAAAGTTTAAATTAGGGAAAACATAAACTGTCGCGCAATTACATTTCCCCCAAACAGCTTATTCCTCGTCACAGGCGGTGCGGGCCTCATCGGATCGAATCTGACCGAGGCTCTGCTCTCGATGGGACACAGAGTGCGCGTTCTGGATAATCTGCTGACGGGATACGAGAAGAATATCGCAGGATTTCGTGACAACCCGAAGTTTGAATTCATCAAGGGGGATATCCGCGATGCCGCGACGTGCGATCGTGCGTGTGAGGGCGTTGACTATGTGCTGCATCAGGCGGCAGAGGTGAGCGTCCCGGAGAGCATCGAGCAGCCGGTCAGCTATACGATGATGAATATCATCGGCACGGTGAATGTGATGGAGGCGGCGGTAAAGCATGGTGTAAAGAAGATGACCTATGCCTCAAGCGCGCCCATCTACGGCGATGATGAGACGATGCCGAAGCGGGAGGAGATCGTCGGGCGGCGGCTCTCGACGTATGCAGTGACGAAATTCGTTGATGAGGAGTATGTGTATCAGTATACGCTGAATTATTGGCTCGACTGCTATAGGATGCGGGATATGATACTGTTTTTTGATTGTTTTTGAAGGGGTTTTATTTCCTAGGGAGAATATATACAACAAAGTACGGGGGAGAGTGAATGAGCGTGCATGGTTTGACGAGCGAACACTGGAAGCAGATCTATCGCATTTTAGAGATGTATCGCGACCATATTCGTAAGGTCATGCTGTTTGGTTCGCGTGCACGAGGGGATTATCACAAGACTTCCGATGTCGATTTGGCGATTGTAAGTGATTTTGATCTTAGGGCTGCGCTTTTGGCTGGATTTGAGGCGAGCTGCCTTCCCTATACGTTCGATATTGTTCTTTATGGCGGGCAGCACGATCAAAGATTACGGGATGCGATTGACCGCGAGGGGAAACTCCTACTTTGCGTTGAAGGAGGAAGAATTGCTGTGACCATAGAGCACATTCGCCTAAAAAAAGAAAACTATCATCATGCCTTCTTGCGACTGCAAACGGCACTCGAAAAAGATGCGGACTCAGATGGTATGTATTTGGATGCAACGATTCAGCGGTTTGAATTTTGTTTTGAGCTTGCGTGGAAGCTGATGAAGGCTGTGTTGCAATATGACGGAATCGAGGCGAACAGTCCGCGCAGCTGTATTCGTGAGAGTTGGAAACAGGGGCTGATACCGGACGCGCAGGAGTGGTTGGAGATGATGGAGAAACGAAACCTGTCTTCGCATACCTACGATGAAAATGCAGCGCGTGAGATTTATCGTGAAGTGAAGGGGCAGTATGTAGTGCTGTTGGAGGCATTCGATCAGTTGATGACCGATTGGCTGGAGAGCACAGAGGAAAAAAACACGTAGACAGAAATATGAAAGTGTCTGCCTAGAATAAAGCCCGTCAGTTTCGTTTGCTGACGGGCTTTGCTATTGGGAAAACTATTGTTTACGTGTGAAACCACGCGTGAAGTCTGTGATAACACAATCCTCCGTAATGATCGCCGTGATGAGTTCGTGGTCTGTCACATCGAAGGCGGGGTTATAGACGTTTATTCCCTCGGGAGCCATGCGCTCTTTGTACCACATGTCGGTGACTTCCTCGGGGGGGCGTTGTTCGATGTGGATGTCGGCACCTGTTGGGGTGTTCATGTCAATGGTGGAAGTGGGGGCGCAGACGTAGAAAGGGATGCCGTAGTGCTTGGCGAGGATGGCGACACCGGAGGTGCCGATTTTGTTCG
>ERZ773197.702-NODE-702-length-25314-cov-8.176373_pt1 | contig 25314 bp, 24 predicted proteins | sample MGYA00580999_ERZ773197 | MGnify/ENA primary metagenome ERZ773197 (study PRJEB29015, sample SAMEA2738166) | human oral metagenome | biome: human oral; feature: human-associated habitat; material: saliva | place: China | collected 2185 ...
ACGTTCGATAAATCATTGTTGTAAACTTATGAAGCAAGTCATTTTGAATGGCTGTTACACGTTGATAACATTTTTGAAGTTTGGTTTTCACTTTAAAATATTGTTTCCAATGTGTAGCTTTTTTACCATTTTCATGGCGTTTTTTGGCCAATAAACGTTGATAGTATTTAATTTGAGCATATAAACGTTCTAATCGTTTTGGGAAAATTTTAAAAGAACCGTCAGTATAATCAAAATGATTGATATTAGCGTCAATAGCTGTTTTTTTATCTGTTTTAGGTAACGGTTGTTCAGGACAATCAATGGTAATAGATGCATAATAAGAATCACCAATTTTAGTAATCGCACAATGTTTAATTTTCCCGTCAGGTAGATTATAACCTTTAAAAGAAATACTATACCATGTATCTTTATATTCCAAAGGTTTATCTAAAACAAGTTTTCCATTTTTAATACGTGCACAATCCGTTTTAAAACCTTGTTTTAAATTCTTTTTAGAACGAAAGGATGGTTTTCCAACTTTTCGTTTTTTCTTTTTAGAACCTTTTTTCTTAGGCTTTTTATTTTCAAAAAACGCAGACCATGCATTTGCCAAATCTTTAATAGCTAATTGTAACACACGAGAAGATCGTGAATACTGCCAATCAGCTTTATCTGCAACCAATAAATTTCGAACAACACGATTCGAAGGTGATGGAAACATACTTAAAAGTTCCTGTTCTTCTTTAGAAAAAACAATACTTTTATCTCTAATAGCTAATTGTGATTTCTTTCGAAGATCAGCAGGAACCATTTCAACACGTTGATCATAAAGATCATTCCATAATTCTAATCTTTGATTCCAACAATAACGGCGATAATCACACAAGTCATCAAGAACTTTTGTCATTGTTTGATTAGGATATAGCGTTACTTTTTTTATTAAGTCCATGAGAGTCCACCTCCTTATCTAATTTAATGTTGTGTTTATAGTTTACAATAATTATATTTTATTGTCTATTATTTAGTGTGTTGGGACGTTTTTTAGAGTTGTTATAAATAAACATATAGCCCGACTTGCACGGGCTGGCTTTCAAAGCGTATATGTTCCAGATTATTCTGGGTGAGATTCAGCGTAGGACGCTTGACCTAGCTGTCCACGTGTTTCGCCGTGGCGAACACGTTCTTTAATTTCTGACCACTTACCGTCATTAACGGCTTGCACGCCAGAACGTTTTGAATAGGTAAGATAGCCGCACACACGCTCTACAACTAAGATGTCTTCACTTCCGCAATTGTCGCAGGTCATGAGGAAGTCCCCATGTTCGCCACATTTTTCACAGACAGAGCTGATGACATTGACACCAAAGTACATGCCTTGGCGCATTGCATAGTTGACGATAGCTTCAAGAGAAGCTGGTGATACACCGTAGTTAAACTCGGCGTATGAGATGTGTCCACCTTTTGCGATGTTATGGAATTCTTTTTCGTAGTCGATTTTATCAATCGCACTTGAGTGAATCCATACAGGTTGGTGGAAACTGTTTGTTAGGTAGTCACGGTCTGTGACACCTGGGATGACGCCAAATTGCTTGGTGAGAAGTTTTTCCCACGTGAATACGAGAGACTCCGCCAGTTCTCGCATACCCTCGGTTTCCCGATATTTATTAGGGGGTTAGACTATATCACCATCCTTCCCGAAGAAGGAGCCGACCGTTTCGGGCTTCACGAACCCTACTCTAGTTATAGATAGTCGTTGGACTTTACTTATGATCGTCTGTGATTTTGATCAATGATAGCTTTTTCATCATCATCAATATATCGAAAATACGTTGGTTTTCGTACAGGTTTTTTATTTTTTGCTTGTCGTGCAATTGTGCTTTTAGGAACACCTGTTGCTTTAGATGCTTCTATGATACTACCAAATGTGTTTAGTAGCTCATGTGTGTCTGATGAATATTGATTTACAGGTTTACTTTGTGAATCGGCAAATCCTTTGTCGTTTTTACTTAGTCCATCATCGAAAGCCTTTTGTGTATTTTCAGATATTGTTGTCCAATAAAGATTTTGAATTGAATTATTGGTTTTGTTGTTATCTTTATGGCCAACAATTGGATAGTTATGTGGATTGTCAATAAATGTTAACGCAACATAACGGTGGATTCTGACGGTTTTATAGCCAGATGCGAATCGCAATCCAAGGTATGCGTAACCATTATGTTTATTGATGTATGGTTTCTTTTTAATTAGCTTTCCTTTTAGGTGATTTGCTTGGGATATACAATAGATATCGCCATTAGTATCTGCCCAATAATCAACTGTATTAGGAATTGGTTTTGCGGTTTTTGGTAGTTTAATCATAAGTCTTAGCACTGGATTGTCTGAACGAGTTTCCCAGTTAGCCGATATGTTAGCCGTCATTTCCTACGGTTCCAAAAGGCATATCGACACCCTTTCTAGGTTAGATCGGTTTTGTCATAGCTGTTACCAGCTAAGCGCCCACGGAGATTTTTTAGGCGTTGAATACACATTTTCGCTACCTTATATTTCTATAAGGATTAGACCGTACCATCACCATGTTAAAGGTGGAACTATTACGGTCGTTGAACGTCCCGTTGTTACGGTTTCGCTGCTGATCGTCCATTGTTTGTAAGGGTTAGCACCACACGTGTGGCTTTTTTTCAGCATACCTCATCTCAATCATTGTTTCTGAATTTCTTCAACCCTTGAGGTTGATTGAGTTTTAGGAGTTTCCAGCAATTTAAGTTCTTTTGACGCTAGGTTTCCCTAGTGAAAGCCCTGTATTGTTAAGGCGTACGGATGGTTATCCGTTTGACTACGCTCGATGCGAATACGATTCACATGTTCGAGGAAGTCCGCTTGCATGTGTTTGCGGTCGTCATCTGAAAGGTTTTCCCAATCAGGTCCGACCATAGCGTTGACCATTTCGTAAAGACCAGTGTAGCCGATAGAGGCTGTTGCGCCGTCTAAGAGGCGTGAGTCTTTGACTTGTTGGTCAGGGCGAATACGTTGCCACGCGCCACCTTCACACCAAAAGAGTGGGTTTGAAGATCCGTAAAGGTTTCCGACACGTTCGTATCGCCAGTTTTGAATATCGAAGACCATGTTGCTGTATTTGTCAACAAGGGCGTCGAATGTTGCTTTGTCAAAGTTGCCTTCAGCGTCACGCGCTTCAAGAGCAAACTTGACAGGATTGAGTGAAATGGCACCGATATTGAATCGCCCATCGGTAACGTCTTTACCAGTTTCAGGGTCGATAAATGGTGAGAGGTGCGCACGACACGTGTGATTCCACTGTCACCAGTGGCACTGACTAGATTATCAAGTTGTTCAACTTGTCTTCCGCTTCGGTGTGGATTCAAGTCACACCTACATTAAGGAGATGTTCTCCGCCGCTACATTCATCACGGCTAGTCGATACAGGTTCTATTATGTTCTAATAGTTTCCCACGGTCTCATCTTTAAACGTCTCACCAACAACGCTTCCAGAGTTGTTTGTTTAAAGACCTAACCGTTAGCTAGATTTTCTAACCCTCAGTGAATTAGGCTGAGTTCAAAAGATTTTACATGGGCTGTCGATTTACATCTACCCATTGGAGCAATGGTTTGTCCGCTACGTTCGTAAACGTCACGGCGGTAATGTTCATCTTCGACGTCTTGTGCGTCGAAACTCAAATAATCCATAATGGTTATTACTGACTATATCATCATCTCATGTTTGAGAGCTATGCGCTTCCAATATAACCCGCAAGCTATATTGTACTCTACTTGCTATTCGCTTTCGATAGTCGATTGAGGTTCCGCATATTGGAATCTATATGGTTTTAATTGGATTTTAGGGGTGTTTGGTCGTAATTCACCAATTGTTTGGTTTGTTTTTAATGATTCATGAATGACACGTGTATTACCATATGCGAGTCCGTCAGTTCTGTTTTTAAAATGGGTTAAACAGTCCATGACGGATTCGTATTGTTCAACTAATTTGTTGTTTTTGTATACATTAATCGGCATTTTTCGTTTATCTGTGATTTCGCCTGATTTATATTTTTTGATGCGTGTTTTACTAATTTTTTTGCGTGTTTCATCGGTCATTGGGTGACGACGATGTCGTTCTTTGGCTGATTCTGACATCTTTTTACGTGTTTTACTGGTATGTTTTTTACCTAGAAAACTTTTTGAAATTTCGCGATGTGCTTCTTGTTCTTCTTTAGTTTTCTTTTTGAACCATCCAGAGCTACCTTCTCCACCAGTTGTGAGATTTGTTAATTGGACGCCTTTTTTAGTATACGTGTCAATTAATTGTTTTTCATGTGTAAAAGCATCGTTTTCTGACAAATTAGTTTTGTATAGCTTTACTTTACATTTATATTTTGCAATGGTTCGTTTGAAATAGATATTTCGTGATTTTTCTGTTTGCAAATATCGATTATCTAAGCCTTTTCCGATATAGAACGCGATCCATCGATTGTTTTTGAATTTGTACCAAATATAAACGTAAAACTGATTCATATAGATTTTTCCTTTATACGGCTTCCCACAGGATTGTACAGTGTAGTTCCCCTGTTAGCCTAATTATTAGTTGTCATTTCCTACAATTCCTTGTTGGTAATTAGACACCGGTTGTTAGCCGTTCACATAGTTATTCGAAAGAGGTCACCCTCTTAAGCCCCAATTACTTTAGGGTAGAGTTTCTTAGATGAACATTCTAGACTTAGTTTGTATAAGTCGTAGTTTGGTGATGTTGGATCACCATTGATTTCGCTTCGATACATGAAAACGAGTTTAGGGAAGACATCACGGTTGTCTGGTGACATACGGTCTTCTAGGATGGCACGTGTGATTTCACGGCCCCATTTACTCGTATCCAACCCAAAGCTGATGGTTGTAAACATGTTGACCCTTTATTTTCATAAAGGCATAGACTATATCTTAGGTACGTTGACCTGAGCGCTTCCATTTAAGGGGTTCTCACCCACTGCGTATCAATAGCAGCCGTACTTCTATTGTGGACTTTCACCACCCACTACGGGAATAGTCGTTACACGTTCTCTTATTGGATATTAAGAGCTTCGCACGGGATCACCTCTGACCATTTCTGGTTGTAGGCTCTCTTATCAGCATATTCGTCCTCGTTCGAGGTTACATTTTTATCTTATTTTTGCTTTGCCCGTTAGCCTTCTTTCGAAGACACCCTTGATAGGTTCACTTTCGTCGGCCCCTTACTTAAGGCGTCTGGCCCAAGGCATTTTGCGTTTGCGCCAGTTCATAGGTGTAACTTTGCACACCTTGTTTGATTTCTTTGAGCGTTTTATCTGTGGCATAACGTTCGGCGTCTGCAATACCGTATTCTTTGGCATCGTTAAGATAGTGCTGATAGGATTTTTCAGCATACGGTGCCAAGGTGCTGTCAATGTGATTGACAGTGAAACCCAATAATGTTCCTAATAGAGCGTCAATCTATTAGCGTGAGCGAGTCACGGCTTGCCCTTTCAGACAAGTTCAGATTAAATCTTCATCCTATGTGTCATAGGAGCTACATTTTTCTTCCGTCAATGACTTACGGATTTACTCTCCCTCAAGGAGATAATCGTTGGGGGTGTGCCATGGATTTCTCTTTAGGTCACGTCCCTGCTAAATGCCCATTGTTTGCGAGGGTTAGCACCACACGTGTGGCTTTTATTTCAGCTTACCTCATACTCAATACTTTTTTCCGTCTTTCGACAACCGTTCAGCTTAGCGTTTCCACTTACTGTTTAGGTGATTGAGTCTTTAGGGTGTTGCAAGCATTAAATGTAGGAGCACGCACTCATTACTGAATACGCGGGTCGTTTCTTACCAAATTGGTTCCCTGACGCAGCGATAGTTACGCTTGATAAAATATCAAAGGCTGACGACACGTGTTTTGGTTCATGTGTCGTTTTGTTGTTGATTCGGAAAGCATAAATTCCATCTTCATGTTCTTTATCTTTCATCAAGTTTTCCAAGTCAAAAAGGTCACAATTGAATGTGTCTTTATAGAGGTCACCCAAATCCGCTTGGGTGTGAGCTGACTATATCACCATCCTAGTCGTTACTTAGGATGCCGCATTTTGGCTATTATACGATTTTATAATTGTCCTAATTTCAGACAATGACGAACCTGTTTCTTTCACCAGGGGCTACTCTACTTGGTTCTTCTCTATGAACCAGTTATTCATAGATATCCTTTCGATAGTCGATTAACGTTTATGAGTTATCATAAGTCGCACAGGATTCTTTCATTCCCTGTTAGCTGTTCCTTTCATTATCATTTCCTATAATTACTGTGTCGTAGGAACAACACCCCTTTAGCCTTTCGGCACGGGTTAACGCGGTTTTTCCATAGTTTGTTACCAAACTAGGCCACAATCTGTTCATGGATGTAAATGTATCCCTCTTCGTGAGCTTTTAGCCACTCAGGATTTAGAACATGACGCATGAGTTTTTTCATGGTCATTTCATTAATGAGGGCTGACTTGGTTGAAATCACTTGCGAATCTTTGTTGGCATTCTCATTATAAGAGCCAAAACGTAGTCCTTCTGCTTCATTTTGAAGTTCAGCGAAGGCGTTAGCGTGTTCGCGTTGGGTTTGCCAGTAACGTTTGTAAGACGTGTAGACGTCTTTATCAGCCTTTTTAAGCGCACCCATAACAATACGATGGAGGTCACTTGTTGCAACGGTGTCTCGGTATTTTGGTGTGTCTAACCAGTGAGCGACATCTGAAAGAATTTGATTTTCTTGGTCTTTGGTTAGGTGTTTACCGATAGCGGTTGCTGCTTTTTGACAAGCTTCTAGAATACGATTGGTGTCAAAGGCAGATACAAGACCTAGTTTAGAAACGACTTTGAGTTTTGTGAGGTCGCTTGATTTTAAGGCTTGTTTCTTTCGATGATAGTCTTCGTAAGATTTAGCAACGTCAGGATTGACGCTACGGGTTGCTTCAATGGCGAGCCAGTGAAGGTCTTGTGGAAGAAGAATCGTTTGGGCATTGACGTATTGATAGACCTTCTTTTCGATTTGTTTAAGGTCGTCTTGTGATAAGGTGACATGGATGTCACGAGCAGCGCTACGAACAGCAGTGAGTAATTTTGCCATTGAAAATGGTTCGATATGACCATCTTTTTTGACAACGTCGATATTTGTTAGCATGTGGCTAACTCCTTTTCTATCGTGGAATACGGGTTGTTCACACGAGTGTATTTTGAGGGGCTAGCGACAGTAAAAAAGCCAAACATGCAGTCCCAAGTTTCTTTTGTGTGTAACGTGATGTGCTATGTTGGCGGTATATTTGACTCTTTAAGCGTCGCTATAATAATGGACGTCTCTCGACGTTCATAGATTTATTATAGCATATTGTGATCGTCTTGACTAGTCTTTGGTTTGTTTCATGAGCGTTTTTTTAATGTTTGCTAGATGTTCTTTAGACACATGTGTGCCGTAATCATTTTCTTGAAGGAAAAGCTCCAGTTTGATGTCTAGAGGCATTTCAGCTTTTCCATTTGGCCCATAATAGACGATATGTTTAAAGACCATGGGGATGTCATATAAAATCTGAATATTTTTATCACTTAGTTGGTCATAATAGAGGTCATAAATAGGGAAGTCACCATGGACATAATCAAGGATAGCGTTGAGGCGTTGCTTACCGTCTAAGACTTCATAATCAGGTTGTCCTTTTTTGAAAGGACGTTTGATGAAGGTTGGTTCAATTTTGGCTTGACCAGTGACGAGGGCTTCCAGAAAGGCTTGTTTTTGTTCTCTTGTCCAGACGAGGTCACGTTGGTAGATAGGATCAAAATCGTAACTACCGTCTGTGTATTCATTTAGAAAACTTCCTAAAAATGAGGTAATATGGTTAATAGTTAGGTCTTTGAGATAACTTTTTTCTTTTTTTTCAAAGATTGGTTGGTCGCTTGGGCGTTTGTCTTTTCTAATTTGTTGGATAAGTGCTGGACTGTCAATGGGTGGGTTATGATCGTCAAAAATAACAAGGGTTTCTTTTGGAGTGGTGATAAATTCTGAGATAGTTTTTTGATTTTTACAATCGTCTAGAAAAACAGTGTCGCCGATAGTGAAGTTGTCAATGGTTTTTTGGTAGCCTAAGACGTCAAAACAAGACTCATAGAGAAAATCTCTAAAGCGATAATAGTTAGCGCGTGTGTTTTCAGATTTGGTTTTATTGTTTTCAATCCATGTGGTCACTTTGTGGATGGTATGGGGACGTAAGGGGTTAAAGACGTCTAGGATTTTATCAAACTGTTTTTGTTGGGTTTTATTAAGGGTGTTTTTGTAGTTTTCGATGTGTGTGGTTAATTCCATGAGGTGTTTCCTTTCTAATGCATGGTATAAAAAATGGACATTGCGAGTAGATGAAGTAGTGCAATGAAGATAATAATAAAGACTAAACCGCCAATGAAAACTGGTTTGGAGATTTTATTTTTTATGTTTTTTGTTTGTTCAATGAGCATTCCTAATCCTAGTGTTTCGCAAAAGGCAAGCGTTAGTAAGTAGATTGCTATGTGGTTTGAAATGTACGTTAAAAATGACATGAGGTGTTTCCTTTTTTGTAAAATGAGGTGATGATTACCAATCTTGGTTAAATTATGCTATACTATAGGTAGCTTAATAGAAGAAAGGATTTCATTATTTTATGCAAGTTACTGCACAAACTATCAATGAACAATTCGCATCGCTTAAGGCGACACTTGAAGCCTCTAATCAAAGTCTTGAAGAATCAGGGAAAACGCTTGAGGATGTAACCGCAAAAAATGCTGTCGCACGTCAACGAGCCGCTGCTTATGCAACGGTACAACAAGCACCCGTTCAACAAGCACCAGTACAACAACCTGTTCAGCAAGCGCCAGTACAACCTGTGCAACAACCGATTCAGCAAGCATCAGTACAGCCTATGCAACAACCTGTGCAACAACCTGTTCAACAAGCGCCAGTACAACCTGTTCAACAACCAGTTCAACCAGTTCAACAACCTGTTCAACAAGTACCAGTTCAAGAGCCTGTACAACAAGAACCTGTTTATCAAGAACCAGTTGTTCAAGAACCAGTTGGTGAAGAAGAAAAAGAGACGCAAGATTATGATAAGGCGTTTGCTAATGCTATTAAAAGTATCGAGGGTCTTGATCTAGCAACTTTGATGAACGCTGATGGTGGCCAAGGATTGTCGCTTTAAATTTATTTGAGAAAAGGTTTTTTACCTTTTCTTTTTTTGTTATAATGGTCTTTGAAAGGATGTGATTTCTATTAAAAAGTATTTATTGTTGAGTAGTTGTCTTTTGGCATTTGCTCCTGCGTTTGCGCATGCTGATGAGGTATCTATGATTGTCCCTGGTTATTCGTATCCAAGTAAGGGGTCTGTTTATTGGGATACCTTGCAAAAATCGTCAGATGTGGTTGCTTATGCGATTTTGAACCATAATAATGGTGAATTTACGAGTCCTGATGTCAATTACACGCGCTTGTTTAAAGAGAATACCCAAAAGGGATTGAAGAACATTGCGTATGTGCATTTGTCTTATGGGGAACGTTCTGTTGATGACGTCTTGAAAGATGTTGACCATTATTTGGCGTTTTATGGACGTGAGAATATTAAAGGTATTTTTTTAGATGAAACAGAAACATGGACGCAAAAGGGACGTGATCAGTTGCATAGTGTTTATCAAAAACTCAAAGCTAAAGATAAAGACCTTGTGATTGTTGCTAATCGAGGCACGACCGTTGCCGATAGTTCGTATCAAGATGCTGATATTTTCTGTACTTATGAAGGGTCTGCTAAAGATTATTTGACCAATTATCGTAAAGATGTATCAACATGGGAATCGGATGCTTCAAAAGCGAAGAAGGCTATGCATATCATTTATGAAGCCGATCCTAATGATTATGGCAAATTGTTAGCTAAGGCTAAAGAACGTCATGTACCGTATGTGTTTATTACGTCAGATGGGTCTTTGTCTTATCATAAGACAAGCGATTATTTTGATGAATTGCCTACGCAGTTTAATCAATTGGTTACGTTTTACCGAGATAAGTCTGCAGAGAAACCTGTAGAGAAGGTTGCAGAGAAACCTGTCGAAAAAGCTACAGAAAAACCTGTAGAGAAAGTTACAGAGAAACTTGTTGAGAAAGCTACCGTGAAACCTGTAGAAAAACCTGTAGAAAAACCCGCAAAGAAACTTGTAGAGGATCAAGTTAAAGAAATGGCTCGTCAAGAGCGTGCTAAAGAAAATGCTCGTCTTAAAGAGGAACAGGCTAAGGAAAAAGCTCGTTTAAAAGAAGAACGTGCTAAAGAAAAGGCTCGTCTCAAAGAAGAACGTGCTAAAGAGAAAGCTCGTCTCAAAGAAGAACGTGCTAAAGAGAAAGCTCGTTTGAAAGCAGAACAGGCTAAAGAAAAAGCTCGTTTGAAAGCAGAACAGGCTAAAGAAAAAGCTCGTTTGAAAGAAGAACAAGCTAAAGAAAAAGCGCGTCTCAAAGCAGAACGTGCACGACAAACGTAAAAAAGGCTAGATTAGCCTTTTTTTAGTTATTAAAGAAAGATTCGAGGTCTTGAGCTGGTGTTTCTATTTTTTTAGTAGCTTCAAAGGTAAGGTCTAGATTGTAGTCATCGTATTTGATTTTTTTGTTTGTATGTAAGAAGCCTTGAGAGTGGTTGGTGTAGGTTGTTTTGAAGACTTTGACGGTTGTTAGTGTAAGGTCTGCGTCTTTAAAAGCAATGTTTTTAGGATTGTTAAGATGAATGTTTTTTTCATTGAGTTTTGTTTCTTGAGAAAGATCAACGGTTTTAAGGTATTGATTTGCGCGGTATTTTAAAGCACTTGGTGTGTCTGTATTTGATAGAATTTGAAGTTTTGCAGTTACACTTGGATCGATTGAATAACTGTGTTTAATCGTTTGATAATCTTCAGTTGATAGATGATTTTGAGGTTTTACGGTTATTGTTTCGTTAAGGAAGAATTTACCATGAGGATACAGTTTGATTTCTAATTGGTTTTTAAGGGCTTGCTCTTTTGGTGATAAGATAACTTTTTGAGCACTTGTTGTTGTAGGTCTGATACTTGTCATAATGGCGAGGTTGTTGATGAAAAAGGTACCGGTTACTAAAAGGCTGATGATGGCTGTGAGTTTGTAGTTTTTACTTATCTTGTTCCAATTAGTAAGAATGATGTAAATAATGATTAGAAATGCACTGAGTTCAAGGAAGGTTGTGCCAAAGAGTAGAAACATAAAAATGTCCTTTCTAAAAAGCCTAAGAAATGTCTTAGGCTTTTTTGTTATGAATGTAATGGATGTTTCCTTGAGGGGTAAACCAGCCACGGTAGTTTCCGATACCACGTGGATCGGCTTGATAACCGCTACCGCCATAGTTGGCTTCAAGGATTTGAATTTGGCCATTGTCAGGATTGACGTCTTTGACGTAAGCAATGTGACCGAATTCACCTTCTGTAAAGCAGATGAGGCTTCCGATTTCAGGTGTTGTATCTACAACGAAACCTTCACTGGCTGCTGATGCGGCCCACATGCCACCATTTCCCCAATGGTCACCTGCCCAAGGGGCTAGGACTTTAGCACCCCAGGTACATTGTAACTGTGGGTAACTGTTGGTTTCTTGGTTGGTGTATTGTGGGTTTTTAAGACCTTCGATGCGAGCTTTTTCAGCGTCTTCTGCTTGTTTTTTAGCGTCTTCAGCTTCTTTTGTTTTTTTGGCTTCGAGGGTTGCTTTTTCAGATTGGGTACTGAGTTTTTGAGCCAGTAAGGCATGTTTTTCATCATCTGTTTTAGCGAGGGTGATTTGCGCGTCAATTTTACCAAGTTGAGCGCTGACTTGTACGAGACGGTTGTCTGTTTGTTCGTCAGCATGAACCTGTGAAACGGCAAGAAGGCAGGGGGCAAGGGCTAAGAGGGCGAGTGTTTTTTTTGAAGTCATAAATGTCCTTTCGATTAGTACCAGTTGTGTGCGAGCCAGAAGTTGTAGGCAGCTTCGATGCTACCGTAGCGATTACCTTCTGTCATATAGGCGTACATCCATTTGAGTTGGGTTTTTGGATTGGTCATGTAGTCGTCACCATAAGGGGCCATTTTACCAGCTGGTAGGGCTTGTCCTAGACCATAGGCGCCTGATGAGGCGTTTTGATTGGTTGGGTTCCAACCTGATTCATGGTCAATGATGAAGCTCCACATGTTCTTTTGTTCTTGGGTCAAATGGTATTCGTCACACAATTGGTCAAAGGCTTCTTGAACACTTGGGATAGATGCTAGCGAGGCGGTTTTTGGAGCGTTGCTTGCTTTGGTTTCTTGTTTAGCTTGTTCTTCCTTGGCCTTTTGGTCGTCTTTGGCTTTTTGTTCCGCTTCTTTGGCTTTTTGATCAGCTTCAGCTTTGGCTTTTTCTTGATTTGTGATAATCTCTTTTGATAGGGTATCTAGTTTGGCACGCACATTGAGGCGTTGCGCTTTAAGATCTAGTTGGGTATCAACATTTTTCTTAGCACCTGTCATCACGGTTTTGACGTGTTCTTTGGCGCTTTCTTGTTTGATTTTATGGGTTAATTGTTGGAGTTGTACTTCGTTAGATTGTTTCTGTGTTTCAAGACTTTCAGCGTGAGCATGATGTCCTAAAAGGGCTGTTGAGATAAAGAGTCCTGCGAGGATAACTTTTTTCACGGGAGAGGGTCCTTTCTTTAAAATGTTTTTGATAGTGCTATTATATCAAAAATCACCCATAGCTTCTATTCAAAACTATGGGCGTTATGGTATTTTCATATTTGTCACAAGTTTGTCATATTAGTTACTTGCCACACCATTTGTTGCCGAATTATCATAAGGGAAGCTTTCTGTTTGAGAAGAACTGCTTGATGGATAACTTGGACTAAGGGAACTTGAGCTTTCTGTTCGGGTTGAACTACTTGAGCTACTTGTTCGTGAACTAGACGATGATGAACTTGATGATGAGCTTGAGCTTTCAGGAAGTTTCATATAGGTTGCAGCAATAGTGACACTCAGTGGGGTTCCGTATTTGATGTATTGGTCATCATGGACGGTTGTTCCGTCACTAAGGGTGAGTTTTGTGACTTTTGAGTTCGGTTGTAAGACGTAACCTTGACGAGTGTCTGCGTTTACGACAGATAAACCAAGACTTCGTGCATCTTCTAGGGTTTTGATGCTTGAGGCTGGATAAAATTGTGATTTGGTTAGGCTTTCAAAAGCTGCCTTGTATTTGAGCCAGGCTTGTTTGTCTTGGTAACGATGGTTAGAATCGAGCAGTTTTTGATACTTGTCAGATTCTAAGAGGTCTTTAAACTTTTTGACGGGTTTAAAGCGGGTTAAATCATTTTTATCCATAGCCTTGATCATAAGCTTGGTGTCTGATGCGTCAACGGCAGTCTTAATGGTCAAGGTGTTATTGGCGAAGGTTCCTAAGACTTGAATGGTTTCATCAAGAAATTTATTCAAGGCCGTGTAATCATCACCAATATCTGATAAGTGTTTTTTATAACTGTTATCAATACTTGAGCCGTATTTGCTGGATTGACCAATAAGATTGTTTAAGGTTTGACTGTTTGGATTGCTGTAAGCTGATTCGATAAAGTTTTGGGTATCGGTCAACCAATGAAGGTAGGCGAATTTGTCTTTAAGGTCTGTTGAAGTGAGACCCTTGGTGAGACGTTTTTCGTCTTTAAGATAGTCTTTAATGGTTGTTTTGTCACTTGCAGACAAGCCTTCTTTTTTTTGTAGGCTTGTGATAAAGTCACTTAATTCCACAATTTCTTTGGCGCGTTTGATGTCGTTTCTGGAAATGTGATTAGATACCAATTCAGGTGGGAGTTTGTCATAACTTTTGGTTAAGACAGTAGATTCCCAATGTTTTGTTTTTTGGTATTTGTAAACAACGGTTGATGAAACACCGCCTACGACAAGTGCTCCAATGGTAATCAAAAGGAGACTGCTTTTGGTAAAGCGTTTGTCGTTTCGGCGTTGTTTTTCAAGTTTTTTTTGAATGCGTTGGCCTGTAATAGACATAAGGGTTTCCTTTCGTTAGTTTGGTAACTTGTCGTAAAGATTTTTGTCAAGAATAGATTTATCAAGGTCAAAATTATCCTTGTAGAGTTTGTAGATGTCGTTGTGTTTCAGACTATCTTTCCAATTTTTAGGAACGGATTCGCTGTTTTTAGCACCTGTGAGGCCATTTAAGACATTATAATTTCCTGAAATGTCTGGCACAAGGGCTACGGTATCCGTTTGGTCAATATCTTTACTGTCTGTGATCATGTAGGTTGCGTTTAAGCCACTACCACCTGTTGAGCGAACATTGGCAGGCATGGTCCAATTGCTTGGGGCTGTTTTATTGAGGTATTTCATAATATCACGACCAAGCATTTGGTGTCCTTTAAAGTCGTCAGCCACTTGTGGTGAGCTATTTGGTTGGTCATAACCTGTCCAAATAGAAAGATTATAGCCACCGTTGGTAATGGCATTAAACCAAGCGTCTGAACCCCCAAGACCGTATTTTGGATAGGCACCAGAAGATGGGTCAAGGGCGACAGAACCTGTTTTTGCCGCATAGCCTTCCCAACCTGCGATTTCTGCAGATGGCGCTGTAGCACCTGCTTGAGGAACACCACGAAGCATTTGTGTTAAGACAAAGGCTGTTGAGGCGTTCATGGCTTGATGGGTTTTGGCAGGGATGGTTTTGGTCGTTCCATCAATAAAGCTGATGCTATCAATGAAACGTGGTTCGGTGTAGACACCACCGTTATTAATGGCTCCAAAAGCGGCTGCGGTTTGAAGGGTTGAAACGTCAAGACCGATGGCATCTACGGATGAATAGGTATCTTTAACGTCAAGTCCCACACCTGAAAGGAAGGTCTTCATGCGGTTAGAACCTAGAATACCGTCAGCAATACGGGCAACAGGGGTATTAAGAGACATTCTAAGGGCGTAGGTCGCTGTGACGTTACCGTACGTGTAACCACCGTAGTTGTTCATGACAACACTTGTTCCTGGATAGGTATAAGGTGCTGATGAGAAGGAACTACCTGAGCCGTATTGATTTCCAAAGTATTGGAAAAGTGGCCCATAAGCGGTAAAGGGTTTTAGAGATGACCCTGACGAACGCCCTGTTTGTGTGGCATGGTTGAGTTCGTCTTGGGTGTTACGCCCTCCGACCATACCAACAACGATGCCGTTATTATCAGTAACCGTTAACCCAATTTGTTCATCACCGTCAAGGTAATAAGCAGGGTTTTGACTGAGTTCTGTAATGTGGTCAAAGGTTTCTCGGTTGAGGAAGGTTTTGACTTTTAGTGTTGCTTTTTTAGTATCGTAGCCTTGGTCAGAAAGATCAGCTAAAACAGCGTCTGTATAAACCTTGTATTTTAAGTTTTGTTGGCGTTGGTCTTCAGATTCACGAAAACGTGGTTGAAGATTGTCTGTTAGTTTATAGGCTTTGGCTTCTTTGTATTCTTTATCAGAAATAAGACCTTTTTCTTTAAAGACACCTAGTACCGTGTTTTTACGTTTTTCAGCTTTTTCAGGATTAGCGTAAAGGTTGTAATCTGATGGCGCTTGTCCAAGACCGACAAGGTAGGCTTGTTCAGCAATATTTTGGGTGGTGCGTTCCTTGTACTGATCAGGGGTTTTTCCAAAATAGGTCATCATGATAGCAGCAAGGCCTTTGTCACCTTCAGCATATTCGATGTTGTTAAAGTAAAGGGCCATGATTTCTTTTTTGTTGTAATTGTTTTCCAATTGTTTGGCTAAAAAGAGTTCTTGGAATTTACGGGTTGTCACATCGACACCAATACCGCCATTGAAATAAACATTTTTGATCAATTGTTGGTTGAGTCCTGAAAGACCACGGGCCTCATGGTAGGGAAGAAAGGGCAGTTTACTTTGGACTTTTTCATATAAAGCGCCTGTAAACATGCGAATGACGTTCCACCATTTGAAGCCTTTGGCTGTCCAGAAAGAGTTATCTTCAACAGCCACAACCCCTTTTTGAATAAGGGTTGGAATGTTGTTGTAATCAATAGCTTTGATGCGTTGGGAGGAATCTTTCCAAATGACATTGCCGTCTTTATCTTGAATTTCTGAGGTATCATATACTTTTAATTGTTGGGCGTTGACTTTTGGAAGATGATTGAGTTTTGAATTGATATAAAGCGCACTACCGCCCATGCCTAAGAAGGTAATGGAAAGAAGTGTTAGTCCTGTCCATTTGACCCAACGTTTTTGTTTTTGACGTTTTTGGTCTTGCAGGAGGCGCTTTGTTTTGCGATTAGGAGTTGTCATGAGTTTGAAAAATCCTTTTTAATGTGCATGGGATAAGAGTATCCAGAATTAGTAACCGTTATAGGCAAAGGTTCCCCATTTTTTGAGCAATTGATGGATAGAACCATTGAACCTACGGTCAAGTTGATTAGTGATGAGGGCTTGATGGGATTCGTGAGTATCAAAACCTGCGTAGCCGTCAGCTAATTGTCCAAAGCCTGGGCCTTCAAGTGTATAGAGAACCCAAAAGGCTTGTGGGGTTGTTAGGGTATCGATAAGGTTATCAAGACCTGTTTGGATGTGATAGCTACCGCCATTCATACCACCTGGGATAGCATGGATGAGGTTGTAGACTTGTTTGGCGTTACCACCATCGTCCATGATAAGAAGACCGTCGCTACCAAAGCGTGGGTCTTCGTGGGCGACAGGTGCTGCGTTTTGAACAGGTGCTGCCTGAGGGGCTTCTTGAGCTTTTGGTGGTTCTTCTTTTGGCTTTTCTTTGGTTGCTTTTTCTTGTTCGAGACGAGCCTGTTCTTCTTTTTGTTTGCGTTCAGCGTCTGTAGCTCGTTTTTGATTGGTTTCGTCTTCAGAACGTTTATTAATTTCTTCCGCTTTACGGGCATGCGTTTCGGTGCGCTTAATGCGTTCCGCTTTAGAAATAATTGACTTGGTCAATCCTTGGTCATTTGCGTGGGCAAGACTGGTTCCTGTGGCGGTGATACTGGCAAGACTGGTTGCAAGAATAATCGCTTTTTTGGTTGTTGTTGCCATGACTTTTCCTTTCTAATCAATTTGTTTTAGTATATCAAATCGATTAGAAAAAGTCTAATAAAAAATAAGCTAGCAAAACTGCTAACTTATTTATTGTTTTCGACAAATTGAACCAAACTTTCATAAGTTGCTTTATGACTTGGTTCTGCAGGCGTTACTTTACCATTTTTCTTAACACCTGTGGTATAAGGCTTGGTTGTTGTGATGAGACGTTTGTTTTTGTCTGTTTGTACAATGAACATACCCTTATATTTGAGGTGTTTTTTAATGTCTTTGACGAGTTTGGTGTTTTCGTCAATGTTAACGGTTTTGACTTGTGTCTTATGAATGTTGTTGTAAAGGTTAACGGCATCTTTTCTAGCAGGTTCTGCTTTTTGGCAGAATTTGCATTTTGGCGAATAGGTGACGTAAACTATGCCTGGTTCCATTTTGGTTACCTTTGAGCTAACGGTTGAGTTGTTAGGTAAGACACTAGTTCCTAAACAGATAGCCACAAGAGCTAGCATGAAGGGGATATACCTACGACGAAGACGTTCCTCATAATCAAGACTGTTACGCCCATGTTTGAGGTCATAGTTTTGAAGAACAAGGGTGATGCCAAGAATGACGAGAATAATACCAATGCTGTTGGTTATGGCATAGATGTAAGGGAGCCATTTGTCAATGTCATAATTGCCTGTGCCTGGAATCCCTGAGAGAAGACTAAAGATAAGTCCACTTCCAAGGATGATCCAAGGTTTGATGGTGCTTTTAGCAAGATTTGCGATGCGTTTGATGAACATGTGGTTTTCCTTTCTGAATGACTTTCTTTTAGTTTAGCACATTTTCAGAAGAAAAACTATCAAAATCTGTAGCATGACTAAAGGTCATTTTTTTATCTGCTAACGTCTCAATGGTCTTTAAGGTTTCTTTAGGAATAGCCTTTGTGTCAATGGCATGTTTTAAGATATACGGATCTTGGTTGACAAAGAGTTCACTTTTATTGGTTTCGTTATACATTTTTGCCATTTCGGTAAGGAATTGACCCATGTATAAGGTTTTAAAGGGTTCTTGATCATTGTCCTTAAAAAGCCATTGGTCAAGAAGACGCGTGAAGATATCAATATAATCAGCGGTTTCAAGTCCTGGGTCAAAGCCTAAAAGACAGCGTTCGATTTCAGAGACCGCAAAGGTGACACTATCGGCACTTGATTTGGTTTGAGGGGTGATGACTTTGACGGGAAAATTAACCATGTTTCCTGTTTGGTTTTTGAACAGTTTGTAAAGACCGTCTGAATAAGGGTTTTCAGGGGTTGTGACAAGAAGCCCTAATTCATTTTCGGTGTCAAAGGTTAAGGTGTGGCAAAAACCATAGGCTTTAGCAACGCTAACCAATTCTTTTTCTTCTTTACTTAATTGTTCATAAGGCTTTTTGGTATAGGTCATTCGTCCCCTCCGAAAAGTTCATCAAGCATTTTTTTGTAGATGCTTAGGCTAAAGCGTGGCGTTTTTGGGTCGTTGGTTTTAATGGCTACGTATTTAGGATGCGCGTGAATGGTATCATAGTTGATTGGCCAAAAATGGTCTCGAATAAAAATTTTATACCAGTTATGACTACGCATGCATGAGACTCGGTAAATCGTACCGTCAATGGTAAATTTGATGGCGGCGCCACGACGCTGGTCAAGACCTTGTTCAATGGTCGAGGCATAGCCTTTTTCAAGCATGTAATCGGTGAGCTTACGATTCCATTGCGCTAATTGTTCGGTATTATTTTGACTCAATTGTTTTTTAATAGACAAACTCACTTTTTGTCACCTGCCTCTTTAAAACGATTATCAATCAATTCTTGTAATTTGATGAGTTCATTTTCGCTAATAGTTCCTTGTTCAAGGGTTTGTTTGAGAAGGAAAGGTTCGCTGTTGATGAATTCTTTTTCAGGGGCATTTCCCATGTAGAATTGGTTCATGGTTTGGAGGAAGCGAGGCATGTAAAGTTGTTTGAAATAGTCAAGACGTGGGTCAAAGGTTAATTCGCCTTCTTTCTTTTGTAGGCTTGAGCCAAAGAAGGTTTCGGCAAGACCATTGACAATGGATTGGTCAATGACACGAAGCATGATTTCCATGATGTCAAAGGGTTGTAAGTAGGGGTCAAGCTTTTCAATGGTTTTGACCAATTTTTCAACAGACGCGTCAATGATGGGTTGGCGAGATAAAGTGTTTGGAGACAAGACTTCTTGAAGGAATTCTGACGCTTCTTCGGTTTCAGGATGCGTTTTGTCTTCAGCTTGAAGAGGAACAACCATTTGGTTTTTGATTTTGATGTTACCGAGTTCTTGGCGAATAAGAAGATAAACACCGTTATTAAACTGGCGGTCACCGTCTTTTTGAGCGATAACCAGTCCTCTAAGGCTACCGTTTTCGTTGTAAACAAAGGTGAAATCATGTTTGTATCCAATCATTTGGGTCATTTGAATGAGGGACAATTGAATGTCTGTCATTTCTGTCAACTGACGTTCGATTTTGTAGGTTGCCTTAATCTTTTCAAGATAGGCTTTTGCAGTGTCGTTTAAAAGCATAAAAAATCCTTTCTGGGAATTAATGATTTTATCTTTATTATAGTATAGATGGTTTATTTAGGCAACCAAAAAAACGGCAAGACGCGTTAGCGTCTTCCGCCTAACAAAAGCTCGTTTTCCAAGGGAAAACGAGCCAGCGTCTTATGCAAGTTGTTGTTCTTCGTCTTTTTGACGCTCTTCCCAGCGACGCTGGCGTTCTTCTTTTTCCCTACGAGCGTTTTCTTTGTCGATTTGTTCTTGCTCAATAGCACGGTCTTTCATTTCCTTAGTGACCTTGATACTTTCTAGAATAACAGGTTCTTGAAGGAATTTGAAATGGGTGTTTTTAGCAGCTGTCGCACGCGCCTTTGTTGAGTAAATAAAGGCTTGATTGCGATCTTTTGACATGTAATCTTCAGGGTTGTTTAAATGACGATTACGTGTAATGTAGGAAGGTTGCGGTTCGTTTGTACGTAGAATAAATACAAGTGGCATAATGAGTTTCTTTCTTTCTATTAGGAATTAGCGCATGAGGTGTTCGGCACGCGCCTTGGCTTTATCAAGTTCTGTTTGTCCGCCTGCCATGATATCTTCTTGGGTAAGGCTTTCAGGACTTGATGGGTTGTCAATGCGACGGTTATTGTAATGTTCCAGTGTCGCTTGCATAATGTTTCGAACAAGCCCCCCGTTACCACCATTGGTACGTCGTCCATTGGCGTCAGGAATGTTAAGGTTAAATTCTGTAATAGCCTTAAAGAGACGAGGGAGCATAGGTTTTAAGTCTTTAGGAACTTCTTTATGATAAGAACGTAACATGAGTTCAAAGATATCAGCCATTTCTTCAGGGGTGTAATCTTCAAATTGAATCCATTGGAAACGACGAGAGATACCAATGTTACTTGCCATAAGGTCTTGCATTTCTTTATCATACCCTGCCAAAATGACAACAGTGTCTGAACGGTTGTTTTCAGCAAAGGCAATGAGTTGGGCAAGAGCTGTGGCTTGGAAATCGGAGGCACCGTCATTGCTACTAGGTTGTAGGCTATAGGCTTCGTCAATAAAGATGACGCCACCTTTTCCTTTTTGAAGGGCTGTACGGGTTAATTCTGCCGTTTGACCTTTATACCCTGCAACAAGGTCAGCGTCACCGTAGGACTTGAATTTGTTTTCAGGGACAGCACCGATTTCATACAAGGCTTGGGCAAGGATATTGGCGACAATGGTTTTACCAACCCCAGGATTTCCTGCGAAAATCATGTGGTAAGAAAAATCATTGTTGTTGTCTGTTGCGCCTTGGTTTTGATTGATCTTGATGGTGTTTAGAATGGTCTTGATACGTTCTTTAACGCTGTTCATTCCAATCAGTTCATTTAGGCGTTCCATAGCGGTTTTGTACTGATGGTTAGAATTAATTTCGGTATTAACACGTGAGACGCTTGTTTTTTGAATGTCGTAGAAATTGTCATCTGTAACATTTTTAAAGGAGACACTTCCTGTTCGAAGTTCGTGAGTGAGTCCTTGATTAGTCGGATGACTGTTTTGAATAATGACTTGACCGTCTTCAACGACAAAGCCAACAGGACGTTTGACGTCAGGAACATCGTCAATGGCATAGTTATCAATGGAGCCGTTACCATTAAGGTATAATTGGTAGGCGAACGTTGTTTGGTTGTTTAAAAGACCAATACGTTCTTCTTTTTTCCAATTAAGTTTTGGTGTTTTGGTATCGATACTAAGGATTGGATTTGTTAAGGTAAAGTCTCCGATAAGGTTATTGTAACGGTCAAACATACAAGAGTCGCTGTCAAAGGTGTTAAAGAAACGCGCATGACTGAAACGAGTATTTCTTGCGGTTACGCTTCCAAAGAAACGAGACGCGTCTTTTCCTTTGTCTAAACAAACATTGTCACCATAATACGATTTGATATGGCTATCGGTTAAGATAACATGGACGTTTTCATCACTGTGGACGTTCATGAGGGAGACGTTATTACAAAGGGCTTCAGCGTGTCCTTTTTCGGATTTAAACCAGACAAGAGGCATAAAGTCTCTGACAGGACCTTTGACTGTTAACGTAACGTTTGTTAAATTAGCGTTTTCTGTAAAGACTAAAGCGTTAGCCTTTGATTCGCTAACAACATTGAGATCATTAATGGTGGCGTTGGTATCAAAGCGCATACCAACATGGCCGTTGTCAACGGTTAAGGTGTTTCCATTACCGTTAATGATAATGTCGTGTGAGATAATAACTGTTTCATTGATATTTTTGTGAAGTTCAATGATGTCGTCATGATTGACTTTTGAAAGAGCGTCTGCAAGGGTCTTGCATCGTCTGATTGGATTGATTCCTCCAACATGATAGGTTTTCATAGGCAAGCGTCCTTTTTAATTTGGATAAATGTAAGTGACGGTTCCTTGAATACCGATTGGATTGAACCAGCCACGGTAGTTAGCAATGCTTTGGTTTCCTGCGTAATTGGCTTCAACAACTTGAATCATACCGTCTTCACGAACATCTGTGACATAGGCAACGTGGCAACCTGACCATGAGATAATGGCACCAACTTTTGGCGTGGTTCCTGTTTTAAAGCCTGCTGCAGCGGCTGATGCTGGCCATTGGTCGGCATTTCCCCAGAAGCTACCTGCCCAAGGGGCAACGACTTTAACACCCCATGTACATTGTCCAACAGGATAAGAACTAGCTCCTGCATAGTCATAAGTGAGTCCAGGGATAGTTCCTGCTTGTGGACGTTCTGAGGATGTTGTATTTTCTGAAGAGGTGTTTGTAGTTGTTTTTGGTTTTTCAGCATCTTCTTTTGCTTTTTGAGCTTTGACTTTAGCCTGGGCTTCTGCTTTAGCTTTGGCCTCCGCTTCAAGTGCTGCACGCTTTTCACGGTTAGCGATTTGGGCTTTAAGTGTTTCTTTTTGTGACATGACTTGAAGACGTTCCGCTTTTAAGCTTGCGGTTTCAATGACACTATTATCGTCTTTTTGTACCAAGGATTGTAGGGTTGTTTGAAGATGATTTTTAGCCGTTTTTTCTTTGATTTTGGCTGTCAATTGGTCTTCTTTGGTTGTTGCTGATGCGAGATTGTCATCTAGTTGGTCAGCACTTACACTTGGTGCTAAGATAGCGCTTAGAGTCAAGGCTCCTGCGGTACTTAAAAGTGTTTTTGAATGTTTCACGTAAGAATTACCTCTCTTTGCTGTTTGTTAATGGTTTCATTATAACAAAAAGAAAGGCATTTTTCAAATTTAGGGATTGCCATAGATATTGATCTGGTCATTAATCCAGTCAACTTGATCTTGTGTGAAATGAACAATGGCTGAGGTTTTTTTGTACTCTGGGACAAAGGGCTCCATGTAGACGAACATGGATAAGACACCTACGACGTTGTTGTTCTCGTCTTTAGCGCCACTGCCTGACATGCCTTTAAAGGTTTGACTGTTCACAACCATGACGTTTTGATTGTTGAGAAGAGTCCATTCAGGTTTTCCTACGGATTTATACGCGGTGCCTTTTTTGCTTTTTGGGAAGTTTTCAAAAGGGTAACCTGTATAGGAAATGAGTTTTGGGTCAGGGTTATAGGCGATTGGACTGATTTTGGCGTCTAGTTGAGTGGCGTCAAAGGTTTCAGGAAGGATAATAAGGGCTAGATCGTCTTTAGCAACGGATGAAAAGCCGTAGGCTTTATTTGGGACGTCGCCATAATAATGGACATGAATGTCAACGAGATTTGCGTTTGCGGAATACTTATGAGTTTTTGGATTGTCTAGTTTGTCACTATCAATCGGTTGATTCCAATTGGTTCTGATGGTCCATTCTAGGGTCTTATCCGATTTGGCGTTGACGTTTTTAACAACGTGAGCAGCTGTTAAAATCATATTTTTAGCGATAAAAGTTCCTGTACCATAGATGGTTTTGTTTTTGCCATCAATGGTTGCGTTACGACTAAGTAAGACGCTTGATGGGTCAGGTGGGGTTTTTTCAACACTATTGACTTGTCCTGAGGGTAGCCAATAAATTTTTCCAAAGTGGGAAAAGATAAACATTAAGCTGATGACAATGGTCGTAGAAATAAGGGTTGTCCAAAAGATGATGTGTCTAATAAATTGACGTATTTCTTTTTTGATAAGGTTGACCTCCTTTCTAAGCTATTAAAAAATGTAGGCGTTTAACCTAGTTCTGAATAAGAATATACTTTATAGTGAAATATAGTATTTTCTTATCGATGAGGATCTTCAAAAAATTCGAAGACAGAGTAGGCCTATAAACTACTCTTTGCAAGAGACTCTTGGTATGTCAACAGGCCATTATCATGACAATAACGACGATGACATTCTTCAGAAGCCTCCTGAACCTGACATCTAACAGTACGACTGGTACTGCTTTTTGCATATACTGGAAACTCCAACATCAGAGAACGTCTCTGATCGATAACTCGTCCAGCATTTACATCAGCATTACAAGAAAAGTGACAATGCTGACAAACAAAATCTTTTTGCGATTTACGGTTATTCTTAGACACATGATGACAACGAGAACATTCTTGACTCGTATATGCAGGATTAACTGCAACAATCTGAATACCATATTGTTCTTCTAAACGGGCTAATTTAGCTTTGACAACAGAACGGTAAGTACGACCAATTAAACGATTCATTTGTTTAGATAGTCCTGCTGCTCTAAAATCAAGTTTTTCAACAACAAAAATACCAACATTCTTTTTAGCTAATTTGTTCAAAATACGACAAATTTCATTTTTAAAATACGATTTAATACGTCGTTGCAATTGATTATAGCGTTCATTTGTTGATAATTTAATAGATTGTTTTTGAAGCTCTTTAGTTAATTCTAAAAGTTCTTCATCCCAAATTTTTAATTTAGTAAATGATGATAATCCATGACGCTCACCGTCACTTGTTGTAAACATTGCGACCATACCAAAATCAAGTCCAATACTTTCTGTTGAAGAACGTAATGGAGCTTTATCATAACCAACAATCGCTGAAATCGTACATGTTTTATCAGTCAATCGAACTTGAACAAAGGGCAAACGCTTACCTTTTTTAAGGCAATCATCTAAATAAGGATTACGTTTCAAAGGCAAATAAATCGGTTTTCCTTTTTGTAACGTTGATAACTTCAAAAAATAATCAAAATGAGTTGCATTTTTTGAAACTTCTAAAATAGCCACATTTTCATCTAATTTTAAAGTTTTAATACGTTTCAATCGAGGAAAACGAATACGTTTTCTGGCACGTTTAATTAATTTACGCATGAAAAAGAGAATGTCTGAAGAAACAGGTATTGATACATTTGCTTTATGCGTTTTAGTAGGAACTATTAAGTTACCTTCTTTTGTCTGATGCCATTTTAAATCAACAGATGAATGATGCCAAAGATGTAGCTTATTAATGCGATAACAAGTAGCCAAAAAAAGTTCATTAGTAATAGATGAATTTCCTAAAAAAGAGCGAACTATATCTTCAAGGCTTGTTAACCAAGACAAATGAATTTCTAAGGTTTGTCTATAACACGTTTGAACATAACGTGCTGATAAAGGCGTTTGAATTGCATGAGCTTCAATAGCTTTTAATTGCTCATCTAATGATTGTTTAGGTGTTTGACCTTTTTCAAGCTGTTTTGCATAACGCTTTTTACATGATTCAAATAAACGATCATAATCTTCTTTTGTTTGATAAGGTTTAG
>ERZ773197.707-NODE-707-length-25253-cov-4.088698_pt1 | contig 25253 bp, 23 predicted proteins | sample MGYA00580999_ERZ773197 | MGnify/ENA primary metagenome ERZ773197 (study PRJEB29015, sample SAMEA2738166) | human oral metagenome | biome: human oral; feature: human-associated habitat; material: saliva | place: China | collected 2185 ...
CAGGTTCATTGCGTGCTCTTAATGCCCTTCATGTTTAAGGGAACGCCCCAGCAGCAGCGGCGCCAGCTGCTCCACGCTAATACGCCCAGTCAGCACCGCAACCACGGCCTCAACAATGGGCATCTCCACACCGTGGCGGCGCGCCAACTGCGCCAATACCGGGGCCGATTTAATGGACTCAGCGGTCTGGCTCATATGCTCCCCCAGCCGGTCCGGGGTAACCCCCTCAGCCAGCAGACGGCCCGCTGTGTGGTTCCGTGATAGCGGTGAGGAGCAGGTGGCGATCAGATCGCCCATACCAGCCAGGCCGCTCATTGTGGCAGGCTCACCGCCAAGGGCCACCGCCAAACGGGTGGTTTCAGCAAGGCCGCGTGTCATCACAGATGCTTTTGAGTTATCGCCATAGTTGCGGCCTTCGCACATACCAACGCACAGGGCAATCACATTCTTAACCAGCCCCCCAATTTCGGTGCCCACAACATCCGTATTGGTGTAGGGCCTGAAATAGCTGCATGCACAAGACTTAGCGACAATCTCAGCGACCGGTAAAGTTCGGGCCGCAATCACCGAAGCGGTAGGTTCCTCCCCCATAATTTCGGTGGCTAAATTGGGGCCAGATAGCACGCACACGCGGTGCGGAATATGCCCGATCGCCCGGATATCAACGCCGCGCATTGCCAGCGCCTCTTCCAGTTCCTCGGTAATCACCTGCGACATGCGCATCCCAGTGCCGGTCTCCAGGCCCTTTGCCAGGGATACCAAAAACGCGTGGGGCTCAATAAAACGCGCGAAAAGTTGCAGCTGCGACCTGAGAACCTGGGCAGGGAGGGCAAGCACCACAATATCCGCCCCGGTGAGGCCCTCACGCGCATCCGCAGTGAACAGCAGGTTATCGGGCAGTTTCATGCCTGGGAAGTAGCGTGCATTCTCACGGGTCTGAGTGCACCGCTCCATTGTGCTGGCCTCTCGCCCAATGAGCACCACTTGCGCCCCGGTATTGTTCTCCCGCGCCGAATCAGCCGCGATCTTTGCGAAAGCAGTGCCCCAGCTACCGGCACCCAATATCGCGATCTTACGCACCTGCCGCTGTTCACTCTTCTGCACGCTCTACCACCTTCTAGTTTTCGTCAGGTTCCCCAAGAGTGCCGGTCACGCCCGTGGTCTCTCCCGGAAGTTCACGGCGTTTCGTCTTGGGATTCCACCGTCCCTTGGGGGCCTGTTCCCCGCGGATGTGCGCCAGCAAAGCGGTGATTTCATCCATCATCGCCTCGGTGACAATATTAAGCTCGGTGCGGGTACGTTTGGCCTGCGGCGACGGGTCATCTACCAGGGCCGCTATATTCATTGGCTGCCCAATTTTAACGTGCACCGTTTTACGCGGCCACAGAGAAACTTTGCGTTTCTCCTTCTTCTTGCCGTCGGGGCCGTCTACATACTCGTAGCTGAGAATCTGCTCGTCTCCCCAGTGCGCCACCGGTATAACGGGTGCGCCGGTGGCTAAAGCCAACCGAGCCGCGCCGGTACGCGCCTGCATCGGCCAGGTATCAGGGTCATGCGTGGTGGTGCCTTCCGGGAAAATCACCACGGCACCCCCTGCTTCCACCACAGACCTGGCGGTAATGAGTGACTTTCGGGCATCAACAGACCCGCGAATCACCGGAATATGCGCCATTTTACACATGAGCCATCCGAGCACCGGGGCCCGAAACAAAGAATCTTTCGCCAGAAAACGCGGTAGAACGCCGCTAATAAACGGCGCGTAGGCCACGGTAATGGGGTCCACCTCTGTGGTGTGGTTAGCCACCACAATGTACCCGCCCTTCTGCGGCAGGTTCTCACGCCCCTCAATCTTTATGCTGGCGATGGCGTGGTAGGTAGGGCGGACCATGGTGCCCAGCACCCTAAACAGCCGATCGCCGCTGGTGCTGGGGGCGATCGTCGGCAGCGCTTTCTTTCCCTGCTGACCGCTCATTTAGTCCTGAACCTCAACGGTCTCAGGGGTGGGCACATCAATTTTGGCATCGGGCTTGGGAGCCTCGCTGGCCTTGCGTTCAAGCACCTCAAAGGTGGCGCCTAGATCCTTGAGTTTCTGCTCGAAGTTCTCATAGCCGCGTGCAATCACCTCAACACCGCTCACTTCGGAGGTTCCTTTAGCCGCCAGTGCCGCAATGACATGGGAGAAACCACCGCGCAAATCGGGCACCTGGAAGTTGTCGGCCATCAGAGCAGTGGGACCGTTAATAATGGCGGAATGGCCGAAGCTCTTGCCGTAGAACCGGCACGAGACGTTACCGATGCAATCGCGCAGCACCACAATATCGGCACCCATCTGCTTGAGCGGGTTAATGAAACCAAAACGGTTCTCGTACACGGTCTCGTGCACAATGGAGGTACCCTTCGCCTGGGTGAGCGCCACCACGAGCGGCTGCTGCCAGTCCGTCATGAACCCGGGGTGCACGTCCGTTTCAAATACCACCGGCTTCAGCTCACCACCGGGGTGGGTGAAGCGGATTCCCTTATCTTTCCCGTGATCAATGACTTCGTAACGTCCGCCAGCCTTACGGAAAACATTAAGAAACGCCGTCATATCCTGCTGGTCAGCACCGCGCACAAAAATATCGCCGCCGGTAGCGAGCGCCGCTGACGCCCAGGACGCTGCCTCATTGCGGTCCGGGAGTGCAGTGTGGTCGTAGCCGGTGAGCTCATCCACGCCTTCAATGACGATGGTGCGGTTATCGTTAACGAAAATAATGGCGCCCATCTTCTGCAGTACGGCGATGAGATCAATGATTTCGGGCTCAATCGCGGCGTTCTTCAGTACGGTTTTGCCCTGTGCGCGCACTGCGGTGAGGAGCACCTGCTCGGTGGCACCCACTGAGGGGTAAGTTAGTTCAATGTCAGTGCCTTTGAGCCCGTCTTCGGGCACCTCCAGGGTGATGCCGCTCGCATCGTCTTTGGCAACATTGGCGCCGAACTTACGGAGTGCGTTGAGGTGATAGTCGATGGGTCGGTCACCGATTTTGCAGCCGCCCAGGTTGGGGATGCGCGCGGTTTTAATGGTGTGCAGCAGCGGGCCAACCATGAGGATGGGGATACGTGAGTTACCACCGAAGAGCTGGATATCTTTCGCGTTGCGTTCGGCGGTCTGGGAGTTGTGGTCGGGGGTGAGGGTGAGCACGCCGGTTTCGCGGTCGTAATCAACTTTCGCGCCGTGCAGCTCGGCGAGGATAGTTACGACTTCTACATCGCTAAGGTCTGGGACGTTACGCAGCACTGAGGGGGTGCTGCCGAGCAGGGCAGCAACCATTGCTTTGGGCACCAGGTTTTTGGCGCCGCGAACCGTCACCTGGCCCTTGAGCGGGGTTCCGCCGTCAATGCGAAGCTTGCTGATATTAAGGGTCATGGTGATTGTCCTTATGGTAATCGGCCGCCGGTGTCAGCGGTATAACTGGGCACGTGCGTACTCGGTAAATGCACGCAACAAGACATCATTATTCTACGGCCTGTACCGGGTAGCTCCAAACATGTTCACCCTGTGCAGCGGCGGTGAGAGGCTGCGCACGGTGAGGGCCATTCTGAGGCGGTACTGCATCGCGGGGAGCATCTAAGGGTGGGAGCTTAAAGACCCGAAATACGAAGTTGTGATTGAAGTTTTTTAAACTGTTGCATACAGCTTAAAAATTATCTGCATCTCGCGATTAGGGTTCCTCGCAGCAGCTACTTCACGTCCTTCGCCGCTAAATATAAGGAGGCAAGGCAACGGGTGTTGTTACTGTGTCCGGGGCATCCAGGCGGGCCTGCGTGCCTCGTACGCTTTGATTGCCTCAATATTTTGCAGGGTCAGGCCAATATCGTCGAGACCTTCCATGAGGCGCCAACACACATAGTCATCTAGCTGGAACGGAACCGTCAGCGCCCCCACTGCAACGGTTTTTTCTTTGAGGTTTACAGTGATTTCAGTTCCAGGCTCATCCTCAATAGCTTTCCAGATGAGTTCAATATCGTCTTGGGCAACTTGGGCGGTGACCAGCCCCTGTTTACCCGCGTTACCCCGGAAAATATCGCCGAATCGTGCCGAGATAACCACCCTAAACCCGTAGTCTTTGAGGGCCCACACGGCGTGCTCACGGGACGAGCCGGTCCCAAAATCAGGCCCGGCCACCAGCACAGAGCCGTGACGGTAAGGCTCTGTGTTGAGGATGAATTCTGGGTCTTTACGCCAGTTAGCGAAGAGAGCATCGTCGAAGCCGGTTTTGGTGACGCGTTTGAGGTACACGGCTGGGAGGATCTGGTCGGTGTCCACGTTCGAGGTGCGCAGGGGAACACCAATTCCGGTGTGCTCAATAATCGGTTCCACGGTGTTCTCCTTAGGCCGCTGCAGGCTGGTAGTCAGACAAATCAGATGGGGAGGAAAGGGTCCCGCGCACCGCCGTGGCGGCGGCGACTAGGGGTGAGACAAGGTGGGTGCGTCCGCCTTTGCCTTGCCGCCCTTCAAAATTGCGGTTTGAGGTGGAGGCGCACCGCTCCCCCGGGGCCAGCTGGTCGGGGTTCATGCCCAGGCACATGGAGCATCCGGCAAACCGCCAGTCTGCGCCAAAATCTTTAAAAACCTTATCGAGGCCTTCTTCTTCGGCCTGTGCGCGAACTTTCTGTGAGCCGGGAACGACCATCATCCGCACCCCCGGTGCCATGGTACGGCCGCGAATAATATTGGCGGCAGCCCGAAGATCTTCAATACGTGAGTTGGTGCAGGAGCCTAAGAAAACCACGTCTACCGGGATGTCCTTCATTGGAGTTCCGGCGGTGAGGTTCATGTACTCTAAGGCACGGGCGGCGGCGGCTTTTTCGTTCTCGTCCTCAAAGTCATCGGGGGACGGCACGGCCTGGCTCAGGGGAATACCCTGTCCCGGGTTAGTGCCCCAGGTGACGAAAGGCTCCAGCTCATCCGCATTAATGTAGATTTCTTGATCGAAGACGGCCCCCTCATCGGTGGGCAGGGTCTTCCAGTAGGCCACCGCCTCATCCCAGTCCTGCCCCGTGGGTGCATGCGGTCGTCCTTTGACGTACTCAAAGGTGGTTTCGTCGGGCGCAACCATGCCGGCACGGGCACCTGCCTCAATCGACATATTGCAGATGGTCATGCGCCCTTCCATCGACAGAGAACGGATGGCCGAGCCACGGTATTCAAGTACGTAGCCTTGACCGCCCCCGGTTCCGATCTGGGCAATCACGGCCAGAATAATGTCCTTAGCGGTCACCCCCGGTTTGAGGGTGCCTTCAACGTTAATGGCCATGGTTTTAAAACGCGCCAGCGGCAGGGTTTGGGTGGCCATCACGTGCTCAACCTCAGAGGTGCCAATACCAAAGGCCAGCGCTCCGAAAGCACCGTGGGTTGAGGTGTGCGAATCGCCGCACACCACGGTCAGCCCGGGCATGGTCAGCCCCAGCTGCGGGCCAACCACATGCACAATTCCCTGTTCTTTATCTCCAAGGGGGTGGATTCGCATCCCAAATTCAGCAGCGTTACGGCGCAGAGTCTCAATCTGAGTACGTGAGGTGATATCCGCAATAGTTGAAAAGATATTCTCGGTGGGGGTGTTGTGGTCCTCGGTGGCGATTGTCAGATCCAGCCTGCGCAGGGGCCTGTTCTCAATGCGCAGCCCTTCAAACGCCTGGGGTGAGGTGACTTCGTGGACGAGATGCAGGTCGATGTACAGCAAATCGGGTTTGCCGTTTTCGCCGGGTACCACCACGTGGCTGTCCCACACTTTTTCCGCGAGAGTTCGCGGACCGGGGTGAGCCGCCATTTTTCCTCCTATTGGTGCTTGGGGTGTACTCATCATGATTTTGTTTTGATGGGGAGTCTACACAGTACAACGTATCTTCCACATTCTGAGATACACTGAAAGTATGACCGTATCCGCACACAATCACACATCACCTTCATCTCGTAAACCGACCGGGTCTCATCATGCCACCAGGAGTGTTCCTCCGGTCACGGCGCCGCTTAAGGCGCCGCAGACGCTCAGGGACGATCAGCGGGTGGTTGAGGTTGAGCCGGTCAGCTCCTCCGGCGTGGGTGTGCTTGACAAAGCCACCCTCATTCTAGACTGCCTTGAGGCGGGGCCGGTAACTCTTGGACAGTTGGTGAACGCCACGGGCCTTGCCCGGCCCACCGCACACCGTCTCGCTGTTGCGCTCACCCACCATCGTCTTGTGGCGCGGGATGTGCAGGGGCGTTTTATGCTGGGGCCGCGTCTGTCGGAGCTTGCTTCCGCCACCGCCGAAGACCAGCTGCTGGCTGCCGCCGCACCGGTACTTGATAAGCTACGGCACGCCACCAACGAGTCGGCACAGATTTACCGCCGTCAGGGTGACTGGCGTGTCTGTGTGGCCTCTGCGGAACGCCCCGTGGGTATGCGCGAAACCATTCCCGTGGGTACCCAGCTATCAATGAAAGCCGGCTCGGCAGCGCAGGTTCTTCTGGCTTGGGAAGACCAAGGCCGCATTATTGAGGGGCTGCGCAATGCGCATTTTAGCGCCGCAATGCTCGCCTCGGTGCGGCGTATTGGTTGGGCGCAGTCTGTGGGTGAGCGCGAGCGCGGTACCGCATCGGTATCGGCCCCGGTGTACTCCCCCACTGGGAAGGTTATCGCCGCAGTTTCGATCGCTGGCTCTATTGACCGTATGAGCCGCCAGCCCGGGCGCATGTACGCCGAGGCCGTTCTTGAGGCCGCCGCCGCGCTCACCGCAGCGTTACGAGCCAGCTAGCACGCGGCGACGCAGACCCCCAACCCGGCACACCCCGGTTCGGCGTATCCTCCGTACCGCATGATGCTACCGCAGGTGGTTACGGTAAGTTTCCAGGCGCATTATTTCGTTCTCGACGGGGTGCACAACTCGCTCATTAAGAGCGGCCTCAAGGCCCCGGGTGAGGGCGCGCTGTATCCTTTGACGGTATATTCGCGCGCCCATGGCGGTAAGCGCCCGCCCTGCCCCCGCAGCCACAATCCCCAATAGCACCCCTAAGAGCAGCAGCAGAGTAGGCACCGGCACGGGTGAGCCGTCCGGTGCGGGCGGTGGCGGAAGCGGCACCTGAAAGTATGCTGCTGCCGCCATGCCGGTGAGCCACAGTACCCCCGCTAGGGCGCTCAGCAACGCCACCCACTGCACACTATTCAGGAGCGCCCACCACCACTGACGCCGGTCCGTGCGGTAGTCAACACCCGCTATAGCGCGTTCAAATGCGGCAGGCAGCTGCTGTTCGTGTTCTAGGGCGGCGTTACGAATGCTGCTGTTCCAGGGCTCTTCAATACCGTGTGCGGTTTCGGCCCCAAATGCACGTACCGAGTTCGCCACGGATGCCCGCTGCGCTGGGCTCAGCGGGGGTAATGACGAGGCCACCAGGTGCGCGGGAGCCGCTGAAGGCTGCCCCGGTTCCGCATCAAACAGCTCATCAACAGCGGTGTCCTGTCGCGTATCAGAGCCGTCCGCGTACCCCAAGTGCAGGCGCTTCAGCGGGTCGGGCCGGAATTTAGCAACCCAGCGGGTCGCTATCCACCCGGTGCGCGCCCCGGCACGGCGCTTGTAGGAGCTAACCGCCGCATCCAGCACGGTACCCGCGCCGCTGGCTGTGAAGCATGAGGCGGTGAGTGTATCCACCGACTCTTCGCTAATAGAGGCCTCCACCGGGCCGCCGTCACGGTCTGAAAGCTCGCCGTGGATAGCGTCCAGGTCGGCAGTAACCCGCTGCAAAGCGGCACTTTTCGCGGCGGCCACCTGCCCCAGTAACGATTTGAGGGAGTCCAGCCCTGCACCTGTGCGGGCTGAAACCGCGATCGGCTCAGCCAGCAGGTGGTGGCTAATACCGTCCTGAATCAGCAGCTGCCGCAGGGAGTCCAGTACCTGGGGAAGGTCGTGTGCATCCAGCAGATCTGACTGGTTAAGTACGCACAGCATCGTGCCGCCGTGTGCAGCTAGGGGCTCGATAAACTCGTGGTGCAGCACCGCATCCGCGTATTTCTGCGGATCTACCACCCATACGAGCACATCCACATACCCCACCATGCGTTCTACCAGTTCACGGTTATCGCGGCGTACCGAGTCGAAATCGGGTAGGTCCAGCAGGATTAGCCCGCCGGAGCGGGTGTGGGTCTGCCCTTTACCAACCATGGTGCGGATGCGGTTCCACAGCCCGGGGGCGGGCACCCTGGTCTCATTCAGGGCGGCGCGGGGTGTCTCAGGTACCAACGTTTCAGGTGTTATAGGTGCTTCGGCTGGGTCTTCCAGCGGGTACACCCGTTCAGAGACTCCAAGCCAGTCAAGGACCTCTTCGCTGCCTTCCCTACCCCATACGGCGGCCTGCGCGGCGACCGTGGTGGGGCGGGTATGGGCGGCGCGGGCAATTTTTTGGCCCGCCACAGCGTTAAAAAGGGAAGATTTACCGCTGCCAGTCGCCCCGAAAAACCCCACGATAGTGTGCTCGGCTGAGAGGCTAAGGCGCTCACGGGCACGGCTGATGGTCGTGGCGCTACGCTCTATAAGGGTTGTTTCGATACGCCCACGGCCTGCCTCAAGCGCGGCGTTGAGCGAGTCTGCACGCTCTGTGAGTGTGCCGCCTCGCTGGCGGGCCATGGTGGTGCTCGAAGGAACGAGTTCGTCGCTCATGCTACCCCCTTATTTCTTTGCTGGCGGGGCTGCCGTCCACGGCTAGTTCATGGCCAATACGGTGTGTCTGCTGTGCGGCCTCAAGAACCTGGGCTGGCTCAGGCCCCGCATTAATGGTGTTGAGGGAATCGGTGAACCGCTGCCGGTGTGCATCCAGCAGGTTTTGCATCCGCTCGATGAGGTCGATGCGGGCACGCTGGGCCATTCGGCGGGCAGCGTCCTCACCGAATACCGACTCCAGAAGCTTAGATCCCACCACGCCGGAGCCGCCTGCGATGCCGATTTCCAGCCCGGTCAGCCCACCGGTTGCGGAAAACACAGCGACCATCAGTAGCACGGCTGCAGCGTTAACACCCAGCGAGAGCACGCGTGCACGCTGGCGTTTACCGGCGCCTTCGGCGCGGATTGTCTCAAGGATTCCCTGCTGCCAGGCACGGATCTGCTCCGCAACCTGCGTCTCGAATGTGCTCTGCTCGGTCTGCACCTGTTCGGCGGTGACGCCCGCATCGTGTTCCTCAAGAAGAAGCGCACCCGGGCGTTCTGATCCCCACGAGCGCCGTACCTGTTCGGCGGCACGGGCGGCAGCGTCCACGGCCACTGCGTGCAGCCCGTGCTCTAACGCCTGTTCCACTTTTGCGGCTTGGGCGGGGGTGCCCCGCATGATCCCGACTAGCCGGTCCCGCAGGCGCCCGATTCCAGATTCTAGTGAGCGGAAGAACTCTCCGGTGCCCACAAAATCTTGCCAGCGCATCAGCACCTCACCGCGCAGTAGCGTACCGTCGGAGGCTGCCTCACGGATGTTCTCCAATGCGGTGTCGTAGGCGTCATCCACTGCGGCACTGAGCCGGGTGAGCGTCTCGTGCTGGGATTTTTGTTCTGCGGCAATAACCTGCAGATCTTCGCTCAGCCCGTTAATAGCGCCGCTGAGGGTACGGCGGGCGATTGCCGCGCGTGCCGGTGCGTCTGCCCCCAGCTGCTCTAGCCAGTTCCGCACTTGGCCTATGGCAGCAGGCGGCAGCAGGCCACGATTATCGCGCTTCTGCTCGGGGATACACACCAGCAGTGCCGGGGTGATCCCAGCTTCACTGAGCATATGTTGCAGGTCTTCTTCTATTTCGTGTTCGGCGCCTTCTGGTACTCGGTTGAGCACCACCGCTACCGTAATGTTGCGTTCGGCCGCCCGGTGCAGTAATTCCCACGGCACGGCGTCCGCATACCGGTTAGCGGTGGTCACAAAAAGCCACAGGTCGGCGGCAGAGAGCAAATCTTTAGCTAATTGCCGGTTCTGTTCAGAGACGGAGTCAATATCTGGGGCATCAATAAGAGCGATGCCGGGCGGTACCGTCTGGGTCTGTAGTGTCACCAGCACATCGGCTTCAGTGTGTGCGTCAGCTCCCGGCACTGTTTCTCCCGCGGCAACGCTATGATGCCTCATGCTCGGCAGGTAGTGCTCGGATCCCAGGTAGGGTGCATCTTCGGAGCGATGCAGCAGAACAGGCTGGCGGGTGGTGGGGCGGATGGCCCCGGCACGGGTGAGGGGCTCGCCAAGGAGCGAATTCACCAGCGTGGATTTACCGGCACCAGTGGAGCCGCCCACAACCACGGTGAGTGGAGCATCCAGGCTGCCAGCACGCGGCAGAATATAGTCATCAAGTTGTTTATTGGCCGCACGAATACGTTCACGGGCTAAGTCCGCGTTGAGGGTTTCTAGGGGAACATCACAGTGGGCGAGTAGTTCGCGCACACGCATAAGGTGCGTATAATCGGTGTGTTGCACGCAAACAGTTTATCCTGATTTGTGTGTGCAATGATACTCCGACTGGTTCAGGCACCTTCCCAATATGCGTGTGCGGGGTGCCTTCTGCTACGGTAGTAAGTGCTAGCCGCGAGTGTTTATGGCCCGATTAGCTGGCCGCATCACCGATAAGGATGGGACCCCATAAATGCACCATAGTTTTGCTCGTCGCGCGCTCCTGACGCAGACTGCCATCGTAGGAGCTGGCTCCCTTTTGAGTGCGTGCGCGGGTTCTTCTATTTCTACCGCGAATAAACGTCCTGCTGCCGCTTCTTCGGCGGCGCCTTCACCAGTTGCAGCTTCTCCCCAGGTGGACCCTGCCTCAGGTTCGCAGGTGCGCGGTCCGGTGATTCTGCCAGCCCAGTACTATGAGACAGCAAATGGGCCGTTTGAGGCTGGCACATTGGAGCACGGCCCCCGGAATGTGGCTAAGCCTAAAGAACCTGAAAATATGCGTGAGCTTTCTGAACAGGGCATTCTAAGCTTCCTGCAGTACTGGTGCGCGGCGCAGAACTACATGTACCTTACCGGTGATATTTCTCTCTTTGAGGCTCTGCCAGGCAACGATAAGTACAGCACAAATATCGGTATTTATTCGAAGCTTTACTCTCGTGATGAGGGGTGGGTTGTGTGTGATACTGAACGCCCCACCGGTATTACTCTCAATACTGACAGGCCCGTACGGATCGGCTCTTCAGAGGTATTCCGCTGGGAGTCCATGTACACGGTCGATAATAAAGCTCACCTGTACCTGCTCAAGGCACAACGTAACGTGTCTTTTACCGACATGTACGGTACAACCCGCCGGGCGGATGTCTTCGTCAAATACGGTGACAACGGTTGGCAGATGATGGATGATGCGGAGGTTTCGGCGGCGAAGGAGTCGCTGGCCCCCTCAGCATCCGCTGCGTCCCCGTCTTCCCGGTAGCAGCCGCATAATGAGCACCGCCGCTGACACCGCCCCTTCCCGGGGCAGCTGGATGTGAGTAACAGCTCTAGAACTGGCGACGTATTCGTTTGTGGTTTTACCCTGCACCGCATAGGCTTTGTATACAAGTTGCGGTGTTCTTAGAAGGGATAGTCCACCATGATTCGATCTGCTGTTGCCTCACGCCGTATTTTTTTGGTTGGAGCAGCCTCTTCGCTGGGTGCTGCGGCGCTCTCCGCCTGCGGCTCTAGTTCTTCTTCCCGCGCCGCAGGCAATGCAGGTGTACCGGCAGGCGGTTCCAGTGTTCAAGCCACCACCGCGGATACCCGGGAGAACCTCTCCGGGGAGCTGCTGTGGCAGCATTACAGATCTGCTGGCCCTCAGCCGTCAGCCGGGTCAACGGCGGCACCTACCGGCAACCCTGCATCGCTGCAGTCGAAAGCCACAGATGTTCCCGTACCCACCGAGTACGATTATATGCGTGATGAGGACACCTCGGGACTAAGATTCACGTTCGCTTACTATATTGCGGCACTCAATTATGCGCGAGCCACAGGCGATATGAAACCAGCATTGAAGGTGGTGCATCCGCAGAACCAGCCCGCTATTGCACAGTTGCAGGGGTATGAGCAGTTGTACATGAGTGCAACGCAGTGGATTGTGGGTGGTTCGTGGACAGTCTCCCTCACCGAGAAACAACCGGATGAGAAGGGCTATAAGTACGCTTGGGCCTGCTCAGTGAAGCAAGAGAGCGGTGTGCTGGTTAATGCTGCCGCTAACACGAATACTGCCCTGCCCACGGAGGAAGCCCGCGCAATGCGTAAACTGTACGGCATGTGGGAGGGTGAACAGTGGTGGATTATTTCAGCTGAGCAGTACGACCCGTCAGCCAGTCCCCGACGCACAGCCCTGCCCCAGGTGACCCCAACGGTTCCTGCGAAAGTTGTGACCGTTCCTGCCTCTCGCTAGACCCACAATAGTGTGCGTCTGCTCTAGGGCCGGTAGCGTATAACCCATAATGTGCCTCAGGTACGGTGGACTATAAACTATGTGATGTTCCAGATATATTTTTTGAACGTATCCCCCGGGTTTTACAATCCCGGGAACACCTTGTGTGCATCAGCGCAGGTTGGGGTAAAACAGCGTAAGACAAGCGTCTGCGTAGTCACCGGTTTGTGGCCTCAAGATGACAGGGGTGGGCACGCTAGAGTAGGTATAGAATAATGAGGATTATTCCCGTTGAAAGGAGCCGTCGCTATGTCCCGAGCTGCACTCACCCGTAGAACTGCAATAGCTGCTGCGGGGCTGACGTCGGTAGGAATGGGGGGCGCTTTCCTGCTGGATACGATTAACTCCACCTCAGCTAACGAGCAGCGGCCGCAGGCAGGTTCGCAGTCCCTCACCCCCGCGCCCACACAGTCGCCGGGGTACCGGGGAGACGTGAAATTCACCTCATACTCTGGGGATGTGGAGGCTGTGGTTCTCGGGAATGACAATGCGAAAGCCAAGAATGTGCCCGCACCGCAGGAGCCTCACGGCATGACCGAACCAAATGTTGAGGGGCTGTACAGCTTCATTGGGTTCTGGGTTGCCGCGCATAATTACCTGCTATTAACCGGTGATGCTTCAGCGCTCAATAAGGTCACTGACGCCCAGTCCCAGGAGGATGCGAAGGAGCTGGGGGAACTGTACGCGAAGGGTGCATGGCTGCGTAGCTCCACGGCGCACCCGTTTACCCTGTCGTTGGATACTGAGCAACCGACAAAAGGCGAGAGCGAGAACACCTACATCTGGAAGTGCACACCGGGGTTTGACCCGCAGGCCCGGATGGTGGGGGCCGCAAACACTATTTACGAAGATTTTAAATCTAATTTCGCGGTCGATACCGACCCGCTATTCGTGGTGTATGACCAAGGTTCGTGGCGCATGACGTACGACGTGCTGCCCGAGACACGCGGTAAGGTTCCGGAGGCTGCCGCTGGCACCACTGCCCCGGCATAACCTTCACACGAACCTGCCTGATACTGGTTCCCAGGATTTTCGCCGTAAGCTATAAGGTGGCGCACCCCCACAGGCAGATGTGCGGGCGGTATAGTTGATGTATCTCAACCTCGCCGAGTGAAAGATTGGGTATATGACTTCCGACTTGACGCGCCGCACAGCTTTAGGTTTTTTCACCGTAGCCGGTATAGCTGCTGTCTCAGGGTGTTCCAATTCTATTTTTTCTTCTACTTCCGTTAAGACGCACACCCCTTCCTCGAGTGATTCTTCCGAGCCTGCGACAACGAGTTCCGAGGCCTCCCCCAGCTCCTCTTCGGCCTCGTCTACCTCGGCTTCTCCCTCACCATCATCTTCATCTTCGTCGAGTAGTTCTGACTATTCTTCCGAAGCCAAGATTGATAAATATGACACATCAGCGGGCAACTTTGAGGCGGCCACGAAGGAACACCCGGCAAGAAACGTGCCTAAACCGGTTAAGCCCGAGAAGATGAGCGAGAACTCAACCGAGGGCCTAAAAGCGGCGTTAGGGTACCTTTCGGCGGCTTTGAAATACTACTATTTGACCGGGGAAACCGAGTTTTTGCGTGAGGTACGTCTGTCGGAAGACACATTGCCGGAGTATGAAAGCAAAGGTGCGCCCATCCGGGAGAAACGAAGCTGGTACGGTTCTCCCGATGTGAAGATTTACCTCAATAGCCCCGAGCCGACAAAGAGCGGCGATAAGTATATGTGGCCGTTTACCGCTAAGACGGATCAGGGGCCTTTCATTGTGAAAGATGGTGAGTACAGGTCACTATCTTCATACAGCCGGTATGGTGAATCACGCCAAATGGCTGTGTGCACATACGAGGGTGGGCACTGGACGATCATCTGGCATTCGCGTAGTTCCAGCAGCTCTTCGCCAACCCGCAGCCCGTCGTCGAGCAGCAGCTCCTCGTCTTCCTCTAGCAGCCCATCACCGTCCGAAAGTTCTTCCTCTTCCTCATCGTCAGGTGGCGGCAACTTCATCTAATTGTTTCTAGGTGTCCACACACCTTCCGCCCCTCACGGTCGGTTCAGGCCGGAAAGGATGGCTGCGTTGGCCTCTTCCATTACTCGCCGCACGGTTTTGGGCATGTTTTCGGTCGCTGGTGTGCTTTTTACCAGCGGGTGCTCCGGCGCTATAGTGTCGGCGCCCGCCAAGCCAGCCCTAGCGGAGAACCCCTCGGCGGCCGAGAGCACCACACCTGAGAGTGATGAGACGGCACCGCCAAGCGCCTCCCCTACGTCTGCTGCTAAGGACTACAGCGGGGAGGCGAAACTTGAAAAATACGACACGTCGGCGGGCCCCTACGAGCCAGCGACCAAAGAGCATCCCGCCAAGAACGTACCAAAGCCGGTGGTTCCGGAGCACATGTATGAAGATTCGGTGGCGGGGATGCACGCCACAATTGCCTACTACGCCGCGTGCCTAACCTACCTCAATATCACCGGAGACCCCTCGCCCATACGCGCCCTCAAATGGCCGAATGATAGCTATAAAAGTTTCGAGAAAATGGGTGCAGAAACTAAAAACGGTACGCTCTGGTACGCAAACCCAAGTTTCAAGATTGTGCTCATTACCCCGCAGCCCACTCGGGAAGGCTCACAGTACCGCTGGCCGTTGCGCATCGTTAACGATCTGGGCTCTTTCGCGGTAAAAGACGGAAAATATACGGAGCTTTCGCCTCAAGACCAGCATTACGATAAAGAGGTTGTTGGCCTTGTCAATTACCAACAGGGGCGCTGGGAATTCCGGTGGGAAGGCGATGAAGATGACGACCCTTCACCGTCGGCAAGCCCGCGCGCGTCCCAATAATACATAACCATTACGGTGGGCTTTGTCGCCCTCATATTTTGTGCGTAAACTATCATTGCATTTGTTTTAGGGTTCTATAAATCTGTGAAAGGACAACGATGTTTCCTGCCGTGACGCGCCGCTTTGCGTTGGGATTAGCTGGCGTAGGCAGCGTGGTTGCTGCGCTCACCTCGTGCGGCGCGGGAGCAGATTACAAAGGCGAAGCGAAACTTGATAGATACGACACCTCCGCTGGCCCCTATGAGCCAGCAACTCAGGAGCATCCCTCGAAGAATGTGCCGGTTCCTATCAAGCCCGATAATATGGGCGAGAATTCCGTAGCAGGGCTTCATGCAACAATCTGTTACTTCGCGGCTTCTTTGCAGTACATGATGAACACGGGTGATTCCCAGCATCTGAAAGACATCAGGTTTGACCGGGAAGATCTGAAAAGCTACACCGATGTCGCGGAGCTTTTTGACGATAAAACCTGGTTGAGTGAGGTCACGGTAACTATTGAACTCACCACTTCCGCCCCAATCAGGAACACTGATGGCTACCAGTGGCCCGCCAAGCTCACCATGAAACAGGGCGATTTTGCACTGATCCGCGGCAAAGTCTCGCAGGTTCCGCAGAACCGTAAACTGGTACAATCCGAGGGTGATATTACGGGCCGCTATGTTGAGGGGTCCTGGAATCTGAGCACACCAAAGAAACGCTAGGATCGGAGTTCAGCCCAAGCGTGGCGCCCTGCGTCAATCATGCTTCAGGGTATGCTATTCTCTATCACGACACGATAGCAATCACCGAAATATTCACTCGCAAACCAAAATTTTGAAAGGTATAGCTCTCATGTCATCCCCCTTGACCCGGCGCACTGCACTTAGTGTCATTGGTCTCAGCAGCGCAGCTTTTTTGGCTGCGTGCAGTTCTGAGTCGCAGCAGACCACTACCACCGCCTCTGCACCGTCTCCTTCTGAGCCTTCCTCAAGTACATTTGAGGTTCAGAGCGCATCTCCCCGCGCATCCCGTACCGCAACTGCCAGTGCCTCTGCCACGCCTTCAGCGTCTCCCTCCGAGTCTGCCACCGCCACCCCCTCAGCTTCTCCCACTGTTGAGGAGAAAAAGGACTTTAGTGGTGAAGCGAAGATTGATAAATACGACAAGCCCGGCGAATATATGGCTGCCACCGAGGAACACCCGGCGCAGAATGTCCCGATCCCAGTTCAGCCTGAGTCCATGAAAAAAGATAATGCAGCCGGGTTTGCGGGCGCATTGGCCTGGTTTGGGGCAGCGGTGGATTATCTGCTGCAAACCGGCGATATGCAGTACGTTAATACGGTAACCCTCAATACTGAGGCAAAGAACGTACTGCAAGGCTACGCGGAGAGTACGAAGAAAAGCGAGGCCGATAAGATCTGGTATGCGAAGCCGTCCGCCTCGTTAATTATTACCGCCCCGCAGCCGGTGTATGCTGGCGGTTCGTGGAACTGGCAGGTGAAGCTGAACATTGACGTGGGCGAGAAGATTTACCGTAAGGGTATGCTGCAGGATACCCCCGCCGATAAACGCCATATCTACATGTCTGGTGAGGCTGTAGGCACCTATATGAACGGTATTTGGGATCTGAATATGGATATTAACTAGGTTCGTCCGTTCTCTTCCCGGCAGGATTTCCTGATGTGCGTGCCCCGCCGGGAAGGGTTCGCCTAATCCGCTGGGACACTGATGTTTCAGTAGATGAAAGTGGCTTGCATATCCCCAACTTTTGAGTGGGTAAAAGCTATAATCATGCTAGCTACTTCAACTGAAAGGCGTCCCGATGTCTGCTTCCGTGTCTCGTCGTTTTTTATTTACTGGCGCAGTTGGGGGTGCCTCCATCCTGTTTTTAAGCGCGTGCAGCTCCGGGGCGTCTGTGGTGGCCGCAGAGCGCACTGATTACAGCGGTGAGGTAACGTTCGATAGTTTCCGCCGCGAAGGTGAATATACGGCGCCTACCCGCACTGAGCCCGCTAAGAATGCTCCCATACCAACACTTCCACGTAACGCTGATGAGCACACGGTGGCGGGCCTATATTCCACCATTGGTTTTATAGCTGCGAGTGTTACATATGTCTACCAAACCGGTGCTACGGGCCGGAATCTGCTTGATGGCGAATATTATAAACGCCTTGATACGGATTCACAGTCTTCTAGTGATTACAAGATATGGTCTGAGGCTCCCGATATCAGGTTTACGTTGAAGGATCCTATGCCAACGCGTGAGGGCGATACATACTCATGGCCAGCCAAGGTATCGGCAAAACTGGGGAGCTTCCTGGTATCTGCCGGGCGTGCACGGGAGATCCCAGCTGAAAAGCGGGAACAAAAATACGAAGGCCCCATAAAAGCGAGATACAGTGATGGCGTGTGGCGTCTCAAGCTCGACGAGTTACTCAGCGACGATACAAACAGCAGGTCTTCGGGCGGGTCAAAAACTATCTAAGGTCTACGGTGCTGCAGGGTTGGTTATTGGTGCCTAGCCCCCGTCTTTTGGGGTTTCGGTGCGGCCTCTTATAATGTTTGAGGTATCTCAACTTCGTGTGTTCTAAGGATTCCTGATCACCGTGCCTACTTCCATGAATCGACGGTCTTTGTTTGCTTTAGCCGGTTGCGGCGGCGCTCTGCTCCTTGCGGGGTGCAGCACCAGCAATATGTGGCTTGATCGGCAATATGATTACAGCGGAGAGCTGAAGTTTGACAGCTACCGTCAGAATGGTGACTACCGGGAAGCGACTCGCTCTGAACCCGCCCAGAACGTGCCGGTTCCGGTGCTTCCTGCTCATGCGGATGAGCGCTCAGTGGCTGGGTTGTACAGCACTATTGGCTATATTTTTGCTTTCACAGAGTACATTATTGAAAGCAGAAACACAGGCGAAGCGCAACCCTATATGGAACGGTACCAGGGTCTTACCCAAGGGGAACTGGATCGGATGATCGGCAGCGGCAATAGCTGGTTTTCAAAGGTTCGGTACCACTGCACCATACACACCCCTCACCCCCAAAAGAAGGAAGATGACGTGTATGAGTGGCCAATGGAGTATTTCATTAAATTCGGTGATTTTGAGGTTATCTCCGGGAAAGTACGCGAGACCCCAGCCAGCGCTACTAATAGTGTTACCAGGTCAGGCCCATTAAAAGCGCGGTATGAGGATCATAAATGGGTGATTGATTTTTCGGAGTTTACCGCCAACACCAACGCATCTTCGGGTGTGTAATTAACGTATTTTCAGTATGTGTCGCACGTTTGCGCAAGAAGCTGCGGGGTATATAGTTATATCATCAGCGTCGTAAGTAGAGAGGTTCCCTCATGCCTTCTTCCGTGACTCGCCGCACTGCCTTCGGTGTATTTGGTGTAGCTGGCATTAGTTTACTGAGCGCGTGTTCCGCTCAAAGCTCCTATAAAGGGAAAATTAACTTTAACTCCTACAAGGGCATAGCCGCCCTGTACAAACCCGGTACAGAGCAGGATCCTCCCGCTAATATTCCGGTGCCGGTGGCCCCCGCCGGGATTCACGAACGTACAGCCGAAGGGTTGTACAAATTTATCGGCTTTTTCATAGCCTACTATAACTACCTCTTGTTTACCGGCGATACGTCTCCGTGGACTGAGGCAGGGTTTACGGATTCCTCCTCCCCCAGCAACAGCACGTCTCGTGATAGTAATGATAGGTGGCTCATTAGCGATACTTACGCTCCGCTGACAGTATCCATCATGGACGACATGCCGTTTGAAGGGCCCAAAGACAATACCTACGTGTGGACTATAAAGCTTGAAGCGGACTCTGCCGCCCGCCTGTACGACAAAGCAAACCGCCGATCCACAAACCTTAACAGTCTCAACGGTACCGACACAGAAAATAAAGGGTATTTTGAATACGCCAACGGCAAGTGGAAGATACTTAGCAGCAGCTCCCTGCCATCCAGCTGGTCTCCCGGGAAAACAGCTTCTTTCTAATCCACACACCTTTAGACCCACGTTATCTGCACCCCTGTGCCTCTGTTACGAACTGTGACAGCCAGCGTTACACCGGCACCTTATGGGGGTAGAGTTACTGACGAAGAAATAAAATCAAACAAAGGAATTAGATTCATGGCGCAAATCGTTAACAGCATTGTTGATGCTATCGGCCAGACTCCGCTTGTCCGTTTGAACCGACTCTCTGAGGGTCTGCCTGGCAATATTGCGGTCAAGCTTGAATTCTATAACCCCGCTGGTTCTGTGAAGGATCGCATTGGCCGCGCCATTATTGACGCTGCTGAGGAAGCTGGTGCGCTGAAGCCCGGCGGCACCATTGTTGAGGGCACCTCCGGTAACACTGGCATTGCCCTAGCGATGGTGGGGGCAGCACGCGGCTACAACGTTATTCTGACCATGCCCGAGACCATGTCAGCCGAACGTCGTGTCCTGCTGCGTGCGTACGGTGCGAAAATTGTGCTCACCCCCGGTACTGATGGTATGAAGGGTGCCGTGGAGAAGGCTAAAGAGATTGTTGAGAGCACCGATAACGCGGTTCTCGCGTCCCAGTTCTCAAACGAGGCTAACCCCGCAATTCATTACAAGACCACCGGCCCCGAAATTTGGGACGCTACCGACGGCAAGATTGATATTTTTGTCTCTGGTATTGGTACCGGCGGCACCATCTCCGGTGCGGGTAAGTATCTGAAGGAGAAAAACCCGAACCTGAAGATCGTGGCCGTTGAGCCTCAGGATTCTCCGCTGCTTTCCGAGGGTCGCGTTGGCCCGCACAAGATTCAGGGGCTGGGTGCGAATTTCGTGCCTGATACTCTCAACCGTGATATTTATGATGCAGTTATCGCCGTTAGCGGTGAAGAGGCCATCCGCACCTCTCGCGCGTTGGCTACCGAGGAAGGTATCCTGGGCGGTATCTCCTCGGGTGCAGCGGTGTATGCGGCTGTTGAGGAAGCCAAGAAGTCTGAGAATAAAGACAAGCTGATTGTCGCTGTTGTCCCCGATTTCGGTGAGCGTTACATTTCCACCGTCCTGTACGAGGATATTCGCGGCTAAACGTCCACTGCAAACGCCCCACTACCCCGGTGCGCGGGGTGCTGTGGGGCGTTCTTGCGTGTTAAGGTGCACGGGAATTTCCGGGCAGCTCACGATGTTTTATCACTGTGGTTCCCACATAAGTGTTTGCTGTTCTCTCCCGCTCAGGTTTCCCTAGCGTGAAAACAGTCCCTGATGTTGGTACCTTTGGATGAACGCACAGTAAAAGAAGGATGACCATGGGATTCATCGCCCGTTTGCGTGAAGACATTGCAAACGTTCGCCAACACGACCCGGCCGCGCGCGGCACGGTCGAAATTATACTCAACTATTCGGGGATGCACGCCATCTGGTCGCACCGACTGAGCCACAGACTGTGGCAGCGGGATACAACGAAGGCCCTGGCGCGTTCAATATCACAGTTCACCCGTTTTCTGACGGGCGTTGAAATTCACCCCGGAGCTACAATCGGGCGCCGGTTTTTTATTGACCATGGCATGGGCATTGTGATTGGTGAAACCACCGAAATAGGTGACGATGTGATGCTCTATCACGGGGTGACCTTAGGCGGCCGCTCCTTAGAGAAAGTTAAACGCCACCCTACGATCGGTGACCGCGTGACGATTGGGGCGGGCGCTAAAGTACTCGGTCCGGTACAGATCGGTGCTGACAGCGCTATTGGCGCGAATGCCGTGGTGGTAAACGATCACCCGCACGATTCGATTATTACAGGTATCCCGGCAAAATCGCGCCCGCGCACCCCAGAGAAGAAGAAACCGCTGGTGGATGCTGTGGAGTATATAGACCCGGCCATGTGGATCTAGCAGTATCTGTTTCCTTCACCAGCCACACGGCGCATTGAAAATACTGCCGCCTCGTTTTAAAACCAGGCGGCAGTAATTCCTAGGCACACTGACCGTTGTCTGTTCACCGCCATCTACCAGCCGGAGTTAAACGTAGAAGATCCATAATTCCGGAGAGTCTGGGGCACCGCATACAGCATTTGTTCAAAGATTCGCGGTAGCATGGGAAGGTCAGTGTTCCTCGCGTGAACCACCATCCTATGAGGAGAATCAATGTCTCAGTTCCCACCTACAGAAGGCCCTGATGGAGCGAACAATAATAGTGGCGCAGATCAGGCCGGAGCACAGGGGTACCCGGATACGTCAGGGGCTACCAATCACGGGCCCCAGTCGGCTCCCCTGAACGGACCGGATGGTAACCAACAGTATGGGGACGAAACGCTCCCTATGGATCCTTCAGCCGTGCGGCAGGCAGCCCAGTATAACGGCTACAACTCCGGGAACCTGAACGGGCAGGGATATAACACCGGCAATTTGAATGGTCAAGGGTATAACACTGGGAACCTTGGCGGCTACGGATACAACACCGGGAATCTGAACGGTCAAGGGTATAACACTGGGAATCTTGGCTACGGCCAAGGCCCCTATCAACAGGGGTACCCAAGCGGCCCTATTCCGCCCTATAACGGTGCTGTACCTGGCGGCCCATACGGCAGGAATTACGGCGACCTCTATGAGGAGGAAGATCGCCCCCGCCCCGTGTGGCCGTGGATGGTGGGGTTCTTGTGCGGTGCTGGCGTAATCGCCCTCGTAGTGGTACTCGTAGTGACCATCACAACACGTAATAATGAACCGAATAATATTGCTGGTGGAGCGACTTCTTCCTCCGCCTCGCCGTCGTCGTCTTCAGCGTCACCTTCTTCGAGTTCTCCCTCGCCGTCAACGTCATCGTCTTCACCGCATTCCTACGCCTCTACTCCGCCCGCATCACGCTCTGCTTCCGCTACGCCTTCTATTGACCGGGCCACAACAAAGGTGAAGGTTGATGTTGAGGTCAAGGCTAACGGTAAGGCCCGCGTCTCTTACGGCCCGTACAGTTCCACCAGTACCGAGAACATTTCAAGTGACTGGCGTAAGGAAGGCATTGAGACTACTCTCAAGGACAGTTATACCCTTAATGCTTCCGGCTCGTACGGTGACGGTGGGGCCACTAAGGTTAGCTGCAAAATCACTGTTAACGGGGAAACCGTCTCAGAGAACCAAGCCAGCGGTACCTACTCCACGGTTTCGTGTCACATCCCTTACAGCTACGTACCTAAGCAATAAGTAACGCAGCAGCCGACACACAAACACTCACGCTACAGGCCCCGGTATCTTTAGATGATACCGGGGCCTTGTGTGCTCTCAGTAACCCGCAGGTTCACCCTGCACAGTTTCTGATGCTTACAGAAGGGCCTTTCGCAATATTAAAACATCAAAATGTACGTCGAATAATCAAAATAACCCTGAATAAGGTTATTATAGACTTATGTACTATATTCTTCCGGGAACACCTTTGAGTACATACATATGCTTTTTAGCATTATGACACTACAGTTAGTAGTTTTTAAGAGCGAACTATGAACTTACCTGTAATATCAGAATAAACTACCAAAGACTAGCAGAAAGGTAGAAACATGCCTTTGTCCGTAACCCGCAGAGGCGCGGTTGCCCTCCTGGGCTTAGGTTCCGCATCCCTACTGGCAGCCTGCAGCCAGAGCAGTACGTCCACATCCGGCAGCTCATCATCAGCTTCAGAGACATCATCCTCGCAAACCAGTTCAGCTTCCGCTCATGCATCGACAGAAGCCACCGGGCAGAAATACGATGCTGGTTCCAAAAACTACAAAGGGGTAGTTCCTCTAGTTGACCATTATGAGAATAAAACCTATGAGCCAGGTAATGAAGAGCATCCGCCCCGGAACGCGCCTAAGCCTCTCAAACCTGAGAATATGAATGAGGACTCGCTTGAAGGAGCGTACGCAACGCTCCGATATCATGCATCGGTTTTTGATTACATCACTAAAACAGGTGACCTTGAACCACTTAAAGAGATGGAAGCCGCCAAGCCTGATATTGAATACATGCAGAGCTTTGAGACTTTCTACCAGAATATGGAATCATCAAAAACGTGGTTCTTTGACCGCAAGTTTGAGATGGACATTCTTGCCGACCCCATCGTATCCTCCTCTAAGATTACGTGGCGGTGCACCGAGACTTTCCTTAACGGCACCAAAGCAATTATTCGGGGTGAGTACCACGACGATCTCCCCGAAAAATACCAGTGGACGCGGCTGACCGGGTACGTTACCACCGAATACGTTAACGGACGCTGGGCTGTAACGCCTTATGTATCCGGCGGAGGTACCGGCGGGCACTAAATACAACGTGCCCTCAGCCTCAGGGCGCACCTTCTGCACACACTGATGCGGTGCGGGTATCTTCACCGTCTGGCCTAGAACCAGATACACGAAGACGCCCGCACCGCATAGTTATACAATCAGGGCAGCCCCTGGTGCAGTATTAGTGCACGTGAATGTCGGCGGCGTTCACCTCAGAACGGTCACCACTCCACATAGTGTGGAAGGCCCCTTCTTCGTCCACACGCCCGTAAGTGTGCGCGCCAAAGAAATCACGCTGCCCCTGAATTACGGCCGCAGGCAGGCGGTCACGGCGCAGGCCGTCATAATACGACAGGGCCGAAGAGAACACCGGTACCGGAACCCCAAGAGCGGTGGCTTTACCCACCACCCGGCGCCACGACGGAACCAGCTCATCCATCAAAGACTTGAACTGGGGTGCCAAAAGCATATTTGCCGGACGCTCACCGGAGTAGGCAGCCATAATATCGCCCAGCAGCTCGGCGCGGATGATGCACCCGGCACGCCACAGCGAAGCAATCACATCAAGCTTCAAATCCCAACCGTACTCGTCCCCCGCGCGGGCAATCATATCCATGCCCTGCGCGTAAGCAACCAGTTTCGAGGCCAACAGGGCACGGCGCACATCCTCAACAAATTCAGGGTCCCCAGCGCCGACACCGGTGGTCGCGATCAGGCCCGCAGGAAGCTGCTGCTGAGCCTGCTCACGGGCAACCGGATCAGATGATGAAAGCGCGCGGGCAAACACCGACTCTGCAATGGCAGAGACCGGGGCCCCCAAATCAAGGCCAGCCTGCACCGTCCAGCGGCCGGTTCCTTTCTGACCAGCCTGATCCAGGATCACATCCACCAGAGGCTTACCTGTTTTAGCATCCACCTGGGCCAGCACCTCAGAGGTAATCTCAATCAGGTACGAATTGAGCTCGGTTTCGTTCCACGTCTTAAAAATCTGTGCCTGCTCCGCTGGTTCCAGCCCGGCAATAGAACGCAGAATATCGTACGCTTCCCCGATCACCTGCATATCGGCGTACTCAATACCGTTGTGAACCATTTTCACGAAGTGCCCCGCGCCATCGGTGGAAATCCAGGCGCAGCACGGTGAACCGTCCTGGGGTGCCTTTGCCGAAATCTTCTCCAGCATAGGGCCCACATGATGATACGACTGGGCAGATCCGCCCGGCATAATAGAGGGACCCCACAGTGCGCCCTCCTCACCACCGGAGACACCCACGCCCACAAAGTGCAGGCCCTTCTGCGCCAGCTCACGCTCGCGGCGGATCGTGTCTGGGAAATGCGAGTTACCGCCGTCAATAACAATATCGCCCTCATCCAGCAGGGGTGTTAGCTGCTCAATCACGGCATCAACCGGAGCGCCAGCTTTCACCATCACCAAGATACGCCGCGGCGACTCCAATGAGTCAACCAGCTGCTGCAGTGATTCGGTACGAATAAATTCACCATCTTGCCCATGCTCGGCAAGAAGCGCGTCGGTTTTCTCGACGGAACGGTTATGCAGCGCCACAGTGTAGCCGTTGCGGGCCAAGTTGCGGGCCAGGTTCGCGCCCATCACCGCCAGGCCGGTTACACCAATTTGCGCCTTTTTACTCTCGATATTTTCAGTCATGTATATAAGGGTACGCTGATTTATACACAGATGCGGTGCACGGATCGCCAATTATGCGCACGGGTGAGCGGCCCGCTGCTATCTCGGTACACCACCACAGCGACTGTACCTATGTCCCCAGGGACAATAACGAAAAGGCCCCGTCCTTAGAC
>ERZ773197.708-NODE-708-length-25248-cov-6.436709_pt1 | contig 25248 bp, 19 predicted proteins | sample MGYA00580999_ERZ773197 | MGnify/ENA primary metagenome ERZ773197 (study PRJEB29015, sample SAMEA2738166) | human oral metagenome | biome: human oral; feature: human-associated habitat; material: saliva | place: China | collected 2185 ...
TAGGAAGAAAAATATGAAAAATGTAAAACTCGCAACTGCTTTGTTTGCTGCAACTGTGCTTGTATCTGCAAATGCTTTTGCAGGGAATTGGGTACAGACAGGCAACACTTGGGAATACCATGATAACGGAAGAAGAACTGCTAACACATGGGTTAAAGCCTCCGATGGACATTCATGGTTCTGGATTAATGATGCCGGAAAAATGTCTGTAAATGAATGGTTTATTCATAATGGACAGTGGTATTTCACTAAGGCAGACGGCATAATGAGCGATAATGAATGGATTCAGTCTCCTCATTCCGGCCGGTGGTATTATCTTAACCAAGGTGGCGCAATGGCGGAAAATCAATGGCTTGATTATAATGGCCGGTGGTACTACCTTGGCAGTGATGGAGGAATGGTTACAAATGGAACGGTGGATGGTTATTATATAGACAGTTCCGGTGTATGGTCTGATGATAGCAGTGAAATTGTAAATAATGCAAATGCTGCGATATCTTCCGGCGGCGGTGGTGGCGGTAGCTTCTCCGGTTCATCCTCTGGCGGTAGTTCCTCATCCGGTAGCACTTCATCCGGTGGTGGTAGTTCCTATAGTGATTCCGGTAATTCCTCTAACACGGGAAGCACAAACTCTAAGTGGAACCCCTTCGACGGAACCTTTCACTTGAAGTTTAGCGATAACCTTCAAGAAGCAAACAAGAAGGATGAATGGTCTAATGCAAAACTCAGAGGATTGCTTTCCAAGTGGGACACAAGCAATATGTCCCAGTTAGAAAAGGCTATGGTTGCACTGGTGGTCACACAAAGGGCAATTGATTACGAGGTTAACGACGACTTAATCCGAAGCTATCCTTGGGTATACACAGACTTCGTTTACAAGATACTTAAAGAAGGTACTGGCCAGTGTCACCATTATGTAATCTTATATCAGAGAACTTGCGAGCTTTTGGGCTTAAAGGCAGTCTACATGAACGAACAATCATACCTTCACGCTGTTGCTGGTGTAGAAATTGACGGCGAATGGTATATGGTTGACCCAACCAATGCAATCTTAAGAGCTTCCGGTTCTGACGGTGCACGAGGTGCCTTGGACATAATTCCGGATTCACTAATCAATGCAAGTGTTGTAGACTATATCAGACAATACATGACTGACCCGGCGCAGAGCTACCATATCCCGGAATTTGCAAAGCCTCCGATTTCTGCGTTTACAAAGAAAAAGTCTATTACCCCTGAAATGCTTAGAAACGCACTTTCCAAGGTTTTAACAGGAAAGACGCTCGATGAAATTGCCGCCGACGAAGCTGAAGCTAAGCGTAAGGCTTTAGAAGAAATCGAAAAGCGAGAAGAAGCACAACGACTTGTTGACGAAGCCAAAGCGCCGGCATTTGCCGATAAAAAGCGGGCTGAAGGCTGGACTGCCGTTATGACATCTTCCGATGGTATTCAAAAAGATACCGACGCCCAAGATAGGATGAGCGAAGCAGAAGATCAAATCAGAAACGAAAACGCCGACGCATGGGCACAGCATAAGTTAGAAATCAATGCCAAGAAATTCGGCTACATCTACGTAATTTACTACAGAATTAACAGCTAACACCGCTTAGAACTTAAGGATAAGGGGCTGTAAAAAATTATAATAATTTTCTAAGCAATATAGGTCTGAACTTGGGGCACGCTCTCGCTAGCTTCGCCACGTAACGGATACTAAGCGAAAAACTGCGTTTCTCTTGTTTTTCGCAAGTACCGACGGGCTCAGACTACCCCGCATTCAGACCTATATTGCAAAGAATCTCTTTATTATTTTAATTTTTTACAGCCCCTTTTTCAGTATATAATGACGAAATAAGCAAGGGGAAAATGGAGAGTGGAAGGAGGAATGATGGAAAAAAAGGTGCTTTTGCTGATTAACAGCAGTAGTGGGCAAGAAAAGGGAAAGACTCTTCTTTACAATATTGTGGAGGAGTTTACCAAGAAAAATTGTGAGTTGACTGTTTTTCCTATTCTTCCAAAATCCAAAAAACTGAATACAGAAACCATTGTACATAAATATAGAGATAGATTTGATCTTATCGTTTGTGTCGGGGGAGACGGAACCTTGCACTATCTGGTGAACAGCCTGATGGTGGAGAAGATACAGACTCCGATTGGCTACATTCCGACAGGATCAACCAATGACTTCGCGGCTTCTCTGGGAATTCCCAAGGACCTTAAGGAAAATATAGGAGGTATCGTCAAGGGAGAGCCCTTTCACTGTGATATTGGGAAGTTGAATGACTTGTATTTTAATTATATTGCGGCATTCGGTGCGTTTACCAAGGTAAGCTATGGAACCAATCAGGAATTAAAGAACAACTTGGGGCATATGGCTTATATTCTGGAGTCGATTCGTACGATGCCGGAGAATTTGAGTAAGAGCTATTCTTTGAAAATCACATCGGGGGATTCTTCTTTTTCGGGTGAATACATTTTTGGTGCTATTTTCAATTCCCGCTCTGTTGGAGGCTTTACCGGTTTCCCCGGAAGTTCTATAGAAGAAAAACTGGCTGTGGATTTACAGGATGGAGAATTTGAGGTTTTACTGATTCGTGCACCGAAAAATATTGCGGATTATGGGGAGATTATCAGTACCGCTCTTAGCGGAAATATTCCGGAAAACAATCCACAGGTACAGTTCTTTAAGACTAAGAGCCTTAGTATAGAGGCGGAAGAAGAGCTTGGATGGACGCTGGACGGAGAGTTTGGCGGAGCTTATAAAGAGATGCATCTGGAAATCCTGAAGCGTGCCGTATCCGTCATGCTTCCAAAGAAGGATAGCATGGAGAAAGAATAAGCTATCGAATTATAAAGTCATGATTTGAAACAGTAAATAATCTTGAGGTATGAACAAGAGTGAAGATTACGATGCCAAAGGGAGCGGAATTCATTATCCGTTCCTTGGAAAATGCGGGTTTTGAGGCCTATATCGTGGGAGGCTGTGTCCGGGACGGAATTCTCGGACGAAATCCCGAGGACTGGGATATCACGACCATTGCCAAGCCGGATGAGATAAAAAGAATTTTTTCACATACCGTGGATACCGGAATTGAACACGGGACGGTGACCGTTCTTGTGCCGCCGGAGGAAGTGGAGAGAGGGATTCGGAGCTTTGAAGTGACGACCTACCGGATTGACGGAGAATACACGGATCACCGACATCCGAATGCAGTGTCCTTTACAGGCTCTTTGGAAGAAGATCTGGCAAGACGGGATTTTACGATTAATGCGATGGCGTATCACATGGAGAGAGGAATTATAGACCCTTTTCACGGGCAGGAAGATTTAGAAAAGAAAATTGTTCGTGCAGTAGGAAAGGCGAAGGACCGTTTTGCGGAAGATGCCCTTCGGATGATGCGCGGAATTCGATTTTCCGCACAACTTGATTTTTCTTTGGACGAAGAGGCTTATCTGGGAATCGAAAGCTTAAAGGAAAGCTTGGAAAATGTCTCCAAAGAGCGTATTGCAGTGGAGCTTTGGAAGCTTTTGGCCAGCGCACATCCGGATAAGGTGGAAATGTTTTTCTCTACGGGACTGGCTCCTTATATTACGGAGGATTTTCCGAAGATTCAGGAAAGCGGGATTCCCAAGTTGCTTCCCTTTGCTCCGGTAGAAAAAATTGTTCGATTTGGCCTGTTTCTTCGTAATGTACCGGACCTGGCTCGAAAAATTTTAAGAGATTTAAAGCTTGATAGAGAGAGTATAGAGGGAGGCAGCCATTTTGCAGCTTTATTTTCTGAAGAGGAAGTGGAGAGCCCTTATGCTTTACGAAAGCGTATCGCAAGATACGGCTTAAAGATGGTTCGGGATTTTTATGAGATGCGTCTTGCGTTGCTGCAGCAGGATGAAGAAGAGTTGTATTCTCCATTGGAAAGCGATTTATTGGAAGCGAAAAGACGAACGGGAGAAATAATCATTACAAAAAAACAAGCTGAATCCATTGTGAAAGAGCGTCTTTTGTGGATTACTAAGGTGGAGTCGGAAAAGAATTGCGTGTCTTTGTCCGAGCTTATGTTAAGCGGAAAAGACCTCATTTCTTTAGGTGTTTCTCCGGGAAAGAGGATGGGAGAGATTTTACAGCTTGCCTTTGACCGGGTTTTGCAAGAACCGGAGGAAAATGAAAAAGAGAAGTTGATTTCTTATCTACAGGAATCAGGACTCTTAGATAGCTGAAAGCAGCTGTAAAATTCTTTGTATCATCCTATTTCATTGTTAGAAAGAGGCGTATTTAATATTGGAAGAAGCGTATTGATACGGCTATAAAATATTACTTATAATTTGGCGGAATCCTCTGCAATTTTGAGGAATAAAGTAGTAGAATAAGAAAATAATGAGTAGCGGAGTATTATGGCAAGAAAATGGAGGTTTAGTATGTTGGACTACAAAAAAGAGTATGAGCGCTGGGAAAAGGCGGATTTATTGGATTTTGACCTGCGTAGAGAGCTGAATCTGCTTTCCGGAAAAGAGGAAGAGATTAAAGAGCACTTCGGTGTAGCCTTGGAGTTCGGTACGGCAGGGATTCGCGGAACCTTGGGTGTGGGAACCAATCGCATGAATATTTTTGTGGTTCGACAGGCAACGGAAGGCTTGGCAAGATATATCTTGGAGGAAGGACTGGAGAAGCTGGTGGCCATCAGCTATGATTCTCGTTTAAAGGGCTGGACCTTCGCAAAAGAGGTGGCTCAGGTTCTTGCTGCAAATGGAATCTCCGTTCGACTTTATGATGCTTTGATGCCTGTTCCGGCACTTTCCTTTGCGACAAGATATTATCATTGCAGTGCAGGAATTATGCTCACAGCTTCCCATAACCCTGCAGTATATAACGGTTACAAGGCGTACGGCAGTGACGGTTGCCAGATGACGGATGAAGCGGCGGATAAGGTGTATGCCAAGATTAAAGAGACGGATGTCTTAAGCGGTGCTAAGACCATGTCCTTCTCCGAAGCGGTAGATCAGGGATTGATTCGTTTTGTAGAAGAGGAATGTAAGGAGGCTTTTTATCAGTCCGTGCTTTCCCAAAGTGTGCATCCCGGCGTGTGCAAAGATGCAGGGCTTTCCCTGGTTTATACCCCGCTAAACGGAACCGGTTTGGAGCCGGTTACCCGGATATTCCGAGAGCTCGGCATATCCGATGTTACGATTGTGCCGGAGCAGGAATATCCGAATGGATACTTTACCACTTGTCCTTATCCCAATCCGGAGATTTTCGAAGCGATGGAAAAGGGACTTGCTCTTGCGAAGGAGAAAAATGCGGATTTGCTTCTTGCGACAGATCCTGATGCAGACCGTGTGGGAATTGCCATGCGAACGGAAAATGGAGAGTATGAGCTTGTCAGCGGAAATGAGATGGGAGTACTCCTCTTAGACTATATTGCAGCAGGAAGAACGGCGGAAGGAACACTTCCGAAGAATCCGATTGCGGTCAAGTCCATTGTCAGCACACCGCTGGCAGACAAGGTGGCTGCAGACTATGGAGTGGAGATGCGCCACACCTTGACCGGATTTAAGTGGATTGGAGAGCAGATTAAATTCTTAGAGGAGAAGGGAGAACAGGAACGCTTCCTTTTCGGTTTCGAGGAAAGCTACGGTTACCTTTCCGGTACAGCGGTAAGAGATAAGGATGCGGTTGTGGCTTCCATGCTCATCTGTGAAATGGCTGCCTATCACAGAAAGAACGGCTCTTCCATCAAGGCTCGATTGGAAGAAATATATGCAAAATACGGTTATTATTTGAATGCGGTAGACAGCTTCTCCTTCCCGGGACTTTCCGGCATGGATAAGATGAAGGGGATTATGGAAACGCTTCGGAAAGACAGTCCGAAAGAATTTGCCGGTATTGCCGTAAAAGAAGCTTTAGACTACATGGATAGTGAAAAAACCGGACTTCCGAAGGCAAATGTGCTTCTTTATACTTTAGTGAATGGGGAAAGCATTATTGTCCGTCCTTCCGGAACAGAGCCGAAGATTAAGGCCTATTACACAACCTTGGGAAAGACAAAGGAAGAAGCAAAAAAAGAGAAAGAGAAGCTTGCAAAGGCATTGCAGCCTATTTTCAGCTGATAAGGAGAGTCTTACAGCGGAAAGAGACAGTAATTGGATAATTGCTTTTGTAGTAAAGAATGAAAAAAGGGGGAAGAGTCACTTTGCGAGAGAGTATACGAAAAGAGGAAAGGAAGGAAAAGGGAAGAGACAAAACAAAGAAAAGAGTGAAGGAGCTCGACAGTTTTAAGGGATTTCTCATCTTTTTGGTTGTACTGGGACACTTTCTTCTTCCGCTTAGCGATAGCCCTTATCCTCTGTTTAACCGTAGCTTTTATCTGATTTACAGCTTTCATATGCCGGCATTTCTCTTTCTTTCCGGCTACTTTGCTTATGGAAAATGGAAAAAAAGAGGGACGAGTTTTCGTTCCCTCTTTTCTTATCTTCTCTTATATATATTGATGAAATTCATGTTACATCGTGCTGACATCCTCTTCTATGATGTGCATACGACTTGGCCGGATTTCTTTCATGAATCTTCTACACCATGGTATCTTCTTGTCCTTTTCTTTTTGGAGCTGACTCTCCTCCCTATGGAAATTTTTCGTAGAAAAAAGACGGGAGAGCAGGTCATCAGCTTTTATTTTTTATGCTCGATTTTACTCTCTATCCCTTTGTCCTTTATGAAAATCGGCGAAGAATGGAAGGATTTTCTGGCTTCAGACAGAATTCTGGGCTTTGCCCCTTTTTTCTATCTGGGAATGCTTGCGAAACTCGGCGATTTTTCTTTTCAAAAAATACATAGGACCCCTTTCGTTTTGGGATTTTGTTTTACCCTGATTATAATTCTATTTTTGCCAAAACTTCTTCCCTATACCCGCGTTTTTTACGGTACCTGGGGCTACCGTATCGAGGGCGAAGCGATTCTGCCTTTCTTTAAAAAACACCCGACCCTAATAAGAATCGCTTTTATTCCCTTTTCCCTTTGCATTGCTTATTTCTTTTATGGGCTCCTGATTTTTCTTCGGCAGAAGAAGGAGAGTATTCAACCGGAAATTACTTCCAGGGGAAGTCAGATTTACTTTGGAATGGAACGAGTATTTCAGGATAGAGAGACTTTTCTTATGAAAATGGGTCACTATTCAATGCCGATTTATGTATTCCATCGCCCTTTCCGAGATGCTTTTTTTGCCGGAGGACTGGAACAGCCGTTCTGGCACGAGGGAATCCCTTTTTGGCTGATTCTTCTCTTCTATATCTTTTTGCTCCTCTTATCCTTGCTTCTTCTTTTTGTATTAGGGAGAAAGACGCTGGACAATCTTTGCCGTTTTCGTTTTACAGGATAAAAAGTCCGTAGAAGAGATGTTTTGCAGTATAAAAATGAGCAGGGTCATTCCTGATGGTATATTTATCTATCTGTAGAGCGGTTTTTATCAACACGTTTTGTCCTATAACCCACATTTTGTCCTATAAGCCTTATATTCAAAAAGGTGCTCAGATGGGAATCTGAGCACCTTTTTGTTCTGAACGAGAATCGTGCGCAAAGCATGCTGTATCTCGTTTGTACTGTTTCTTTATAGCCCTATTGCTTTCATTTATTAGTCTTTCTTCTCTTCGATAACAAGACTTCTTAACTTACCGTCCATACCCCAAAGGATTGCAGCAACAACAATTAAGAGTGCAGCAACACCGAAGCTGGATGTAGCAAAGGGGATCTTGGAAATTGCGTTATACAGTACACCGTAGGAAAGTCCTGCAATAAAGATTGCACAAGTCCATACCGCCATCATTGCGGAAAGCAGTCTTTGCGGAGCAAACTTGGAAATGAAGGAGTTACCAAGCGGGGAGAAGGTCATCTCACCGAAGGATAAAACAAATCCGAAGAGAACTACCCAGAGCAAGTTTGCAGGCTGTCCGCCTCTTGTAATATCAGCAAAGGCAAAGATTCCAAAAGAAACTCCCAAAAGGCCGAGACCTAATGCAGTGTGCTTAAAGATAGTCAATCCGCCATTCGGTCTTCTTGCATCCATCTCCCAAAGCATACCGAGAATTGGGCCGAGAGCGATACATACTAAAGCGTTCAAGGAATCGAAGAAGGAAGTCGGAACCTGGAAGCTTCCAATCTGCCAGTTCATACGATACACTTCTTTTCCTGCTTCCTGAATTGCAGTTCCCCAGTAATCATAAACCGGAAGATAAGCCATATACCAGAAAATCCAGAAAATAGCAGAGAAGGCGGATACGAATACGATAGCTGCGATTCTCTGCTTCTCAATCTTGGTGAGCGGCTTTTTCTCCACTGTTTCAGTATCTGCTACGCTTGTATCCTTCTTTTCATTCTCTTTGAAGGGTCTTGCACCGACTTCGCCGAGAGATTTCCAAGAACAAACGAACAAAACAGCGTTAATCAACATAGCAACGGCACAAACCAAGAAACAGATTCTGTAACCGTAGCTTCCTGCAATCAATCCGATAGAAGTTGTTCCGATAAAGCTTCCCAAGTTAACCATGGAGTACTGTGTGGAGAATGCTTTGTCGAGCTCCTTCTTATCGGAGAAAAGAAGGCCGGTGATAGAGTTGGTCTGTGGCTTAAAGAGACCGGTTCCGATGGATACAAGACCGATCATGAGAGCCATTCCGCCTAAGCTGTGTGCGTTAAAGCCTACAAAGTAACCAAGGCTCATCAGAGCCATTCCGATTGGAACGAGGTACTTTGCACCGAAGAAACGGTCGGAAAGAACAGATCCGAAAAGTGGTGCCAGGTAGGTAAAGGCAACGAAAAAGGACTGATAAACCGCATTGGAACCATCCGTGATGCCTAAGCCGCCCTTAGCTGCTTCCAACGCAATAAACTGGATGATTAACCATTTTGCGGAGTAGTAGCTGAAACGCTCCAAAGTGAAGGCGAAGTTACAAAACCAGAAGCCTGCTTTGGGATTCGCTTTTGTTTGAACTGTGTTGGTCATTTGAAATCCCCCTCCTAAAAGGACTTAAAAATTAGTAACAAGGAAAAACAACTTCTTTTGTTGCAAATTCCTTCCCCCCTATCTTTCTTTATAATTGTTTACAAAAAAGAAAGATATTAGTTCGAGTTCTGTAATTATATTCTTTTATCTTTCAGGATTCAACGGGGAAATGCGGAATAATGTTTATTGTATCGCTAAAATAAATATATTTTATTAATTCAAGTACTTATATTAGATAAATTAATATTTTCCAAAAGAAGAATTAAAAAAGCCGACAATAAATTTATAAGTCTTGATTTTCTAATATATATTTCTAAAACATTTTTTACTCAACAGAGATTTTTTTCACATCCATATCCTTCGGAAGGATAAAGCTTAAAAGAAGGGCTACTACGAATACTACCGCAACGACGTTGGCACCGAATACCGTCTGAATAATGGATGGGAAAATATGCCAGATTTCCGCTTCCGTACTGGCTGTAAAGCCTACACCGATAGCCAGGGAAAGAGAGGCAATTACGATATTTCTCTGAGAGAATCCGCAGGAAGCAATCATCTGCATACCGGAAACAACGATGCTTCCGAACATCATGATGGTGCAGCCTCCCAATACACACTGGGGAAGAGAGGAGAAGAACTGTCCTACAGGAGGAAGCAGTCCTGCAAGCATCATGGCTGCAGCACCGGTTGCGATAGTGAAACGGTTAACAACCTTGGTCATGGCAATTAGACCGACGTTTTGGGAGAAGGAAGTAACCGGAGCGCATCCGAAGAGAGAAGAAATGGAAGAAGCATATCCGTCACATGCCAGTGAACCGGAGATTTCTTTCTCCGTAATGTCTCTATTGAGTCCCGATACAACCATGGCAGTGGTGTCACCGATGGTTTCCGTTGCGGATACCAGGAAGATGATGCAAACGGAAACGATAGCCCCGAGGTTAAACTTCGGCATATAAGGAAGAATCTTCGGAAGAGAAACGAAGCCCTTGGAAAGTAGAGTACTATAGTCCACCTTTCCGACAAAGATAGATAGAATGTAGCCGACTACAAGACCTGCCAAAACGGAAAGCTGCTTCATATAGCCTTTTACAAAAATGCTCCATATGATGCAGGTCAGTAAAGTAATACTTGCAATGGCTAGGTTTGTTGCGGAACCGAAATCTTCGGCATAGCCGCCTCCGAAGGATCTGGCACCCACCGTAAAGAGAGAAAGGCCGATAGAGGTTACTACGGTTGCGGATACGATGGGAGAAATCAGTTTCTTCCAGTACTTTGCCAAAAGTCCCAGAGTTCCTTCAAAGATGCCGCCTACCAATACGGCGCCGATTACGGTCGGGTATCCATAATTTGCGGCAATGGTTGATAAAATGGTTACAAAGGTGAAACTCACACCCATAATGATGGGCAGTTTTGCGCCAACCTTCCATATAGGAAAGAGCTGAATCATGGAAGCGATTCCGGCGACGAACATCGCGTTCTGAATCAGGGACGCAATCTCCTGCTGGGAGAGTGCGGGCTGTGCGGCTCCCGCGATGATGGTAATAGGAGCCAGATTAGATACGAACATGGCCAGTACGTGCTGCAGGCCGAAGGGAATTGCTTTCCCGACAGGGACACGGCCATCTAGGCGGTAGATGTTCTCCATAGAGACATTTCCTGCTTTTTCTTGACTCATTTTTCCTCCTTTTTGTTGGAAAAGGAACGATCCCTCTTCCGTAAATATGAAATATTTATAAATTTACTTAAGCTGAAGTGTAGCACTTGGTTAAAATAATGTCTATCTTGGAGAAAATGGAATTAAATTAAAACTTGAAATAAAAAATATTTGTATTTTGCACAAAATATAGCAGATAATAAGGGGTATATTTCAGAAAGTAGAAGTAATAAATCGAATTTGCAAAGGAAGGCATAGAAAAGGGAAGAATATAGAGAAAGGAAGGGAAAATCTAAATAATTTTTTGGTATATAATGCATGATAAAATCTAAAAAATACTGTTTATTTTTGTGAATAGACGCTAGAAAAAACAAAATTTATACTATATTAAGGAAAGTTGGGATTTTATATTCTTTTTTAGAATCAGAAGAATGCAGATCCCCATGCATTAGTTTGTGAAATAAAAGCTTGCGATAGATTGCTTTTGCTAGTCAGGAGGTCAGGAGGATTTCTATGAGAGAGGTTGGACAAGACAAGATTCGAGTTGACGCCTATGGGAAGGTCACGGGCGAAGCAAAGTATACAGCGGACTTGGAGCCGAAAAATATTTTGCACGGAAAGGTTTATCATTCCACAATTGCAAACGGTCTGGTAAAGAGCATTGATACGACTGAGGCGGAGAAGGTTCCCGGAGTAGTGAAGATTATTACCTGCTTTGATGTGCCGGATATTCAGTTCCCGACTGCCGGTCACCCTTGGTCTGTTGAGAAGGCACACCAGGATATTTGCGACAGAAAGCTCTTAAATCAGAGAGTGCGCATCTATGGTGACGATATTGCCTGTGTTATTGCTGAAAATGAAGTCGCTTGTACTCAGGCACTTCGTCTTTTAAAGGTGGAGTACGAAGAGTACCCTGTTATGACAACCGTAGAGGAAGCCTTAAAGGAAGGGGCAATTCCGCTTCATCCGGATCTTCGTAAGGACAATGTCATTGTGCACAGCCATATGACAATGGTTGAAAAGGATTTTACCTTTGAAGAAGGGGTAAAGAAAGCAAAAGAACAGTATGGAGAGGATAATATTGTAGAGTTTTCGGAAGTTTATGACACGCCGAAGATTTCCCACTGTCATATCGAGCTTCCGGTTTCCTTTGCCTATGTGGACGTAAACGGAAAGATTACCATTGTCAGCTCCACACAGATTCCGCATATTGTGAAGCTCTATGCCTCCATGGCGCTCGGAGTTCCGGCGGGAAAGGTGCGAATCATTAAGCCCTATATTGGAGGCGGCTTTGGAAACAAGCAGGATCTGCTTTACGAGCCGTTAAATGCCTACATGTCTATGCAGGTTGGCGGAAGACCGGTTCGCCTTGAGATTTCCAGAGAGGAAACCATTTACGGAACCAGAACGAGACACCAGATTACGGGACACACTAAAGCGGTTGTAACCAAGGACGGACAGTTTTTGGCAAGAAAGCTGGAAGCCTTTGCAAACAATGGCGGTTATGCTTCTCACGGGCATGCCATTTGTGCAAACTGCGGAAATGTCTATAAGGAGCTGTATCAGGATAAACTCGGTACGGAGGTGGATTGCTGGACTGTCTATACCAATGCTCCTACAGCAGGTGCGATGAGAGCTTACGGTATTCCGCAGTCGGTTTGGTTTACCGAGTGTCAGACGGACGATATCGCAAAGAAGCTGGGCATCGATCCCTTGGAGCTTCGAATGAAAAACTGCATGCCGGCAGGCTTTAAAGACCCGCATAACGGCATTACCTTCCATTCCTATGGTTTAAAGCAGACCATGGAAAAGGGCGCGGAGCTCATTCACTGGAAGGAAAAGAGAGCGGAGTATGATAAGCCGCAGAGTGGAGAGAAGCGTAGAGGTATCGGCATGGCTATTTTCTGTTATAAGACCGGTGTATACCCCATTGCTTTGGAGACAGCTTCTGCCCGTATGGTATTAAATCAGGACGGTTCCGCACAGCTCTTTATGGGAGCAACGGAGATCGGGCAGGGTGCGGATACCGTATTTACGCAGATGGCAGCAGAGTCCTCCGGACTTCGATTCGAAGATATTTATATTGAATCCACACAGGATACCGATACGGCACCCTTCGATACCGGCGCTTATGCTTCTCGCCAGACCTATGTTTCCGGTAAGGCTTGTAAGAAGGTGGCGGAAGAGTTTAAGAGAAAACTCATCGACTATGCCGTGTATATGGTGAATCATGCAGTAGAGGATTTCTCTAAGACCGTATACTTAAATGAAGTGACCGCTGCCGCTAAGGCAATTCGGGAAGCTTATGGCTTAAAGGAAGACGAAGAAATCACCAAAGAGATGTTAGATGTTCTGGAGTCGGAAATCATCGAGAAGAAGAACGGAAAAGCCGTGCTCCCTCTTCGGATTTTAGCGGACACCGCATTCTATTCCCTGGATCGTTCCGTACACATTACCGCTGAGCTTACGAACCATTGTAAGGAAAATAGCTTTTCCTCCGGTGCTTGCTTTGTAGAGGTAGAGGTGGATATTCCGCTTGGACTTGTGGAAGTAAAGAATCTTGTGCAGGTGCATGACTCCGGTGTGATTATCAACCATGCAACCGCAATGGGACAGGTACACGGCGGTATTGCACAAAGTATCGGTTTCGCTCTTTCCGAGGAGCTTCTTGTAGATGAGAAGACAGGAAGAGTCTTGAATGACAATCTTTTGGACTTTAAAATTCCTACCGCTATGGACGTTCCGGATATGCAGGTAGAATTTGTGGAATTGGATGATCCCACAGGCCCCTATGGCAATAAGAGCTTAGGTGAACCTCCTATTATTCCGGCAGGACCTGCCATTCGAAATGCCATTTTACAGGCTACCGGTGTGGCGATGAACAAGGCGCCGATGACTGCCCAGAGACTTACCGATGCTTTCAGAGAAGCCGGCTTAATCAGGACTATTTAAGGGAGGGTGAGCAATGTTCGATATTCAGGAGTTTTACGAGGCAAAGAGCGTAGAGGATGCGGTAAAGGCATTGTCTGCAAATGAAAATGCGGAAGTGATTTCCGGCGGAACCGATGTGCTTATTCGTGTTAGAGAAGGAAGAGATGCGGGAAAGGCATTGGTTTCCATTAAAAATATAGAAGAAATTAAGGGTGTGAAGATGCTGGAGAACGGAGACCTCTTTATCGGTGCCGGAACGAGCTTCACCCATATCACTAGTGACCCTCTGATTCAGAAGCACCTCCTTATGCTGGGAGAGGCGGTAGATACCGTGGGAGGCCCGCAGATTCGAAATATGGGAACCATTGGAGGAAATATCTGTAACGGTGCAACCTCTGCGGATTCTGCAGCAAGTATCAGAGCGCTGGAGGCGATTGTACATTTGGTAGGACCGGAGGGAGAGCGCGAGGTACCGATTTCCGAGTTTTATACCGGACCGGGAAAAACCGTTAGAAAATGGAATGAGGTCTGCACGGGCTTCAGAATTCCAAGAGAAAATTACGAGGGCTGGAGCGGAAAGTACATTAAGTACGGAAAGAGAAAGGCCATGGAGATCGCTACTCTTGGTTGTGCCGCCATGGTAAAGCTCAGCGAAGATAAGAAGACGATTCTGGACTGCAGACTCGCTTACGGTGTAGCGGCTCCGACGCCGATTCGTTGTCAAAAAGCGGAGGAAAGCCTGAAGGGAGCATCCGTTCAGGATGAAAAGCGGATTGAGGAATATGTCAATATAGCTTTGACAGAAGTGAATCCGAGAAGCTCCTGGAGAGCCTCTAAGGAATTCCGTTTACAAGTGATTGCCACTTTGGCAAAGAGGGCATTAGAGGAGGCAATTCGCCTGCAGGGAGGAGAGATTCATGCTTAAAATTATTCATTTTACCGTTAATGGAAAAAAAGTAGAGCTTGCCGTGGACGAACGGGAATCCCTGCTGGACACCCTGAGAAATCATTTGGATCTCACTTCAGTGAAGAAGGGCTGTGAGGTAGGAGAGTGTGGAGCCTGTACCGTTTTGGTAGACGGAGAAGCAATTGACAGCTGCATCTACCTTGCGATGTGGGCAGACGGCAAGTCGGTTCTCACGGTTGAGGGCTTAAAAGGTGAGAATGGAGAGTTGAGCCCCATTCAGAAAGCTTTTATTGAGGAAGCAGCCGTACAGTGCGGTTTCTGTACACCGGGCATTATTATGTCCGCTGTGGAGATTGTGGGATCAGGCAAGCGTTACACGAAAGACGAGCTTCGTAAGCTGATTTCCGGACACCTTTGCCGTTGTACCGGTTATGAAAATATTTTAAAGGCAGTAGAAAGAGCAGTAGAGGAAACTTATTTGGCAACACATAAGTAAGCTGCAGGAGGTTAAAATGGAGCAGTATCGTTTTATTGTAAATGGTCGGGAAGTGATGACGGAGGAGGATAAGCCTCTCCTTCGCTATCTAAGAGATGATTTAAAGTGCAAGTCGGTAAAGGACGGTTGCAGTGAGGGAGCTTGCGGAACCTGTACTATCATTATTGATGGTAAGGCTATGCGTTCCTGCATTTTGACAACCAAGAAGGCGGTAGGGAAGAATATCGTGACCGTGGAAGGGCTAAGTACTAAAGAGAAGGAGGCCTATGTCTATGCCTTCGGCCGCTGCGGTTCCGTGCAGTGCGGTTTCTGCATTCCCGGTATGGTGATGAGTGCAAAGGCTCTTATTGATGAGAATCCGAATCCGACGGAAGAGGATATTAAAAAAGCCATTCGCGGAAATATTTGCCGTTGCACGGGATATAAGAAGATTATCGAAGGAATTGACTTGGCAGCTAAGGTGCTTCGCGGAGAAGAGAAGATTCTTTCCGGATTGGAGTGCGGAGAAGACTTCGGCATCGGGCAGTCCGCATTCCGTGTGGATGTCCGGGAGAAAGTACTCGGTACAGGAGAATACCCGGATGATGTGGAGATGGAAAATATGGCCTACGGCGGTGCAGTACGTACCGAGCATCCGAGGGCGAAGATTTTGAAAATCAATACGGAAGCTGCGGAAAGTCTCCCCGGAGTACTTTGCGTCTTAAAGGCGGAGGACGTTCCGAACAATAAGGTCGGACATATCCAGCAAGACTGGGACGTTATGATTGCCGAAGGGGACATTACCCGCTGTATCGGAGATGCGCTTTGTCTGATCTGTGCAGAGACTCCTTCTATTCTGGAGGCGGCTAAGAAACTTGTGAAGGTAGAATACGAGGTCTTGGAGCCGGTAAGAAGCATAGCGGAGGCCAGGGCGGAAAATGCCCCGAAGATTCATCAAAACGGAAATCTCTGCCAGCAAAGACATGTAAGTCGCGGAGATGCGAAGACAGCTATTGCGAACGCAAAGTATGTTGTGACAGACAGCTTCTCCACACCTTTTACAGAGCATGCCTTTATGGAGCCGGAGTGTGCTGTTGCCTTCCCTTATAAGGACGGTGTAAAGGTCTATACCACCGACCAGGGGGCATACGACACCAGAAAAGAAATTTCCATTATGATGGGCTGGGATCCTTCCCGTATTGTAGTGGAGAACAAGCTGGTCGGCGGCGGATTCGGCGGTAAGGAAGATGTTTCCGTACAGCATATTGCAGTGCTTATGGCTTTGAAGGCGAACAGACCTGTAAAGGTTAAGTTCTCTCGTCAGGAATCCATCAACTTCCACCCGAAGCGTCATGCCATGGAGGGAACCTTTACTCTGGCATGCGATGAAAACGGCATCTTCCAGGGGCTGGATTGTGAAATCAACTTTGATACCGGAGCTTATGCTTCTCTTTGCGGTCCGGTTTTAGAGAGAGCCTGTACGCACTCCGTAGGCCCGTACACCTATCAGAATACGAATATTTTGGGATATGGGTATTATACCAATAACCCTCCTGCAGGAGCTTTCCGAGGCTTCGGTGTTTGTCAAAGTGAGTATGCTTTGGAAATGCTGATTGACAGGCTTGCGGAAATGGTGGGAATCAGTCCTTGGGAGATTCGCTTCCGTAATGCCATTGAGCCCGGAAAGGTGCTTCCGAACGGGCAGATTGCGGATTGTTCCACGGCACTTAAGGAAACGCTTCTTGCGGTAAAGGATGTTTATGAAGCCCATCCCGGAAGAGCGGGCATTGCCTGTGCTTTAAAGAATGCCGGAGTCGGTGTAGGACTTCCGGATAAAGGTAGAGCAAGAGCGGAAGTGTTAGACGGAAAGCTTAGAGTCTATACCGCAGCTTCCGATATCGGACAGGGCTGTCGTACGGTATTCACCCAGATATTACAGAGTGAAACCGGCCTTCCCATAGAGAAACTCAGTATTTCCAGAGGATCCACCGAGGATTCCCCGGACTCCGGAACGACCTCCGGATCCCGTCAGACGCTGATTACCGGTGAAGCGGTTAGAGGACTGGCTGCCGAGGTTAAAAAAGATCTTGATGCAGCAGGAGGGAAGCTGGAGGAGCTGAACGGAAAAGAATATTTTTACGAGTTCTTTGATCCGACGGATAAACTCGGTGCGGATCTCCCGAACCCGAAATCCCATGTAGCCTATGCTTTTGCAACCAATGTGGCTATTTTGGATGATGAGGGAAGAGTTACGGATGTATATGCCGCTCATGATTCCGGAAAAGTTGTGAATCCGGTATCCATTCAGGGACAGATTGAGGGCGGTGTACTCATGGGAATGGGCTATGCCTTAACCGAGGACTTCCCTTTAAAGGACTGTGTTCCAACAGCAAAATTAGGAACCTTAGGACTTCTGCGCGCAAACCAGATTCCGAACATCCATGCCATCTATGTGGAAAAAGATACACTCCTCTCGTTTGCACGTGGCGCAAAGGGAATCGGAGAGATTGCAAGTATTCCTATCGCTCCGGCAATTGCGAACGCATACTATGCCTTTGACCATGAGTTCAGAACGAAGCTTCCGTTGGAAGGAACCTTCTATCGGAAGAAAAAATAAGATAGTCCTAACAGAATAGGGATTGGAGAAGCAGGTCGAATTCGAAAAGCACTTTGATTTTCGTTTTGCCTGCTTCTCTTTTTCATAACGAGTATCGCTCGCGTAGCGTGCGGTATCTCGTTATTTTTTAAAAAATTTAATAAAATTTGAAGATAAAAAGAATGCCTTTTTTCTTTCCTGACAATCATCCAAAACAGCTATTTTAGAGGATTGAGCGCTAAAAAACAGCATAAAACCTTATCCGAATATGAAGTATAGAAAGAAAGTATGTTCTGTGTTATAATGCCAAAAGTCGTAGCTCTAAGCGTGGGAGAAACTGAAATAATACAGCTTTGCCGGAGCTTATAGGACATGATAAAAAATAAAATTCTTATCTTATGAAAAAGATATGTAAAAAGGAGAAAATATGGCTAGTAAAGTGAGTAAGGCCCCGGTAGTAGCGCTGGTGGATCATGAGGAGAAGCTGAAGGCACTGGATGCCGCCTTAACAAAGATAGAGAAGGACTGCGGAAAAGGATCCATTATGAAATTAGGAGATGCCGGGGTCAATAAGGATATCGAAGTGGTACCTACAGGCTCCCTTTCCGTGGATATTGCACTTGGTGCGGGCGGCTTCCCCAGAGGCAGAATTATAGAAATCTACGGGCCGGAGTCTTCCGGAAAAACCACACTGGCTTTGCATGCCGTGGCAGAGGTACAAAAGAGAGGCGGTATCGCTGCATTTATTGATGCGGAGCATGCCTTAGATCCCCGCTATGCGCAGGCAATCGGTGTGGATATTGACAATCTCTATGTTTCTCAGCCTGACTCCGGAGAGCAGGCTCTTGACATTGCGGAAACCATGGTTCGTTCCGGTGCAATGGATATTCTGGTTGTAGACTCCGTTGCTGCACTGGTACCCAAGGCGGAAATCGATGGAGAAATGGGAGACAGCCATGTGGGCTTACAGGCAAGACTGATGTCCATGGCACTTAGAAAACTGACAGCCATTATTTCGAAGTCCAACTGTATTCTCATTTTCATCAACCAGCTTCGTGAAAAGGTGGGTGTAATGTTTGGAAATCCGGAAACAACAACCGGAGGAAGAGCACTGAAATTCTATGCGTCCGTACGAATCGATATCCGAAAGGGAGAGTCTATTAAGGCGGGAGAAGGAGAGTTTAGCGGAAACCGTGTAAAGGTAAAGATTGCGAAGAATAAGATTGCTCCTCCCTTTAAGCAGGTGGAATTCGACATCAGCTTCGGCAGTGGTATCTCCAAGGAAGGAGAGATTTTGGACCTAGCAGTAGAAAAGAAGATGATTGAGAAGAGCGGAGCATGGTTTGCTTATCAGGGCAATAAAATTGGACAGGGTAGAGAGAATGCCAAGATCTTTTTGAAGGATCATCCCAAGCTTATGGCGGAGCTCGAAAAAGAGCTTCGGAAGGAATACGGTTTAAAAGAAGATCCGTACTTGGAAGCGGTAATCAACGCGGCAGAAGAGGAAGAGACTGCTGTAGATACCTCTGCTCAGGAAGCTTAAAGAATCAGAACGATGCTTTTTTCTATCAGATAAGGAGTAAAAGTCAATGAAGGAATGGGAAGCAAGCATAGAAGTACATAATCCTTTGGACAGAGCTTCCCTCTCTTCGGAAGAAAAGCTTTTGCAAAGATGTAAGGAACGCAGTCTCTATCTTCTTACAGGGACAGCGAAAACGGAGAGGCGTCTTAAAGAAAAGCTCGAGAAGTCACAACGCTATACGGAAGATGTCATTGCTAAAACCATAGCTTTTTTGAAGGAATATGACTATCTGAATGATTATCAATATGCTCTCCGCTATCTCGAAGAAAATGGCGGAAAGCGTTCCCTTCGAGATATGAAGGCAAAGCTTTTCCAACGAGGGGTGGATTCTGCGTCTCTTACAGAAGCAATAGAAGTCTTTCAGGAAAAGCAGAGAGAAGAAGAGGGTAATCCGGAACGGGAGGCCCTCCTAAAATGCTTGGAAAAGAAGAGAAGGTCTTTAGACCTTACAGATCCAAAAGAGAAACAAAGGCTCTATGCTTTTCTTATGAGAAAAGGCTTTTCCTATGACTTAATTCGGGATGCCCTAAGCTTGGAGGAAGAGTTTTAAGAAAAGTTTTATACAGAGCTAAATCATGTATATACGAGAAACTGTATTAAGAAGATTTCGCAAGACGATGAAAAGTAAAAGAGAATAGTGTTGACATAATCAATTTAATTGTGTACAATTGTTTTGTTTCTAAGTGAAATCGAACGTTTTACATAGATTTCGCTTTTGTAAAGGGCAAACAGGGTATCACAGGATTTGCCAAGGGCAATGAAGGTGATGGGAAAAGGATGATAAGATTCTTTTTGCAAAGCCCGATTCGTTTTGATTGATAGAGGAGGTTAAGCTATGTCAGCACCAAGTGTTACAGCAAAGGATTTTGAAGAGAAGGTTTTGAAGGCAAAGGAGCCGGTTTTGGTGGATTTTTGGGCTAGCTGGTGTGGACCTTGCCAGATGCTTTCCCCGATTATCGGAGAGATTGCGGAAGAGGCAAAGGACTTTAAAGTTTATGCAGTTAATGCGGATGAGGAGCAGGAACTTATGGTTCGCTATGGCGTGCGTGCCATCCCGACCCTCATCGTATTTAAGGACGGTCAGATATATAAGCAGAACACCGGCTTCCTTCCAAAGGAACAGGTTTTAGAACTTTTAAAATAAGGGCTATAGTCGAAGGCACAAAAAAAGGGCGGCTATGGCCGTCCTTTTTTGCGAGATAGACTTTGTTTCGTAGAGGGAGAAAATATGTTTGATTTAGTTATTATCGGAGCAGGAACTGCAGGGCTTTCCGCAGCAATCTATGGACTTCGTGCAGGAAAATCCGTTCTGGTTTTGGAGGCCTCCACTTATGGCGGACAGATTATCAATACTCCTGAGATAGAGAACTATCCTGCTATACAGAAGATTTCCGGTTTTGAATTTGCTACAAATCTATATAAGCAGGCGAAGGATCTGGGGGCGGATATACGGATTGAGAAGGCAGTCGCCATTAAAGAGGATGGAAAGTACAAAGTCGTAGAAACGAAAAACAATGTATATCAGGCAAAAACAGTTATTATAGCTACAGGAGCAAAAAACAGGACCTTGGGAATAGATAAGGAAGAAGAGCTTGTAGGGAAGGGTGTTTCTTATTGTGCGACCTGTGACGGGATGTTTTATAGAGGAAAGGTCGTTGCGGTAAACGGCGGTGGAAATACTGCGGTGGAAGATGCTGCTTTCCTTTCCGGTTATGTAGAGAAAGTGTATCTGATTCATAGAAGAGAGGAATTCAGGGCAGATAAGGCTGAGGTGGATCGCCTGATAGCACAGCCCAATGTGGAATTGGTTTTAAACTCCACCATTAAAGAATTAAAGAGCGACGAGAGCGGCCTTACCGGAATTGTAGTGGCGGATAAGGAAGGCGGCGAAAGAGACATTCAATTGGACGGACTTTTTGTTGCTATCGGACAGGTTCCGGACAACGGGGCTTTTGCGGGACTTGTGGATTTAGACAGTAAAGGTTATGTTTCTGCGGGGGAGAATACCTTAACGAGAACGGCGGGAATCTTTACAGCGGGTGATTGCCGAACCAAGGAAGTACGTCAGTTAACAACAGCAGCTTCTGATGGAGCGGTTGCGGCATTGGCCGCAGTGAATTACATTCACGAACATGAATTGTAAGTAGTTAAGGGTTGATTGAATCGGAATGAGCAATATTGCCCCATTTTATAACAAGGGAAGGAAAGAATAATGCAGGGAGAATATGAGGCGTTAAGATTGGAGAATCAGCTTTGCTTTCCTCTTTATGCATGTGCCAAGGAAGTAACCAGAAGGTATAAGCCTTTTCTGGATCCCTTGGGTTTGACATATACGCAGTATATTACCATGATGGTGATGTGGGAAAAGAAGGAAGTAAGAGTAAAGGATTTGGGTGAGGTCTTATATTTGGACTCCGGTACGCTTACTCCGCTCCTTAAGAGATTGGAACAGAAGGGCTTGATTAGCCGTTCCCGTTATCAGGAAGACGAAAGAGCGCTTTGTGTACGTATTACAGAAGAGGGAGAGAAGTTGCGGGAGACTGCGAAGTCGGTTCCGGTGGGTATGCGTGCCTGTATTCCGTTAAGTGATGAAGAAATGCTGGTTATGAAGAAGCTTTTAAGCAGGACGCTGGATGCTATCGAACAGAAGGATTAGCTTCAGGGAGAGATAAGAAGCTGCGAAAAAGCGAGTTTATGAATAGCTTTTATGTAGGATGGGTCTGAAAAAGAGGTACTATGATTGTGTCTCCATTTCGGACCCATTCTGCTAGACGGCGGAGTATGAATAGAGTAAAGATTTTCTCGGTTAAAATACGTAGACAGCTATAATAAAGAGTGAAAATTTGTTAAAATAGCCTGAAAGATTGTCGATATAAAGAAGAGGAGTAGAGTATGGAAGATTTGGATTACCTTGTAGTAGGGGCAGGACTTTTCGGCGCCGTATTCGCACATGAGGCGAAGCAGAGAGGAAAGAAGGTCCTCGTCATCGACAAGCGGGACCACATCGGAGGCAATGTATATTCCTATGAGAAAAATGGGATTATGGTTCACCATTACGGAGCGCATATTTTCCATACAAACAATACGAAGGTTTGGAATTATTTACAGCAGTTTGCGGAATTCAACCGTTTTACGAATTCCCCAATAGCCAATTACAAGGGAAAAATCTATTCGCTTCCTTTCAACATGTATACCTTTAATGTAATGTGGGGAGTCATTACACCGGAGGAAGCCGCAGAAAAGATTGAAGCGGAAAGGCGGGAGGCAGGCATTACAGAACCGAAAAATCTGGAAGAGCAGGCGATTTCTCTCGTCGGAAAAGAGATTTATGAGAAGTTGATTAAGGGGTACACGAAAAAGCAGTGGGGAAGAGCCTGCAAGGACTTGCCGGCTTCTATCATTCGCCGTCTTCCGGTGCGTCTCAGCTATGACAACAATTATTTTAATGCGCTTTATCAGGGAATTCCTGTAGAGGGTTATACCGCCATGGTAGAGAGGATGCTGGAAGGGGTTCCGGTAGAGCTTTCGGTGGATTTTCTGAAAAAAAAGGCAGAGTGGATGAGTAGGGCAAAGAAGGTCATTTTCACAGGAGCAATCGATGCCTATTATGACTACTGTCTTGGGGAGCTGGAGTATAGAAAGGTTCGTTTCGAGGTAGAAGAGCTTTCGATTCCGAACTTTCAGGGAAATGCAGCCGTAAACTATACGGATGAAGAGAGTCCATATACGAGAATTATCGAGCATAAGTGGTTTACCTTCGGAAAGGACCGAGAGGGAAAGGAAATTCCGACGACCATCATCTCCAAGGAGTACAGCGCGGAGTGGAAGAAGGGGGATGAACCCTATTATCCGGTTAATGATGAGAAAAACCAGGCTCTTTATGAACAATACCAAGCGCTTTCGAAGAAAGAGGAGAAGCTGCTTTTCGGGGGGCGACTCGGTGAGTATAAGTATTACGATATGGACGCGGTGATTGCTGCAGCACTCGAGTTTTCCGAAAAAATACTAGGATGAAATGGAGGAATCCGATAAAACGGAGGGGTTCAATAAAACGGGCATTTCGTAATGGTGCTGAAAGGAGGGGAGATGAAAAGTCTTGGCTTAATGGGAAGAGTTGCGGTCAGCTTCTGTGTCAGTACACTTTTGCCCATTTTCCTCTTTTTCCTCTCCACACAAGGTCTTACGACAATGGAGCAAAATATATTTATTCTTGTGATTGCCGGTATTTTTCTTGTGGCTTGGATTTATAACGGAATAGTTAAGCCGATTGATACTTTGAAAAATGCCGCCAGACGAATCGAAGGCGGAGACCTGAACTTTACCCTGGAAGCGGAGACGCATGACGAATTCGGGGAGTTGACGCAAGCTTTTGAAAAAATGCGAATCAAGCTGAAGCAGAATCAGGAAGAGAAGATGCGGGATGAAGAGGAAAATCGAGAGTTGGTCAGTAATATTGCACATGATTTAAAGACTCCGATTACGGCAATTCGAGGCTATGCAGAGGGGATATTGGAAGGCGTTGCTTCTACAGAAGAAAAAAGACGGAAGTATCTGCAAACGATTTATCATAAGGCAGTGGAGATGAATCGCCTGATTGATGAGTTAAACTATTATGCGAAGATAGAAACCAACAGGATTCCCTATCATTTTGTACGTCTGCCTGCGCTGGAATATTTTCAGGACTATAGTATGGAAGTTGCAGTTGATTTGGACAGTCTGGGTTTTCAATTCGCTACCGATTTTTTCGTGGAAGACACGGTGGAGGTCATTGCGGATCCGGAGCAGCTACGGAAGGTTTTAAACAATATTGTCTCCAATGCCGTAAAATATATGGATAAAGAAGAGCCGAAGATTCAGTTCAGTCTTTTGGATGCAGGTGATTTTGTCGAAATTGTTATAAAAGACAATGGAAAGGGAATAGAAAAAAAGGATTTACCGTATATCTTTGAACGGTTTTTTCGCTCGGACACAGCAAGAGGAACGGAAACAGGGGGCTCCGGCATAGGCTTATCCATTGTAAAAAAGATTATAGAGGACAGCGGGGGACGTATCTGGGCCGAAAGTGAGTTGGGAGAAGGAACAAGCATTCATTTTGTGCTCAGAAAATACTTTATGGAGAGTGGTACGAAGTCATAGCAGAGTTTGATTCGGAGAATCATTTCTTTCGCCAAAGGAAGGGGAAATATATGGATGAGAAACAGAGAATTTTAATCGTGGAGGATGATGCCTCTATTGCAGAACTGGAGAAGGACTATCTGGAGCTTTCCGGCTTTTTAGTGGATATGGAAAAGGACGGGGAAAAGGGGCTGCAACGGGCTCTTAGCACGGACTACGATCTTCTGATTTTGGATCTTATGCTTCCCGGTAGGGACGGTTTTTCCGTTACACAGGAGCTTCGAGCAAAAAAAGATATCCCTATTCTTTTGGTTTCAGCCAGAAAGGATGATATCGATAAGATTCGAGGACTTGGACTTGGGGCAGATGATTATTTGACCAAGCCTTTTTCCGCGAGTGAACTTGTGGCGAGGGTGAAGGCGCATCTATCCCGCTATAAGAGACTTAGAGACAGCGGAAAAGAAGAAAATGAAATCATAGAGATACGCGGACTGCGCATCGATACAACGGCAAGGAGAGTCTTTGTAGACGGCAAGGAAGTCAGTTTTACCTCCCGTGAATTTGACCTGTTGGCCTTTCTTGCAGCGCATCCGAACCGGGTATTTACAAAAGAAGAGCTTTTCCAAGAGATCTGGAAGATGGACTCAATCGGGGATATTGCGACGGTGACGGTGCATATCAAAAAGCTTCGTGAGAAGATTGAAATGAGTAATGCGGTAAAACCGCAGTACATTGAAACAATCTGGGGCGTAGGCTATCGATTTAAGGCATAGAAATATGAAAAAATCCGGATTTATCCCATTCGTCCCTTTACTTAAAATGCCCTGTCGTATATAATTCCGCTTAGTGCGTATTTGCCTATATTTAGGGAAAGCACGGGTTTCAAACAGGAAAATGTACATCATGTACAGCATTCAAACTTATCTTCTTTACATTCATTTGTAAGAGAGACATATAAGGAGGTTAAAGATGGCAAGAAAGTGGGTTTACCTCTTCACAGAGGGTGA
>ERZ773197.709-NODE-709-length-25246-cov-4.836092_pt1 | contig 25246 bp, 24 predicted proteins | sample MGYA00580999_ERZ773197 | MGnify/ENA primary metagenome ERZ773197 (study PRJEB29015, sample SAMEA2738166) | human oral metagenome | biome: human oral; feature: human-associated habitat; material: saliva | place: China | collected 2185 ...
GCGACAAATGAACAATCTTGATATTTACGAAAAGGTTAGAATTTCAATCCACGCGCCCCTGTGGGACGCGACTGACGAGATAACCTATGAGACGGACAAGGAAACAGGCATTTCAATCCACGCGCCCCTGTGGGACGCGACCGTTTCCCACGATGGCAGTAAGGTTTTGTATGACAAGGAATTTCAATCCACGCGCCCCTGTGGGACGCGACTAAGATAAATTCTTTGTATTTACACGCTGAAACAAGATTTCAATCCACGCGCCCCTGTGGGACGCGACCATAATAATTTGTTGCTACAAGGTTTTAGAATCAGATTTCAATCCACGCGCCCCTGTGGGACGCGACAAAGTTATGATGTAGCGGTTCAGGACGGTATGATTGAATTTCAATCCACGCGCCCCTGTGGGACGCGACTTGAAAACGACTATAAAAATAAGAAAATCATTAGTTGTATTTCAATCCACGCGCCCCTGTGGGACGCGACCAATAAGAGTGCAAATACCGGGACAATCACAAACATTTCAATCCACGCGCCCCTGTGGGACGCGACCTTCCGCCGAGAGTGTCTAACAATCCGATTACTTATCTATTTCAATCCACGCGCCCCTGTGGGACGCGACCGCAATATATTGTATCATTTATTACAGCTATATATTTTTAACAACAATTTTGATTCAATCAATAGTGAAAAAAAACTCTTTTTCTATTACTTTTTACTTGAATCCTATATCAAAAAATGTGTAACACAGGTTCTCTAAATAATCTTATTCATTACACTGATGCATTCTAAACAAACAGAACCCCGCTATCAGGATTATAGGATTCACTTTTCCCTAAGGTTTCTATCTTTCTTTCCCAATTTTTTCCCATATGATATATTCTTATATTATCTGAATCGGGATCAATCATTTTCTCAAGTTGATGTTTGATTTCGACCAATTGTGCCGGATCGACACTACACTCAAACACTGAATTCTGGACTCTTTGCCCATAATTCACACAAAGTTTTGCAACTTTTCTCAACCTTGTTCTTCCTTCTTGTGTAGAAGTTTCAACATCATAAGCAATAATCACTAACATTTGCTACTCCTTTATGATAAATGGCGGATATGACTCAAGATCACCTCTGATATATCTGTTTAACAACATGGATTGTACATGTGGCAATAACCCAATCTTCACTTTTTCTTTGAGGTACGGATGAACGATTTCTGCTTGCTTTCTCTTCTGCCAATATTCGATTATTTTTTTCCTACCGGAGTCTTTGATTAACACTGCACCGCTCTCTTTTTTCTCAAAATCATTTCCTTTGACAATTTTTAGGTTAATTATCGTCAGAACTGTGCGATCGACCATAAAGCCTCTTAATTCTTCCATCATATCAAGTGCCATTGACATGCGTCCGGGTCTGTCCGTATGCATAAATCCTACGTAGCTGTCGATACCCACTGCTGATAGCGCAGAACCGACATCATGTGCCAACAAAGTATATAACAAAGATAACATGGAATTTACATTGTCTTCAGGAGGCCTTTTACTTCTCTCGTTAAAAGAAAAGTCTGACTTTTGTTGTAAAATAAGCTCATCAAAACAATCAAAATATGTTTTTGCAACAATTCCCTCATAACCTCTGATGGTATCTTTCTCGTCAGATTCTTTTATTTTTATAAGACATCCATCTATTTTTGCTATATTTTCTTCTAATTTTTTAGAATTTACCTTATCTTTGTGATCTAAAAGACATCTTCTCAAAATTCGTTTTGAGTTCAAACCTTTTGCATAAATAATATTTCGAACAAAACCTACTGATGTTTCAGAATCTGCCATTCGATACTGCTGTCTTCGTAGCAAAACATTACCGTTTTCTGTTCCAATAACTCTGCCACAAAACTTGCCTTGTGGCGTTAAAAAGGAAATCCCTATATTATTTTCTGAACAGAGCCTCATCAAAGCCGGACTGACTCCAAGATAGCTGAAGCAAATAATATCATTCAAAATATGAATCGAATCCCTGCCGATTTGTACTCCATCTTCGGTAATCACAACATTTTGACCGTCTTTTGATAAATAGGCTTGTTCTTTTGTTACATACAATGTATTCAGTAATTTTTTCATGTTTCATCCTCGTATAAATAATGTTCAACCGATGCCTTCCTTTTGGTAATTCTCGGCATACAAATATCATATAATGAACATAATTGACAATTCTTAAAAAATTCTGCCGGGGGAGTCTTTTGTTGATGATACAAACGATGCATATCCTTTGAAATTTCTATGACTTTGTTCCTAAGCGCATCTGTAATTGAAACTTCAATTCGTTTATTCGTTTGGAAGTAATAGAGGTATGACTTATCTATCTTTATGTCCCATTTTTCTTCCAAACAAATAACTTGGGCACAAAGCTGGACGATGTCTCTTTCATCCGGTTTCTCTTTTCCTCGTTTATATTCAATAATCTCTGGAAACCATGTCCCCTTGTGGCGATTTAGCTTTATCCCATGATCAGATTTTTGAAATTCTATCACATCTATCACTCCACTAAGTCCTAATCTTTTGGATGACACAGGAACCGCACGACTCATCAAAAAACCTCTTCGTTTTTCTTTTAAAAACGGCATATCCGCTTTTTCATGAAGATAGTTCCCTTCCATTGTGCTTTGATTCTCAGCCCACTGTTGCTCAATATGAATCAGTGCCCATTGTCGTTTACAAAAATAGTAATGCTGAATCCCACTTAACATGAGATAATCATCTTCATTATACATGTTTACAGTCCTTCTATCACTGTCAGTTTCAATCCCAGCTTTTCATATTCTTTCAATGCATTCTCATCAATATGAATATGATAGTCTTCATAGCAACGATGTTCTTTGTCTTCTTTATCCCATTTTAATAGAGATTTTATCTTTGCGCTGGACACGTCCCCAACCTTGCAGGAATGTTCAAACCAAAAGATTTGTTTTACTTCTATAGAACCGTCGGGTCTTGCTGAAGATGCATCATTCACAAAAATTGTTTTCAGTGCTGCTTTGAACTCTTCCAAATCCTTTTCATTGAATCCTGTTTTTTCAGCAAAATAGGAATTGACAGCTCCATGTACGACATAAGTCCCGAATTCAACAAAATGTTTCATCCCCAAGGTGTCAGGTGCTCTATCATTCGGATTTTTTTGTTCCATTCCATTCACACTTTTTGTAATTTGCATATCCTCAATAGTGATAGGCTCCAAAGACTTTGCGATTCCGATAGATATCGGCCCTCTGATACCGATGGAACGCTTATCATAAGTAATCACCTGCCCAAAGGCTCTCACATCAATCCATTTTTCATGAAATCCTTTTTCAACCTCTTCATCAGACATCGTTTTTTTAAAATGAGCTGCATATCTTTTTTCAAGAGAAGTGCATCCGTCTTCTGATCTTTCTCTTGATTGAACAAATATCGCATTCCCGTTATCTTGAAGTCTATTTCTGATCTTTCTTTTCAAACATACATCCGATACTTCTCCCAATCCGTTTGAATCCATTCTCGGTCTGTTTCCTGACAAAGGATCTCCGTTGACATTTGCATTTTGTACCGTAAAAGTCATTATAAAATCTACCTTATTCATCATCATTCTCCTTCTTTGTATACAAATCTTTTTTCTGAGCATAGTATCCAAAAATAAAATCGTTATCCAACTGTGTATTGGTTTTATATTTTCTGTTTTCTTGTGTATCAAGAAGATCAAAAATCTCACTTTTTGCTTTTTCTGTCTTGATGAGAACTCCAACTAAATAATCCGGTTTGTTCGGAGACAATATATAACTTGCACAGTATTTTGTAGCCAATTCCAATGTTTTCATCGTGGTATCCGGCTTGTTTACAAAAGAATTCCAATACCTTAATGCATTCGTCGCTCTAATCTTCGATTTTTTGCTTGAATCGTCTGATGAAGTGAGTGAACTGCGTTGTTGATCGCGCAAAACCGCCTCCTCCAATCCCTCATAAATAGCAAGAAGTCGTCCATACAGATACGATCTCGTTTGATGACTCTCTTCTCTCATTTCTTGATACTCCTTTCTTCCTTCGCTAAGGATTGCCAAACTTACCAATAACATAAATCTCCATTTTTCACTGTATTTTTGCCTGTTTCTGATATTTTGAGCCAAGGCATTTTTGATATTGGACGGAACGCTTTTGCCTTCCACTAAAGCGGTCACCAAATTTTGAAATTGATCTTTCTTAAATTTTCCGTCATCTATTACCAATATTTTATTTCGTTCAATTCCATACGATGCCAAAAGAATATAATGTAAACTCGGTACATATTCAACATAAGTTTCTTTTGCTTGCTTCCACTGTTCCCAAATATATTTTTTCTGCCATGATTGAAGATTTTCAATCAACTGGGAGTTCGGCATTTCTTTATAGTATCTGATAGACATCCTACCGTTACTTGACTTATCTACAAGCATTATATAATACTGTTCTTCCGGATTCAGCTTTCCTGTCCCTCTTATAAATGCTCTGCTAATCTCTTTGTTGGATTCTGAAACAGGATTTTTTCCTTCCTCTTCCATATCGTCATCCATGTCACTGCCGGTCAAATCAAACGCCATGGTATTTTTGATATCTCCCGAAAACCAGTTCACCAAAAATAATGTATCTGCCAAATGGATATGACTATTTCGATTCTCCAACAAGAATTTCAGCATCAAATGAATCTTTTCTGAACTCTTTCTGCCAACTCTGATAATATCGCTGCCATTATGAAATCTTCCGAAATAGGTTTCTTTATTATTGCTGACCGAAATTACCTTAGCAGTCCCCATCAACCCTCTGTGTTTCTCTGTAATGGTCTCTTTCGTCCCGCTGATGTTACAAATACTAAGGGTTCCTTCTCGTTCATACCTATCATCAATATAGCTAACAAATTCTTCTTGCATTTCAGAAAAAGTATTCACTTTCAAATAGCTGCCGTTATGACACCTTACTTCAAAACATACAAAAGTATCTTTGAAATCATACTCTGTTTTTTTATTCTTCTCACCGGTATATTTTATCTTTCCTTTTCCCGTTTCCACAATATCTTTAAGTGGCAATTTGGATAATATCAGAGCATAGTTCTTCTCATTCGACAAAAAGAGTTTAACAGCATTCAAAAATAATTTTACTTTCGGATGCTCAGCATAATCATAAAAATTATCAAATTCTTTCCGGTAAGCTTCAATCTTCTTCTTATCCGCAATTTTTGAAATACAATACTGCATTTTATCTTCAAGAGGATGAGGAGCAACACCACTTGAACGTGCAACGGAATCTTCGGTGATTGGAAACAAATACACTTCACCGTCAACAGCAAACTCTGCATTTAATAATTGTCCTTCTTCATCCAAAGTTACTTTCAAAACATTATTTTTTTTCGATGTTATGCTTTGATGATACAGCGGTAATAGAACAGCGTCATTGCCATTGTACTCTCCTACCAAACCTTCTTTTTCAGAGTATTCATAACATCTCAGTAAATTGGTCAAAACGCTCATATGGACTCACCGCCTTCCCCATACTCTTTCAATTCCTCGTCCACACTTACTACCCCTTTATGTGCTTTGATGGTATAAGAGGAAAGGATATTTGTAATTTCACATTCTTCCTGAGGTTTGATTTGAATGATTCCATCTCTCATGATTGTATGTGTAAAAAGTGATTTCAAAGGTTCTGTTTCATCATTTGAGTAGATGAAAGAGTGGAAGATATTGCCCAAATCAAAGTCGCTTCCGTAATAAAAGGTTTTTTCCGTCAGATACTCTTGTTCCGTAATCTGCTCGACATAACCGAGAAACTCTCTTGCACCTAAAAATACATCTCTCCTTCCTCCTTTTCTTAAACTTCGTTCTGTAATGGTCTCATGTTTTTTCATAATTCTGTCCCGGGAAAGATCCTGTCTATACAAGTTCCATTCGAAGTGATATTGCACCAAATATTCTACATTTTCCAGAACCGTGACATAGTTCAAACCCGCAGATAAATCCCCATACAATGCTCTGTATCCCATACTATGAAATCTTACCGGATTTACGACCTTGATTGCATCGACAACATTACGAATTGTCGGTTTAAAATAAACTGCATCACAGATTCCTTGAATTGCCTGTGCTGTCGGCACTTGATAACTGATTCTCTCACCACCGCCTTTTGTTGCAGGATCCGCCCATAAGGCATAGTCTCCTGTGATACGCATATAAAAATGTTTTGACTTTTCCATTTCCAACTTTTTTGACATGATAACCTCCTTTCTTATCTTCGTTGTAAAAATGTAATAATAATTTGTCAAGTAGAAAAAGAAAACTTTTGATCTTTCTTTTTTTTTATTGTATTTTTTGTTATAATGTTCCATATCACAATTGGATTGTGTGGATTGAAATATTGTAAAAATGTAATGCAGTAAAGATTGGGCGTAAGCCCAATTTTTATATGATAAGAGAATCAATTTCTTCACTTGCTCCGAATCTTTCATTGTAGTGATCATTTTGTAATACCTTGATGGATCCGTTAAGATAGCTGTCCACAAATTCATTCAACTTGTTGCTCTGATAAATGTTGATAGAGTAGGGTTGCAATTTTCTGATGAGCTGTTTTATTTTCAACCAATCTTGTGAAGAAATCATCCTCTGTTCCGCAATCCTTAACAAATCATTCAAATCCTCAATCCCATCTTCATAAAAAACAAAAACACCCTCCGTATCATCTGAAATGAGCTGAAATTTATCTGCTACCTCTCTTAGTCGTCCTCTCAAAGACCCCGTTTCATTTTTGATATCGCTCTTTACAATTCCTCCACCCTTTATGAACAAATCGAATAGGGAAGATTCATCATTTTTTAGACGATATTCCATTCTGTTGCTACTATCCGCCTCATTGAAATAATAACTTGTGTAGAATTCTTCAACCAAACTGCCCAACTGTATTTCTCCATGTCTTTGTGCAAGAATCTCTTCCGTAATTTTCTTTTTATCGGCAATTCCAAGAATTCTTTTGGTATGTTCAATGCCTTCATCCGGATTGAACAAGATGACTTCTCCGCCATTTGGTAATTTTCCTTCTCTGTTACACCGACCTGCGACCTGAACAATCGAATCTAAACCCGCATAGGATCTCATAACAAGTTCAAAATCAACATCAACTCCTGCCTCTATCAACTGTGTACTGACACAGATTATTTTGTCGCCCAATGAGAGCCGTTCTTTTATTTCTGATATGATGTTCTTCCGATGTGCCGGACAGAGGTTCGTAGTGAGGTAGTATACATCACTCTCAGGTATGTTCAAAGCATCTATACTCCGAACAATGCTACCCGCGGCAGCTTTTGTATTTACTACAATCAAGATTGATTTGTCTCTGTTTTCAAACACAAATTGTGAAACTTCTTCAATGGAAGTATAGCTGTTCTCCAAACTGTCAACAGTTCTATCCTTAAACTTCTTCACCGAATACCTGTCAAAGCATTTTCTATCTTCTTGTGATAATAGAACCAAATCGGCGTTTTTGTTTTCTTCGCTTAAGCTGCCATATTGGAGTTTATGTCTGATACTCTTATCATCATAAATCGGTTGCGTTGCCGTACAAAGTACCACGGTACAATTCATTACATTTCTCAAAAAATTCATTGTTAAATTAAAAAAATACATTACTTCAATCGGTAGTGACTGAACTTCATCAATGACGATAACACTGTTGATAAGAGATGAAAACCGCCTTAAATTTGCAGATTTTCCCTTGAACAGCGTACTAAAAAATTGAACCATTGTCGTTAGAACAACCGGACTGTCCCATGAATCAACGATAAAAGACCTCTGAACATATTCTATATCCTCTTTCTCATCGAAACTCCCTTTACTGTACTTATCTGTTCCATGGAACAAATCTACATTGGAATGGTGTTCCAACACCCCATCTTCCCCTATCACCGCTTTGATTTCTCCGGCATTTTGTTCCAGAACTGACAAAAATGCTGTAATATAAACAAATCTGTTCTTGGATTTGTCGTCCATTTGGTGCAATGCGTATCTCAATACAGCCTTCGTTTTTCCGGCACCGGTCGGAACTTCTAAACGATAGATTCCTGCATTATCCTGCTGTCCTTTCACCAACAAAGTATCTGCAATCTGATTTCTCATTTGGTTGATAGGCTTCGTAGCATTGTTATTTCTATGATATTTTTTGTATTCCCCTTCAATTCTCTCAATATAGTGTCTTTTCAAACATCGTATCTCTTCTTCTGTTCTCCTCTGTATCAAAAAGTCATACGCATTGATGGTGTCTTCCACATCAGCTGTTTTTATTATCGACAACAATAATCGAACCAACATCATATCAAAAAATCTTCGTTCTTTCAGTTTATGATTTTTATTCCTCTTTCTGTTTTTTTCACTTTCGCTCTCAAAGGGCACATAATTTTTCGTGAATTGTTCCATGATGTGATGATATTCCTGAAATGCAGAATCAATCAATTCTTCTATCGAATCAAACCCCAATTCACTTTTGACAATCAACGCTACTTCATTGTCAATAAAATGTTTCAGTTTCTCCTTGTCATACCTACTGTCCGCCTGATAATGTTCCACTCTTTCAAAAATTTTGTTTACATAATCCATACCGGAGAAACCATCTTCATCGCGTTTTCCAACGATATCAAACAATCCATGATGCGCTTCTATCACATACATACAAACTTCAATAAACTCATTGTAACTTTTGGATTCCTTCCTATCCTCAAGATTTCTGTTGTATTTTGTTTCAAATAAAAAATATGCCCCCGCAGTCGAGTGTATTACTCTAATATTCTTGCTGCCAGGCATATTTTTCAACATTGTTTGAAATTGTATATCAGCTTTTCCGCTATCATGAAGTACTCCCAAAAGAAAGCATAGATTTCCCATTCCGATTTCTTTTCCGATATCGGATGCGATGGTTGCTGTATTTAATAAATGATTTGTTAAAAGTTGTTCTTTTTGATTTTCTCTATCATAGTGAGCAAGCAAATTTGAGCTGTTATGCATGGAAAACCCTCCTGTTTCTGAAATGAATGGTTAAATAACTCTTCTTCGATATCAGGTAATAGAAAAAACTGTTCAGCCCTTATCCCCTCTCCACAGAGATGCCGTTTGAACTGAATTTTTATGAGCTTACCACATTATGATAAGTCAAAAATCTAAGTATATATCGTCTTTCTTCTAACATAACTATTTCTTTTCTGATATCCTTCATTTCCATCAAACAATAACTCGTTCCTTTTTGTATCTAACCATTTGTATCTAATAAAAAGAGACGATGCTATTGTTTGATGTTCTTTATTTGCAATCAAAATTTCTCGGTTCTACTTGACAAAACTTTTGTTTTTCCTATTTATGTTCTACTCTTATTCATTTCGAAAATCTTTGATTTTTACTCTTTTTACAAGCACCATCAATACGGCTACTGTAATTGCCACCTGTACCAAATTCGGAATAGCTCTTGTTGTCAAGAAATATAGATAGGCTTTGCCCATCAAAATGGACAACCACAAAGAGTCCAATCCCATAGTAATGATGTAAGACACAAAAGCTACAAGGGTAACATTCCACATCTTTGCATCCCTGATTGACTTAATGATGAATCCCGGAAAAAATCCCATCAACATTGAGGTTAGCATAAATCCCGGAAAATAGGTTCCCGGAGAACCCGGTGTCAAAAAATAAGTCAACGGATCTTGTAGTGCCCCCATCAACAATCCTACCTGAGGTCCGAGTAAAATTCCTCCATAGATAATCGGAATAAATCGAAGGGTGATTCTTCCGCTGTGCGGGGGATAAAGGTAAATATTTTGGTAACTTACAATGACTGCAAGCGCAAGCAACAATCCTCCCATTACCAGTTGTTGTGTCGAAAATTTACTTTTTTTCATTTCAAAAACTCCTCTCTTTTTGTCAATCTGTTCCAAAACAAAAAAACAGTGGATGCAAAAAAGTACCGCAAGAAAATTCTCTTTTCGTCCATAGGCAACATCCCATCCTATGGCACTTAACGCACTTTTCCTACTCTGCCTTTCTCTGTTTTCTTTTGACAAAAAGAAACCTCCATCTCTATTTCCGATACAACATACCTCTTCTATCATTCCATCAACAAAATAGAAGAATTCACATCGCTTAACGATAGCAATGCAATTTCTGTGTTTGTTATCCTATCGTCATTTGAATTGCTTATTTGCCCTAACCGATTTCATCCTTGTTTCAAAAATTTTTAGAACGAAGAGATTCAGGGATATTTTTCAAATTTGAAGTTTTGGCAAGTTTATTAGGTTGTTATACAAAAAACCTATGAAAAACTCTATGAATAATCGTTCTTATGATATGTTGCATCATACTGAATGGATATTGACCATCGGTTTTCGTATCAGTATCACAAATCACAGTATGGAAAATAGCTTTCTCTTATCTCCAAAAGTACAATGATTCAGGCACTTCCATATTGAATTGTCTTGGTTTTTTCTGACAGCATTGCTATCAAAAAAGTCACAGTAATTACTGTGACTTCTATTGTACTATTTCTTTTTGTAATTTTCAACTTCCATATGATGAAATCGCGGACTCTTACTTTTGTTGCAGTCCTCTTTCAGCGCTCTCTATCACCTGTTTTGCAAGCATGACTGTCGTCACGGAGCCGACTCCTCTCGGTACGGGCGTAATTGCCTTGACAATCGGCAAAATTTGCTCTGTGTCCGCATCCCCTGTCAAAGCTCCCGTCTCATCTACATTGATTCCTACATCAATTACGATACTGTGCGGGGAAACATACTCTTCTGTCAAAAATTTTGATTTTCCAAGCGCACATACGATAATATCCGCACGCTTTGTCAGTTCCTGTAAGTTTGTTGTTTTGGAATGTGTCATGGTAACGGTTGCATTTTCGTTCAACAACAACATGCTCACCGGTTTGCCGATAACCATGGATCTTCCGATGACAACAACATGTTTGCCTTGCAACGGAATGTTATAGTAGGACAACAGTTCCATCACTGCTTTTGGGGTACAAGGCACGAAACATTCTTCTGCATTCATCAATCTTGCAATATTGATAGGGCTGATGGCGTCAATATCTTTGTCGGGAGAAATACACTCCTTTACTTTTTTTAAGTCCAAGTGTTTCGGAAGGGGAAGGAAAATTAAAATACCGTGCACTTCATCATTTTGATTGTTTTCTTCCAGTTGTCTCAAAAATACTTCTTCTGTTACATCGTTTGGAAATTCCTGAACTTCCGATAAGATATTTACTTTCTCCATTCTGCTCAAAGCGCTTCGTTGATATGCCAAATCATCTGCCTTATCCCCTACTCTCATCATCACAAGTTTCGGTTTGATACCTTGTTTGTGCAATTCCTCTACTTTTTCTCTCAGTTGTTCTGTCTTGTCTTTTGCCACAGTTGTTCCGAGCAATAATTTTTCTTCCAATACCATGGTAACACTCCTTTCCAATTCAACCATCTACACTTCTTTTTCCTACCGTTGTCCGTTTTCGTCGTTCTCGATCATCTCACTTACTATCCGTCATGAAATGAATCCTGTCATCTATTTTGATTCCTTCCATAAAGACAGGTCGATAAAGTAGTTTTTTTAAGTCATAAAGTAGTTTCTTCAAAAAGTTCTTTCCATTTTCTGTCATAAAGCTCCAACCGAAAAAGTCGATATAAGAAAACCATGTACTACAACACAACTACATGGCTTTTTATTTATTACTTTTGTCAAAGAACAATCGGTTTTCCTATCTTTTTTTTTCGTCCATCTGTTGGTTGGCACAGACTTCCCAATAACGATAGATGTCCATCTTATAATCCTTGATATGCAAATTCATCTTTCACTTTTTGTGCAATTTCCGAAACCGGAATTTCTTCTTTTTCTCCTCCGCGGCGAAGTGAAAACTCTACAATTCCTTCTTCCGCGCGTCTTCCTACATTGATTCTAATCGGAATTCCAATCAAATCCGCATCATTGAACTTTACTCCGGCTCTTTCGTTTCTATCGTCAAACAACACTTCATATCCCAATTTGGTGTACTCTTGATACAGTTGTTCTCCCAACTGCATTTGGTCTTCTTTCTTCGCATTGACTACTGTAATCAAAATATGGTACGGAGCAACCACCAACGGCCAAATAATTCCTTTTTCGTCATAATTTTGTTCGATAATGGCTGCCATGGTTCTGCTTACACCGATTCCATGAGAGCCCATCCAAACTTTTTTGCTCTTTCCGTCTTGATCTAAATAAGTCAAATTCAAGCTGTCGCTGTATTTTGTTCCGAGTTGGAAGATATTTCCTACTTCAATTCCGCGGTCCGCTTTCAATCTCAAACTTCTGTCTTGAGGACAAATATCCCCTTCCTGTGTCAAAATCAAATCATCCACAACGGTTCCTTCAAAATCTCTTCCATAGTTTGCATTTTTATAGTGGAAGTCGGATTCGTTCGCTCCGACAATGATATTGTTCATTTCTGTTACTCTCTTATCGATATAAAGAGGAATGTCTTTTTTCAAACCGATCGGCCCTGCAAATCCTACACGAGCTCCTGTAATTTCTTTTACCGTTTCTTCTTCCGCCATTTCTATTTCATGCTCTGCCGCGTCAACAACCTTGAGCAATTTAATCAAATTCAGTTCTCTGTGTCCCGGAATCATGACTGCAATCGGCTCTCCCTTTACTGTAAGGAGTAATGTTTTGGCAAAACGATCTGCAGAAACTTGAAAGAAGTTCTCCAAGTCTTCAATCGTTCCGACATTTGGAGTAGACACTTTTTCGAGTTCTTTTTTCTCTGTATCTTGCACAGAAAGTTCAAAAATACATTCCGCTTTTTCATCTGTTGCCGCATAATCACAACCTTCCGCATACATTACGGTACTTTCGCCCGACTCTGCCATTGCGGTAAATTCGTGAGAGTCGGAACCTCCCATTGCACCGGAATCTCCCTCTACTACACGATATTTCATGTGCAAACGGTCAAAAATTTTGGTATAGGCGTCCCACATTTCTTGGTAAGACTGTTTCATGCCTTCGGGGTCTCTGTCAAATGTGTAGGCATCTTTCATAATGAATTCTCTTGCACGAATCACACCGAATCTCGGTCTTTTTTCATCACGATATTTTGTTTGAATTTGATACAAACTGAGCGGTAACTGTTTATAAGACTTCAGCTCATCTCTTACCAAAGAAGTGAAGATTTCCTCATGTGTCGGTCCAAGACAAAACTCTCTTTCGTTACGGTCGTACAGACGGAACATCTCAGGTCCGAAATTTTCCCAACGACCGGATTCTTTCCACAATTCTGATGGTTGAATCGCAGACATCAACACTTCCTGACTGTTTGCAGCATCCATTTCTTCTCGAATGACACGCTCAATCTTTGCAAGCACTCTTTTTCCAAGCGGAAGATAAGAATACACTCCTGATACCAATTTTCGAATCAAGCCCGCACGAAGAAGCAATTGATGGCTGATTACTTCAGCATCAGATGGTACTTCCCTCAATGTAGGCAAATACATTCTTGACATTTTCATAAAAAATTCCCCTTTTCCGTTGTTGTGGACGTAATGTCCACCTTCTATAAAATAAGCAAATTTCAACATTTGTAAGACTTATTTCATGAAACTTTCGTTTTTTGTTCCCAAATTTGCTCATTGTACTATAAAAACGATATACCGTTAAATTTTATCACTTATTTCAAATGCTTTCAATACTTCAAACTGTTTCTTCTCTCTTTCGATACAAAGTGTACTTATATCCGAATAAATTCATAGAATGAGTTATCTCTTGCGTATCAGAATGCACTGTTGGTTTTGTGTCATACTTTTGACTGTCAGCTCAAGCTTTTCGCTATCAACCCAGGCGATAGCTGTCCATTCCATCCCTCGAATCCGTTTCCTTTTACTTTTAATACGAAACACTTTCTTAAACGATAGACTCCTGTAGCTTATGACAAAGAAACACGCGAATGGCATCAAAAAAAACAGATTCTGCTTTTAATTTTAATCAGCGATTGAAATTACTTACATTTTCCGACAGATGCCAGATATACCGTATACTCCTCTGTTCCGTCCACACCAACCAAAGCATCCGCCTCTTCCTGATGATAGCCGGCAACAGTACAGACTCCAAGGTCGATTGCCTCTACCGCCAGATACAGTGCCTGTCCGATGTGCCCCGCATCCAAAAGCATGGATTTGTGCGAGTCTTCCATATATCTCCACTCTCCCCGATAAGGGATGCATGTCCAAAAGAAAACAACAGCTCCCTTTGCCAAAAAGACTTGTCGTTCCGCAACTTTCAAAAGTGGTTCCTGTAGGTTGTCAACTTCTTCCAACAGTTCCAACGCATGTTCTTTCGAATGATAATGATAAATCCCCTGTTTCAACCCGTCTACTCTCTGAATGGCAAGATAGGTTTCATATGCATGACGGGAACCGCCGGACGGAACAACGCGAAAATGCTCCCCTCTCTCCCCAATTTTTTGTGTCAGTGCCAAAAGATAGGAAAGTTCTGACAAAGAGAGGTTTTCTTCCGTATAGACTCTTCGACTTTTTCGAGACTCTGAAATCTCCCACAAATTTTTTTCTGACAAATGCTTGAGCCCATCAAATGGAAGAACTATCTTCTCTTTCACATCAGCAATTCGTTTGACAAGCTCAGGTTCTTTGATTCCGTTTCTCTTATCTGACCTTCCCTGTTTTGGGATATGAAAGGTCGATTTCATCATGTTTCGATGTTCTGTATAATCCATCATATCATGCCCCTTATTTCTTGTTCGCCTTTTGATATTGGATACAAGCATTTGCAAGGGATTGTATCAACTGTTCCTGATATTCTTTGGTTTGCATTGTTTTATCGTCACTCGGATTGCTCATAAATCCCATTTCCAGTAGAATAACCGGAACGGTGGACCAGTTGAATCCTGTCAAGTCGGAGCGTTCCACAAGTCCTCTGGAACGAATTCCTTTGACCTGATTTTTCATACTGTTATCAAGCAAGGTCGCAAAACTCTTGCTCTTTTTTTGAATGGATACAGTATCTTTTCCGGATGGAATCAAAATGGAATACCCGTTCACACTGCTCTTATCCGAACCGTCCGCATGAATTCTGATTACAATATCACACTCTGCATCGTTCATGAGTTTTGCACGCTCAATATTGCTGATATTCACATCATGCGTCTCTCTTGACATCACAACGGTTGCACCCATTGATTCCAGTTTTGCTTTCATTTTCTTCGCTACCGCAAGATTCAATTCATATTCGGAAACTTTTGTGACAACCCCTGCTGTTCCGGAAGATACCTTCGGTTTCATCCTCTTGGAGTTTGGAGAAACCGGTTCTTTTTTGTTGTCACCTTTCTTTTGATGTCCCGGATCAAGCCCGATTACCATCCCTTTTAATTCCTCTGTTTTCGTCTGCTTTTTCGGTTTTGCCAAACTGTAGTCCACTACAAACACTTGTATAAACAGTATCGTTGCAAGTATCAAAAGCAATCCTGATTTCATGTTACTCTTCTTCATAATTGTTTTCCTTTCTTACTTTCTTATACCATTATCCGTTTCACTTGCACCCAGCCGTAATATTAAGTTTCCTTTCGCAGTTCAATGACTTTGTTTCTCTGATTCTACTTGTTTCTGCGATGACAAGGCTAAAGAGAACTGTTTCAAATTTACGGAAATGTAATCGGGTTTCGGTATGATGCTAAAACCTAATACATTGTCATAACTTCAAATTTGAAAAACCGTTCCTCCATCTCAACTTTCTTGGAGTGAAAGAACATGCTCCCCCCTGCATTCTGAGAGAATAAAGTTATGGATATCCGTTCGATATGATCAGATAAGGGTAATTCAAACAAATAACCGCATTAGCATACAAACGTTTACCGTTTGTTCTGCACACAAACAGAGGTAGCAACCGAAGGATATTACGCAATCTGCCATCCTCATTTCGTTGCTACCTCTTTTTTAGTACATGGTATCTCTGTAATTCTTCATAATCTGTGCGAAGATCTCTGCTGTGGAAGGTGGAGTATAAGAAATGACATTTGCTCCCGCCTCAATGGTTTCCAAAATGCTTTCTTCTGTATTTCCTCCTGTTGCAATAATTGGGAAATATGGGTGATTTTCTCTTATTTTTCGAACAATTTTTGCTGTGTTTACACCACCCGATACATTAAAAATTGCAGCTCCCGACTTGATTCGTTTCTCAAAGTCTTCTTTTTCCGAAATAATCGTCACAACAATCGGAATATCCAATCTTTTTCTCATTTCCATCAATAGTGCGTTGGTTGCCGGTGCATTCAATACCACACCATAGGCTCCGTTCAATTCACAGCTCATCGCAATATCAATCGAGCGCTGTCCTGAGGTCACTCCTCCTCCAACACCGCAAAACACCGGTGTGGCTGAAGCGGAAATAATGGCATGACTGATTGATATCTGAGGAGTAAACGGATATACTGCAATAATTCCGTCTGCATTGTTGTTTTTGATAATTTAAATGGCATATAGAAGTGTACAATGTCACACCAATTTAATGCCTTTTCTATTATTGTTTTATTTGGTTTTGCTAATGCCATGCCTTGACTTGATATTATTTTATTAATTTTCTCGCCAAAATTTCTTTGTTTTAATCCAAAATTATTTTCATTTGTTTCTCCAATGCTTAAAGATCTTACTTCATGTCCGATTTTTCTTAAATTATCTGCAAATCTTCTTGCTGATATTGTTGTTCCATTATTGCCATTATTGAATTGATCCATTACTAATAGAATTTTCATACTTAATTCTCCGTTTTTTTATAAATGATTGCTAAGCCATCTCCAACTTCTGATATTTCTGTATGTAATTCTTCATTTTCTGTAGAATTTTTTATGAATTCTCTTAAATGTGTTACTGCTGTTCTTTGCTTATGTTTATTATAATCACTCATTACATATCCTTTGTATAATACATTATCTGCAAATATTAGTCCATTTTGTTCTAGCATTCTTAATGATTCTTTTAAGAATATTGGATATTTACTTTTGGCTGCATCTATAAAAATTATATCATATCTTTTATTTAATTTCTTTAATATTTCTACTGCATCACCTTCATAAATATTAATTTTTTTGTTTCCTTCTATGATCTTTATATTTTCTTTTGCTTTTGCTATTCTTTTTTCATCTCTTTCAATAGTGTCTATTTCACCATCTTCTGTTAAAAGCATTGAAAAACATAACGCTGAATATCCTGTTGCTGTTCCTATCTCTAGTATTTTATTTATTGTAGTTTTATTTAATTCTTTTAGTGTTTCTTTTATTTTTTCCAATGTTTCATCCATTATTATTGGTATATTTTCTTTTATTGCTTCTTCTTTTACTTTTTCTAATTTTTTTTCAAATTTTGTTTTCATTTCTCTTCCTTTATAATTGCAAAAAATCGCCATTATGTGGCGATTTTTTGTATATTTTAGTTATTTGATCTTCTTGATTCTCTTTCACGTGTTTTTGTATCAAGTATTTTCTTTCTGATTCTAATATTTTCTGGAGTTACTTCAACTAATTCGTCTTCTGCGATGAATTCAATTGATTCTTCTAATGACATTTTCTTAGGTGGTACTAATCTTAATGCATCATCTGCCCCAGATGATCTTGTATTTGTTAAATGTTTTTCTTTACATACATTTATTGTTAAATCTTCATTTCTTGAATTAATACCTACAACCATACCTTCATATACTTCAACACCTGGTCCTATTAATAATTCTCCTCTTAATTGCGCATTATATAATCCATATGTTATTGATGTTCCTGCTTCAAATGCTACAATTGTTCCTCTTGTTCTTGATGTAATATCTCCTTTAAATGGTGCATATTCACTGAATACTGATGCCATTGTTCCTTCACCACGTGTATCTGTCATGAATTCTGTTCTATATCCAATTAAACCTCTTGCTGGAATATTGAATTCAATTTTTGTGTGTCCTGGTTCTGCTGGTTCCATGTTTGTCATTTCACCTTTTCTTAAACCTAATTTTTGAATTACTGTTCCAACGCAATCATCTGGTACATTTACTGTTAAGTTTTCCATTGGTTCACATTTTACGCCATCTATTTCTTTAAATATTACTTTTGGTCTTGCTACTAATAATTCGAATCCTTCTCTTCTCATGTTTTCTATTAATACAGAAATATGTAATTCTCCTCTACCACATACTTCAAAGCTTTCTGCTCTGTCTGTGTCTTTGACTCTTAATGAAACATTTCTTTCTAGTTCTTTCATCAATCTTTCTCTAATATGACGTGATGTTACATATTTTCCTTCTCTTCCTGCTAAAGGTCCATCATTTACTGAGAATGTCATTGATACTGTTGGTTCATCTATGTTTACAAATGGTATTTTTTCTGGATGGTTTATATCACAAATTGTTTCACCTATATTGATATCTGAAATTCCTGAGATTGATACTATATCGCCTGCTGGTACTTCTTCTGTTTCTACTTTATTTAATCCTTCATATGTAAATACTTTTGCAATTCTTCCATTTACTGTTTTGTCTTCATCTTTACATACTACTACTGCTTGGTTTGCTTTTAAAATTCCTCTTTCAACTCTTCCTACAGCAAGTCTTCCTAAATAATCATCATACCCTATATTTGATACTAATAATTGCATATCACCATTAATATCTACTTGTGGTGCTGGAATTTCTTTAATTATTGTATCAAATATACAATAAATGTTGTCTGATTCGTCATCTAATTTCATTTTTGCAATTCCATTTTTAGCTGATGCGTATATTACTGGGAAGTCTAATTGTTCTTCTGTTGCATTTAAGTCCATGAATAATTCTAGTACTTTGTCTACTACTTTTAGTGGTTGTGCACCTGGTCTATCTATTTTATTTATTACAACTATTGGCTTTAAATCTAGTCCTAAAGCCTTTTTTAATACTTCTCTTGTTTGTGGCATTGGTCCATCAAATGCGTCTACTAATAGTACAACACCGTCTACCATTTTTAGAACTCTCTCTACTTCTCCTTCAAAGTCTGCGTGTCCTGGTGTATCAACTATGTTAATTTTTACTCCGTTATAATGTACTGATGTGTTTTTTGCTAAAATTGTAATTCCTCTTTCTTTTTCAATATCATTTGAGTCCATTACTCTTTCTGCTACTACTTCATTATCCCTAAATACTTTACTTTGTTTTAATAAAGCATCTACTAATGTTGTTTTTCCATGATCAACATGGGCTATAATTGCGACGTTTCTTATATCTTTATTTTCCATTATTCCTCCCTGTTTTTGTCATCTTCATTTTTTTCTGTTTCAAATGAAGTTCCTTCTAATTCTCTTATTGATAATTCCATTTTGTGGTTTTCTTTGTCTAATCCAATTATCTTTGCATTTATTTTTTCGCCGATTGTTAATTTATCTTCTGGTTTTGCGATTCTTTCTGTTGATATTTGTGAAATATGAATTAATCCTTCTACTCCTTTTGTTACTTCTGCAAATGCTCCAAATGTTGTCATGTTTTTAATTGTTACATTTACAACATCTCCTACATTTCCTTCAAATGTTTCCCATGGATTTTTTTCTTTGTCTTCATATCCTAAACTCATTTTCTTATTTTCTGAATCTAATTCTTTAATGAATACATTTACTTTTTGTCCAACTTTTAAATATGATTCTGGTTTAGCATTGTGTTCCCATGTTATTTCTGAAATATGTAACAATCCTTGTACTGATGATCCTAAGTCAATGAATGCTCCATAATTCATAATGCTTGCTACTGTTCCTTCGAATTTATCTCCGACTTTTACTGTTTCCCAGAATTTATTTACATTATCAATTTTAGCTTGTTTTTCTTGATCACGTTTGATTTTTTTACATGATAATAGAACATTGCCTTCTCCATCATTTGTTTTTAATACTATTGCTGTTATTTCATCACCTATTTTTACTTCATCTTCTGGATTACAATTTTCATCATACGAATATTCATTTTTTGGAATTATTCCGTCACTTTTATAATTTATATCTAAATAAATTTCTCCTTTTGAACTGATATATATTACTTTACCAGTTACTACTTTTCCTAATTTTTCTTCATTTTTCTTCATTGAATTATTTAATAATTCTTCAAAATTTTCATTTTCCATTTTATTTTTCCTTACTTTTTTGCTTTAGTCATTATAGTTTATTTTGATTGCTTTGTCAATGAAACTATTGTGTTCATTAAATCTTCTGTTGCATTTGTTACCCATTCTGAATTTGTCTTATCATATTTTTCTAAATCTATTGAATCTCCTATATTATATATGATTTTTTTAAATGGTTTAAAATCTCCTATTATTCCTACTGGAACTATTTTTGCTTTTGTTTTATTTGCTAAAAATACTGCTCCATTTTTAGGTTTTTCATGTTTTTCTAATCCATGTCTGGTTCCTTCTGGAAATATTCCTAGTGTTTCTTTGTTTTTTAATGCTTTTAAACAAATTTTTATTGAATTTACATCATTTCCTTCTCTATGTACTGGTATATTTCCAAATGCATATCCAAAACTTCTTAGTAATCCACCTTGTAGCCATAAATCTCTTTTTGTTACAAATCTTATTTTTCTTTTTGAAAATATTTCTATTCCTATTGCATCCATTGCATGTACATGATTTCCACATAAGATTACTGGTCCTTCTAATTTATTGAATTTGTCTACGTTTATAAATTGGGGTCTATATACTATCCAATAAATCATTGATAATAATATCTTATAGATTCCTCTTAAAAATTTTGTATAAAATGCGCTTTTATTATCAGAATATGCTTTCTCAAAAATTTTAATTTCTTTTTTCTTTTTTTCTATTATTTTTGATACTACATTTACCATTTTTTTAATTGTCATATTTGTTGTGTCTAAATAATATGCATCTTCTGCTTGTACCAATGGTGATACATCTGATGTCAAATCTTGATGATCTCTACTTTCGATATTTTCTCTAACTTCTTCCCATGTTGACTCAATGCCTTTTTCTTGATTTTGTTTAAATCTTCTGTTTGTTCTTGCATCAATTGATGCATTCATAAATATTTTAACGTCTGCATTTGGAAATACTTTTGTTCCTATATCTCTTCCATCTAATATTACATCTTTGTCTTCTGACATCTTTCTTTGTAATCTTATCATTGCTTCTCGTACTATTTGTATATGTGATACTTGTGATACTCTATTATTTACAGGTGCTTCTCTTATTTCTTTGCTTACATCTCTTCCATTTAAAAATGATTTTCCATCTTCAAATTTAATATCTATTTCATCTAGCTCTTTTTTTATTAATTCTATATCATCATCTTTTATATTTTTTTCTATAAAATCTAATGTTAGACATCTATATATTGCTCCTGTATCTATATTCATTAAATTATATTTTTTAGCTATTAAACTTGCTAATGTTCCTTTTCCTACACCTGTATAACCATCTATTGCAACTATAAATGACATTTCTCTACTCCTTTAATCTATTTCTTTAGTAATATCTTCTATGTTTGGAATTTCTCCTATTACTGGTAAAGATATTTTTCTTGCTATTATTTTAAATCCTGCAACATTCATTGTTGTCTGTCGTTCTATTTCATTTATACATCGTTCTTTAAATTTTTTTAATTCTGTCATTATATTAAAACCATATACTATTTCTACTTCAATATAAATATTTGGTCCTTCTTCAGATTTATTAACTATTACTCTAATTATTCTACTTATAGATTTTGTTCCTTTTGCTTGTACTTCTATTATTTGTTTAAAGACATTATCTGATATTGTAAAATTTCCGATATAATTAAATGTGGGTCTTATTATTGATTTTTCTGCTATATATGGATTTCCATTTAATCCTTGTGATTTAAATATTTGAAGTGGATCTAATAAATAACCTGAAAAATCTTTTTTTAATTCAAATGTTGGAACTGGTATAACATGTTTTCCTTCTGTTGTTCTTATTCTTTTTGCATTTTCTATTTCTTCTTCTGTTGCAACATCAGTTATATAAATTGTTTTTTGAATTTCTGGTAATCCTAAATTTTCTGCTATTGTTTTTACCATTTTATCTGAAGTTCCTAAAATCAAAATTGCTTTGGGTTTTATTTTTTTTATTGCTTCTTGCATTTCTTTTTTTTGTTCTTCTTCACTAAATAGTGCTCTTCTGACTGTTTCTACTTTTGTTGGTGCTTTTTTTGCTGATGTTCCTGCTACTATTCCATTTTCTTTTACTAATAGCCCATCATCTATAATAAAATTTATCCCATATGCACCAGAGACCATCTGGGCTCTATAGCTTTTGCCAGTGCCTGATGGTCCTACGAATGCATATACTTTTATATTTTCAAATTCTTTCATATTTTTTTCCATTTATTTTTTATCTACTGTATTTATATCTACTTTTCTAACATGCTCTATTTTTTCCCATGTTGTATTTCTTTTAAATAAACATTTAAAATTTATTAATAGCCATGATCCTAAAAATAATGGATATAATACTAGTCCTTTTATCATTTTCTTTATTGGTCTTTTGTCTATTATCATTACAAATATTGCTGATATTATTGGCATTATGAATGTTGGTATTACAAATTTTAATATATTTAATGTAAAATCTGCTGATGACATTCCTTTTGTTAAATAAAATACAGCATTTAATAATAACAATAATATTGTAATTACAAACATTGGGATACTGCCTAACATATATAATAAACCATCAAAATTTGTTAATGTTTTATTTTCTAATGTTGATTTTGTTAATGGTTTTGTGTATTCTGCTAAACATTGAATATGTCCAATTGTCCATCTTGCTCTTTGCGACCATGACGGCTTGAATTTTACTGGTTGTTCATCATATACAATTGCTGTTGTTGCCCAACCTAGTTTTTTTCCTTTTATTATTGTTTTTAATGAGAATTCAATATCTTCTGTTAATGTTTTCGTTTTCCAGCCTTCATCCTTAATTGCTGACATCTTTACCATAAATCCTGTTCCATTTATTAATGGTGATAGACCTGCATTATATCTTGCTAAATGATAAAATCTGTTCATTGACCAATAGAATATTGCATATCCTGCTGATACCCAACTATCATCAGGATTTTTTATATCTCTGTATCCTTGTACAACTTCTTCACCTTGGCATAAATGTTTATTCATTTCTGTAAAAAAGTGTTTATCTACAACATTATCTGCATCAAAAACACAAAATGCATCATAATCAGCTTCCGGATCATTTAAAATCTTATTTAAAAATAATTGTAACGCTGCACCTTTTGTTTTCTTTTTTGGATCTGTTTCAGTTCTTACAAATACTTTAGTTCCTAGATTCCTTGCTATTTCTTCAGTTTTATCTGTACAATTATCTGCTATTACATATATATCATAGTCTTTTTTATTATATGTTTGATCTTGTAAACTTTCAATTAAATTTCCTACTACTGCTTCTTCATTATGTGCTGGTATTATTGCTAGAAATTTATGGTTTTTATTAACTAATAATGGCTTATCTTTTATTTTTACTAAAGCAAATAAACTGATTATTAATTGATATATCCAATATATTGTTATTAACCATACTAATGCTTGTTGTAAAAAGTATAAAAATTGCATACTTTTTTCTCCTTGTTTCTAAAAAAATTCTTTTTTATTATACAACATATATGGATTTTTTGCAATTTTAAAATGTATTTTATTTCATATATATTACATTTTACATAAAAATAACTAGATGGTCTTTTTATTTTGCCCAACTAGCTATTATCTTATATCATTTATCTTATTAAACAAACTTTTAAATCATTTATTATTTCATCCCAATAATCTTCATATAAAATTGCTATTATATTTTTTGCTAATTGTGATACATTTTGTTCATCTAATGTTTTTTCAGTATCATATTCAAAATAATATCCTCTTTTTTTATTTTCATCAAATAATCTATATAATTCAATTGGGACTTTTTCATAATATTCTCTTGGGATTTTGTGTAGTATACTTATTACTTCTGAATATGCTATTCCATAATCTTCACTTTTCATATTTTCTCCTTTTTCTTTTGTAGGAATTATTTTTTTATTAATAAATCCATTTGTTGATTTATTTCATTTCTTATTTGATCTAATGTTTCTTTTTCTTTGAAACATTTTTCTACTTCAAATCTTAGTTGACAAATATTTTTTGCATTTACTGGAAATGCTTTAAATATTATTTCTTTAAAACGTTCTTTTCTTTCTTCCTTTTGTAATATTCCCTTAAATGCTTGTTTTCCATTTTCAGTTAGTATTAATTTTAATTTCAATAAAATATTTTCTATATCTGTGTTTGTTAGATTCTTTAATTCCTTTTGATTTTTTATTTTATTTGATTCTCTTTCTGCTTTCATCATTGTGTCTTCATATTCATAATTTTGTCTTTCTATCTCTGATTTTAAGATACTTTTTGCTATATTATAAAATTCTAAATTGTCTTCAACAAAATGTAGCATATCCACGCTTTTTCCGTCATAATTATAATTTTCTAATTTATTTATTATTTTATGTGATTTTGTAAAGAAATTTGCTATCATTTTGTCTTTTCCTAATGATGTGAAAATTCTATTTGTAATTTCTGATTCTGAATCATCTTCTGCTTTTTCTAATGATTCATCTTTTACTTCTTTTAGTATTTCTCTTATTACAAATTTTTCTACTGCATTATTAAATTGATTATGAACATATATTTTATAAATACTTTTTTCTGGATTAAATTCATAATTATATAATCCCTTAAATAATATATAATCTGTTGTTTTTAACATTGATTTTGTTTTTCTTGTATATTCGCTAAATGTTTTTATATCTGGTTCTTCATTTATTGTCATGCAAAATGAATTTAAAGTTTGCTACAATGATTATGGTGATGTGGTCGCTGGCGTTGTACTATCAATTACAGCGAATGAGGATGGGAGTTATCTCTTGTCAGTATTAGACCATCGTTATCATAACAATCATTTAATTAACTTTAACGAAATAGAGAAGCATCGACCAATAGAAGGTTATTACTTGAACATGATAAATAAAGTACCTGTGTCTAGAATATATCTTTATCCAGGTAAAGATGAATACAGATACATCGAGGCTATGTTTATCAAATCTCGTAAAAAAGCAATCAGTTTAATTGCTTCAACTAATGAGGGAAAACATAACA
>ERZ773197.718-NODE-718-length-25092-cov-14.806167_pt1 | contig 25092 bp, 18 predicted proteins | sample MGYA00580999_ERZ773197 | MGnify/ENA primary metagenome ERZ773197 (study PRJEB29015, sample SAMEA2738166) | human oral metagenome | biome: human oral; feature: human-associated habitat; material: saliva | place: China | collected 2185 ...
ACAGGGCAGGGACTGTCCGAAGAGCTTGGTAAATATATTTGGCTAGCAAAAGCAGGTACTTCCCAGGAAGCTCCCGCTTCTAAAAGCGGGAGTAGTTCACAAGAGAATTAAATAAGATTTTATTGGAAAATGTTGGAATATTTGATGTAGGTGGAATTTACAAGGAACAATTTTATCACGGATTTATGTTGGGATTAGTTATAATGCTAAAAAATGAATATGAAATTTCTTCCAATAATTTTGCTGGAAAAGGCAGATATGATTTACTTTTGAAGCCAAAAAATCTTGAAAAAAGAAAAGAAGGAATTATTTTAGAATTGAAAATTGTAAATTCTTTTCAAAAATTGAATGAAAATGAAATTCAAAAAGAGTTAGAAAAAGAATGTGATATTGCATTAAAACAAATTGAGGAAAAGAAATATTCTTCAGTACTAAAAAATGCTGGAATTGATAATATTTTGAAAATTGGATTGGCGTTTTTTGGAAAAGAAGTAGAAGTTAAATTTGAAAAGGAAAAATAATTTTTATAAATAATAGAAAAAAGAAAGGATGGTTTTTTATGGAAGAAATTTTACATTACGAAAACATAACTTTCAGACGAGAAGGAAGAGAAATTTTAAAAGGTGTCGACTGGCACATAAATAAAGGAGAAAACTGGGCTTTGTTAGGATTAAATGGTTCTGGGAAATCTACCCTTTTGGGAATGATTCCAGCCTACACTTTTCCAACTTCAGGAGAAGTGCGAGTTTTTGGGCATAAATTTGGAAATTATGCTTGGACAAAAATTCGAGATAGAGTTGGTTTTGTGAGTTCTACTTTGAATAATTTTTTGAGTACATTAAATTCGCAAAAATTAAAAGATATTGTAATTTCTGGGAAATTTAATTCGATTGGAATTTATCAGGAAGTGACGGATGAAGATAGGAAAAAAGCTGAAAAAATAATTGAAGATTTTGGGATAACTTACATTAAGGATAAATATTTTGCAACATTGTCACAAGGTGAGCAAAGACGGACATTACTTGCACGGGCATTTATGAATGAGCCAGATTTATTGATTTTAGACGAACCTTGTTCAGGATTGGATGTAAAATCTCGAGAATATTTATTGTCTGTTTTGGAAAAAAATTCTAAAAATGAAAATGCGATTCCATTTATTTATGTGACACATCAAATCGAGGAAGTGATTCCAGCGATAACTCATGTGACACTTTTAAAGGATGGTAAAGTTTTTGCAAAAGGTAGAAAAAAAGACATTTTGACAGATGAAGTTTTATCGGAAATGTTTGAGATGCCAGTAAAAGTTGTTTGGGAAAATGATAGACCTTGGTTGATTGTGAAGTAAATTCAGTAATCACTTAGAAGGAGTTGATTTATTTAGATGGATAAAAGCAGAAAATTTATGGCAGTAATTTTAGCATTACTCGCAGCTATTTTTTATGCAATCAATACACCATTTTCTAAAATACTTTTGAATAAGATTTCTCCCACATTTATGGCATCTTTTCTATATCTAGGAGCAGGAATTGGTGTAGGTATTATGTACTTATTTCATAGAAAAGATGAGGAAAAGCATGAAAAATTAACTAAGTCAGATCTTCCATATACTATTGGAATGATTGTTCTTGATATTGCGGCACCTATATTCCTGATGATTGGTATAAATATTGGTTCAGCTTCAAATGCTTCATTGCTTGGTAATTTTGAAATTGTAGCAACAACCCTTATTGCTCTTCTAGTATTTAAGGAAAAAGTAACATCAAAGTTATGGATTGCTATTGGTTTTATTACAATATCAAGTATAGTTCTTTCATTTGAAGGAGCTGAAAGTTTCAAATTTTCTTTAGGTTCATTATTTGTAATATTAGCAACTTGTTGTTGGGGACTTGAAAATAATTGTACTAGAAAACTTTCAGATAAAAGTACTTATGAGATTGTTACTTTAAAAGGATTTTTTTCTGGTGGTGGTTCATTTATAGTTGCTCTTATTTTAGGAGAAAGTATTCCTGAAATTAGATATATATCAATTGCTTTGTTACTTGGATTTGTAGCATATGGACTCAGTATTTTTATGTATATCAGAGCACAAAGGGATTTAGGTGCTGCAAAAACTAGTGCATATTATGCTGTAGCTCCATTTGTAGGTACTTTCTTAGCGTTTGTAGTAAATGGAGAAAAACTTACTTTGCTGTACTTTGTTGGACTTATTTTTATGTTAATTGGAAGTGCATTTGTTGTATATGATACAATGGTTAAATATCATAGTCATAGCCATTCACACATAATAGTTCATACACATGATGGGACAACACATACGCATGTTATTACTCATGAGCATGGTCACAGTCATTTTATATCAGAAGAAAGACACGAGCATAATCATGAAGACTACATGAATAGTGAAGAACATAAATTGTTACATAAAAAGGATAAAAAAATTAAAAATATATAAAATATATTAATACCTAAAAAAAAATATTTGCAAATATTTTTAAAAAGTGTATAATATATACATACAAAATTTAGGAGGATTATAAAAATGGCAGGAAACATTTTAGGAACAACAGTTTATTATGACGCTGATTGCGATTTAAGTAAATTGGAAGGTAAAAAAATTACAGTTTTAGGGTATGGATCTCAAGGACATGCTCATTCATTAAACTTAAAAGAAGGTGGATTTGATGTAACTGTTGGACTTAGAAAAGGTTCTAAATCTTGGGATGCAGCTACAGAAGCTGGATTTACAGTAAAAGAAACTGCAGATGCTGTAAAAGGTGCAGATATAGTTATGATCTTAATTCCAGATGAATTACAAGCAGAAGTTTATGCAAAAGACATCGCACCAAACTTAAAAGAAGGAGCATATATTGCATTTGGACATGGATTTAACATTCACTTCAAAAAAATAGTTCCAAGAGAAGATATAAGTGTATTCATGGTTGCACCTAAAGGACCTGGACACTTAGTAAGAAGAACTTTCCAAGAAGGAAGTGGAGTACCTTGTTTAGTAGCAGTAGAAAAAGATCCAGCAGGAGATGCTATGGAAGTTGCTAAAGCTTGGGCATCAGCAATTGGTGGAGGAAGAAGTGGAATTCTTGAAACTACATTCAGACAAGAAACAGAAACTGACTTATTCGGAGAACAAGTAGTATTATGTGGTGGAGTTGTAGAACTTATGAAAGTTGGATTTGAAGTATTGACAGAAGCTGGATATGACCCAGTAAATGCTTACTTTGAATGTATTCACGAAATGAAACTTATCGTAGACTTAATTTACGAAGGTGGACTTGCAACAATGAGAAATTCAATTTCAAATACAGCTGAATACGGAGACTACTTAACTGGACCAAAAATTATTACGCCTGAAACTAAAGAAGCTATGAGAGGTGTTTTAAAAGATATTCAATCAGGAAAATTTGCTGATGACTTCTTAGCTGACTACAAAGCAGGACAACCATTCTTAAAAGAAAAAAGACAAGAATTTGCTAATCACGGCGTAGAAAAAGTTGGAGCAGAATTAAGAAAACTTATGCCTTGGATTAAAAAATAATTATTTAATCAATTAATTTTGAAAGATAATAAATAATAAAGCACTCTAAATTTAGGGTGTTTTATTTTTTGTAAAAAAAATATTTTGAAAGTACTAAATTTATTGACAAAAAGTGATAAAAAATGATAAAATAATTTTATATAAAGGTTTCGGAGTTGATCGCTTGAAAAAAATTTTTTAAGAGGAAAGTCCGGACTTCACAGGGGAAGGAGACAGTTAACGGCTGTTAAGAGAAATCTTAAGGAAAGTGCCACAGAAAATAGACCGCCTGTTTAGGTAAGGGTGAAAAGGTAGTGTAAGAGACTACCGGTAATTTAAGCAATTAAATTAGCCTGGTAAACCCCTCCTGAAGCAAGAATAAGTAGAAAAGTGATAAAAGGTTCCCCGCCTTTACTTTGAAGGGTAATTCGCTAAAGTTAATAAGTGATTATTAATTTAGATAAATGATTGACTAATACAGAATCCGGCTTATACCGAGACCTAATTTTTGAAATAGTTTATAAAATAGCTACTCAAAGGAAATATAGTGAAAAAGTGACTATATCTTTGGGTTATTTTTTTAGTTTTTACAGGAAATAAATTTTTAGAAAAAATAGGCGGATGATTATGGAAAAAAAAGAAAATGTAGTAAAAAAAGTAAAAATTGTAAAAAGTGAATATGCGAATGAAAAATTGCTTGAAAATTTTTATAATTATTTGAGAGAAAGTAAAATAGAAGAAGTTGAAGATGTGAAAAATGCAGATTTGATAATTTCGCTAGGTGGAGACGGGACAATGTTGAAAGCCTCAAAAGAAGCTATTGTGTCTGATACTCCAATTCTTGCAATTAATCTTGGTTCGCTTGGATATTTAGTCGAAATAAATCCAGAAAATGCGGTTGAAATGTTAAAAAATTATCAAAAAAATGAGAATTATAAGATAGAAAATCGTTCACTTTTGGAGGTAAAATACAAGGGAAATACATTTTATGCGTTAAATGAGCTTGTTATAACAAAAGGTGGACATGAAGCGCACTTGATTCAAGTGGAAGTTTTCTCAGATGGAGTTTTTGTTAATAAATATCGTGCAGACGGAATTATTGTTGCAACACCAACTGGTTCAACTGCTTATTCTCTGTCAGCTGGTGGCTCAATTGTCCATCCAAATTTAAATGCTTTGACAATAACGCCACTTTCTCCACAAAGTTTGACTGCTAGACCTATTATTATAAATGGTTGTGAAACATTGAGCTTTAAGACATTTTCCAGAGAAGCAGAGGTTCATTTGAATATCGACGGAAATTTGTGGTTTGGAATTAAGCCAGAAGATGAGCTTTTGGCAACTTTATCGAATAAGAAAATAAAGATTATTAAACCTTTGAATAGCGATTATTTTAGTATTTTAAGGGAAAAATTGAAATGGGGAGATTTTGTTTTATAAAATTATCGAATGAAAGGAAAAGGATGTTAAGAGAGTTAAGATTGAATAATTTGGCAATAATAAAAAATTTGGATTTAGAATTTAGTAGAAATTTTGTTGCGCTGACTGGAGAAACTGGAGCTGGAAAATCTATTATTTTGGATGGAATATCGCTTTTAATCGGTGAGAGAAGTCATTTGGAAATGATTAGAAATGGGGAAAATAGTCTTTTTGCCGAAGGAATTTTTGAAATTACTGAAAAACAAAAAAAAAGATTGAATGAACTTGGTTTTGAAATAAATGATGACGAAATTATCGTGACTAGAACTTTTGACAAAAATTCAAAATCTAAAATTACAGTGAACGGGACACGGTTTACATTGTCGAAATTGAAGGAAATGATGGCAAACATAATAGACTTGGTCGGACAGCATGAACATCAGTCACTTTTGAATAGCGAGTTTCATTTAAACTTACTGGACAGGTTTTTGGATATTGAAGGAAAAAATTTGTTAAAAGAAGTTAAGAAAAGTGTGGAAGAAATAAAAAAAATAAACTTAAAAATTGAAGAAATTGAAGAGCAAAGGACAAGACTTTTGGAAAAAAAAGATGTTTTAGAATTTCAGTTTAACGAAATAAATGATTTAGATTTAAAAATAAATGAAGATAACGAATTGGAAGAAGAATATAAAATTTTGTTTAATTCAGGAAAAATTAGTGAAAAGCTGGAAGAGTCTTCACAGTGGTTAAAAGAAGGAGATTTTTCAATTTTGTCGGCTCTTGGGAAAGTGAAAAAAAATTTGGAGCAATTGTCAGATTTGTCAGAAATTTATGGAGAACTTTCAGAAAAAGTGGAATCCATCGTCTATGAAGTAGAAGAAGTTTCATATTCAATTGAAAACTTTATTGGAGATGTGGAAGAAGTTAATGACACGAAACTTGAAAAAGTTGTAAAAAGAATTGACAAAATTAATAAATTAAAATTAAAATATGGAGCAACGATTGAAGAAATTTTGGAATATAAAGATAAAATTTTAAAAGATTTAAATTTTATAAATTTTGAAAATGATGAACTTGAAAATTTAAAAAGTGAAAAGAAAGAACTTATAAAAAAATACTTTGAAGATGGCGAAAAATTGAGCAAAATGCGAGAAAATATAGCTGGTGCGCTTCAAAATACGATTGATATTCAACTTTGTGATTTAAATATGGAAAGTGCTAAATTTCAAGTGTCAATTCAAAAAAATGATGAAATTACACTAAACGGAATAAATAAAGTTGAATTTTTGATTAAGACAAATGTCGGTGAAAATTTTAAGCCGCTTGTAAAAATTGCGTCTGGTGGGGAAGTTTCTCGGATAATGTTGGCTCTAAAAACGGTATTTTCAGAAGTTGATAATATTTCGGTACTTATTTTTGATGAGATTGATACAGGAATTTCTGGCGAAACAGTGAGAAAAGTGGCACAAAAATTAAAAGAACTTTCAAAAAATACGCAAATTATCTGTGTCACACATTCCCCACAAATTGCTGGGTCTGCAAATCAGCAGTTTTTGATAAAAAAAGAAATTGAAAATAATTTTACTGAAACTAAAGTGCGAGAACTTGATGAAAACGAGAGAATTCGTGAAATAGCAAGAATAATTTCGGGAGATAATATAACGCAAGTTTCGATTAATCATGCAAAAGAAATAATGGAAATACAATAAAAAATAAAAAAGACGGATATTTAAAAATGGAAAAAGATTTAAAAAAAGAAACAAAATTTGAAAATAAAGAAAAATTAAAGCTAAAAAAAAAGAATGACATTTTGATAAAAGAATTTTTAAATTTTTTGGAATTTGAAAAAGGCGATTCTGAACGAACATTGGTTGGATATAAAAGGGATTTGAGTCAATTTCTTGATTTTTTTTCAAAAGATTTTGACGAAATTTTGGAAGAAGATGTGATTAAATTTGTTGAAAGAATTTCAGAAAAATTAAAAAAAAGTTCGGTTTTGAGAAAAGTGTCAGTTGTAAAATCATTTTATAAATTTTGCTACTTAAATAATTTTGTCACAAGTGACCCAACTTGTACAATTAAAAATTTGAAAAAATTGGATTATTTAAACGATAAAAATAAAAATGAAAACAAAAACGAAAAAAAAAATAAAGTTTTTACAAACGAAAAAAAATCTAAATTAAAAAAAATTTATGACGACATAAAATTGGGAGATGATTAAAAGATGAACACAAAAAAAGAAATAAATAAAAATAGAAATGAAAAAGCTAGGATTTTAATGATGTCAATTATCGCATATTTTGCAGTTTTTGTATTAAAAAAAATTGATATTGTATCAAATTATATGGGAATTGTACTTATGATTTTATTATATGTATATGCAAATTATAATCTTATAAATATATTTTTTATAAGCAAAAGAACGACATTTAAAATATATATTTTTCTGTTTTTAGAAGTAATTTACTTTTTTACAGGAACATTTTCATTGTCAAGTATAGCGATATATCTAATTTTACTATGGATTTTAGACTATTCCATTATAAAAGATGAAGGGCGTGAAGAAACTCCTAGAATAAATAGATTTTTTCAAATTTATATAGTGTTTAAAGTAGTTTTTATACTTACAATGATATTTTTTATATAACAAAATAAAAATTTTGACTTGACAAAAAACGATTACTGTTGTAAACTATTAACATAGGTTACAAATGTAGTCGTTTTATTTTTTGTTTTATATTTAAAAAAGGTGGGATTCTTATGGAAGAAAAGTATCATATAACTGACTCAGAGTGGGAAATAATGAGAGTTGTATGGGCAAATAATGAAGTTACGAGCAACTTTGTTTTTGAAGTGCTGGGAGAAAAGATGAACTGGAAGCGGACGACGGTTAAGACGCTGCTTAATAGACTTTTGGAGCGAAAAATTTTGAAGAAGCGGGAAATTGGAAATAAATATCTTTATTCCACGGAATACACAGAAGAGGAAGTAGCTAAAATTTATATTTTAGGAACTTTTAAAAAGATTTGCAATACAAAAGTTGGAAAAATGATAGCTTGTGTGATTGAAAATAGTGAGCTAAGTTTTGACGATTTAGAAATTATTTTAAAAGCGGTGGAAGTAAAAAAAGAAAGTGCAGTTTCAAAAGTTTTGTGCAAATGTTTGAAGGGACAGTGTAATTGTGAAAAAAATGGGCATTTGCATATTTAGAAAATTTTTAAAATAAAGGAGATGGAAAAATGGAAAATTCAGAAAAAACAAAAAAAGTTTACACAGTCACTGGAATGAATTGTGCGGCGTGTGCTTTGACAGTTGAAAAAGCGGTAAATAAATGCGATGGAATTGATGCAACTGTAAATTTGGCAACTGAAAAAATGACTGTGAACTTTGATGAAAATAAATATAATTTTGCAAAAATTAGAGAAATAGTTGAAAAGAGCGGATATGGACTTATTGAAAATCTCTCTGAAGAAGAAAAAGTCAAGATGTATCAGGATAAAATAAAAGAAATGAAAAATAAATTGATTCTTGCAATTATTTTTTCTGTACCGCTACTTTATATTTCGATGGGACATCATATGATGGGAGCACCAGTTCCAAGATTTTTAAATCACAAGGAACATCCACTAAATTTTGCATTGGCACAATTGGTATTTGTTATACCGATTATATATGCAGGAAGAGATTTTTTCACACACGGAATAAAAAATATTTTTAGAAAATCTCCAAATATGGATTCGCTTATTGCAATGGGTTCAGGAGCAGCTTTGGTTTATAGTTTAATTTCGACGGCTGCAGCAATATTGGATCCCAAAAATGCACATCATTACGCAATGGACTTGCACTATGAGTCAGCTGGAATCATAATAACTTTAATTTCATTGGGAAAATTATTGGAAGCTAGAACAAAAGGGCAAACTTCGTCAGCAATAAAAAAACTGATTGGATTGCAGCCCAAAAAGGCAAAAATTATTGAAAATGGTGTAGAAAAAGAAGTTATGATAGAAAATCTGAGTGTTGGAAATATTGTTGCTGTAAAGCCGGGAGAAAAAATAGCGGTTGATGGAATTATAACAGAAGGAACTACATCGGTTGATGAATCAATGCTGACTGGAGAAAGTTTGCCAGTTACAAAAAATGTGGGAGATAAAGTTGTTGGCGGAAGTATAAATAAAAATGGAAGCATTAAATTTGAAGCGACGGAAATTGGGAAAAATACAATGTTGTCGCAAATAATAAAATTAGTGGAAGAAGCTCAAGGATCAAAAGCACCGATTTCACGAATGGCTGATACTGTTGCTGGATATTTTGTTCCGATAGTTATAGGAATTGCGGTAGTTACTGGACTTGCGTGGTACATTTTTGATGCGGGATTAGTTACATCACTTTCGTTTTTTATTTCAGTTTTAGTAATTGCCTGTCCGTGTGCATTGGGACTTGCCACACCTACATCTATAATGGTTGGAACTGGAAAAGGAGCTGAAAACGGAATACTTATTAAAAGTGGAGAAGCTTTGGAAACAACTCATAAAATAAAAACGGTCGTATTTGATAAAACTGGAACAATTACCGAAGGAAAACCTGTTTTGACGGATTTTGTAACTTTTTGTAAAAATTATTCGGAAAAAGAGCTGCAAAAAATTGCGGCTAGTGTGGAAAGAAAATCGGAACATCCGTTGGCACAAGCTGTGGTAAATGGAATTTTGGAAAAAAATGAGTTTTTGGAAAATGAATTTTTTGATTGTGAAAGTTTTCGTGCAATGCCGGGATATGGAATTAGAGTGAAAGTGAAAATTGATGGAGAAGTTAAAGAAGTGCAAATTGGGAATAAAAAATTGATGGATAACAGAAAAATTGATACAGAAATTGCACAGAAAGATTACAATGAGTTTTCTGGCGAAGGAAAGACGCCGATGTATATGTCGATTGAAAAAGAACTTGTGGCGCTTGTGGCAGTTGCCGATGTGATTAAAAAAACAAGTGCTAATGCAATTCGTGAACTTCATAAAATGGGAATAAAGACAATAATGCTCACAGGAGACAATGAAAAAACAGCAAAATTTATTGCGAAACAAGCTGGGATAGACGAAGTGATTTCAGATGTGCTGCCACACCAAAAGGCTTCTAAAATTAAAGAATTACAGGAAAATGGTGAGTTTGTAGCAATGGTGGGAGATGGAATAAATGATTCTCCGGCACTGGCTCAAGCAAATGTTGGAATTGCAATTGGAAGTGGAACGGATGTTGCGATAGAATCGGCGGATATTGTGCTTATTAAAAATGATTTAAAAGATGTGGCAAGAGCTATGAAATTAAGTAAAGCAACGATTATAAATATAAAGCAGAATTTATTTTGGGCCTTTTTTTACAATGTGATTGGAATCCCAATTGCGACAGGAATTTTTTACGCTTTATTTAATGGACCTAAATTAGATCCAATGATTGCAGCTTTTGCAATGTCATTTAGCTCGGTTTCAGTTTTGGCAAATGCATTGAGATTGAAATTTTTAAAATTATAAATAATCAAAAAATTTTTTAGCAAGAGGTTAAGTACCTTTTCACCAAACAAATAGAATTTAACATAAGTCGCTAATTGGCGACTTTTTTCTGTTAAAAATATAAAAATAAATAAAAAAAAAATTTTTTTCCTAAAATAAATAAAAAAATTTTTTACATTATACCTATAAATATTGAAATTGCGTTTGTTTTTCCTTTTTAAATAAATAAAAAAATTATTATTTATTTAAATTTTTTTGCTATTTCTTAAAAAAATACTTGTTTTTTTTTTTTTTTTGTTATAATGTTAATGGTTCAAGAAATAAAAACAAATAAAATTGAAGAAACTGAAAAAATTATTAACCGCTCACTCACTCATTTAAAACTATTCTTGATAGCTTTTTTGGATTTTTTAATTTTAGGAAAGAAGAGGAAAAAGTATGACAAATGATTTGAGAATTCTAAAAAAAGAATTGAAATCTTTTGCAAAAAGAGTTAAAGATTTTAAATACACCGATTCAGCGCTAATTGCCTTTTTAATTACTGGAATAATAATGTTTAGCGCCATTTCGTCAAATCTTTACTCAGACGAGATAAAAGAGCAGCAGGAAACAATAAATACATCAATATTGCAGCTAAGAAAAGACTTTAAGCGGGCAAGATCCGAAAATAACAAGCTTTTGAAAGACACAAACTTAGAACTTATCCAATTAATGGAACAGGGAGATCAGGCAATCAAATCACCCTGGCCAAGTTTTCAGTTTGGTTCAAATTTTACCTACAGCGACTGGAAAGGAACTTATAAAGGTCGTGGTGATAAAAAAAGTACCATGAAATATGAAAGAAGTGACAAATTTGGAAACTATGTGGGAGCAAAACAGGGGACAACAAGCTTAAAAAGAGTAATAGAACCAATTTCCGCAGTACCAGTAGATGCGGCTGTCAGACCAAAAAATATTGACAAAGTGCCGCCGGCATTTACGGTATCTGGAGCGAATGGGGATTTGCCGCCATTTAAGCCGCTGGTAATAAAGGCGCCTGATATTAATCCTAAAAATGTCAGTATTGCTCAAGTACCTTTGCCACCATCAACAGATGTAGATTATCAAGATGTGCCACACGATTTTACATATTATAATGAAAATAAGGAGAACAATGGTTTAATTGGACAATTACGACTTATTTCTGGGGTTTTTAATATAAAGTTTGCTGGAGTTCATGGTCAGCCATCGGACACAAATTTTGATTATAGTTTTACTGGAGCGGCTGATGCTGATGGTATTATTCCAGCAATCGCTAATGGGACAGGTACTTTTGGTAAAGCAGCTTTTTATGGTCTTGGAGGACCTCATACAATAAATATTCCCGCTACCGTAACAGTGAATGCAATTGGAAATAATGTTACTCCTGGGTACACCTTAAATAGTGTATATTATTTAGGAAATTTTACAACCGCTTCCACAGTTAACGATGCAATACTAAATCATCATGGTAATGTTAATCTATATGGAAATAAAATAGTAGTAGTAAATATAGATAATGTAAGTAATGCTGGAGGAAGAAATAGAACATTTAAAAATTTTGGAAAAATTACTGGGTATGCTTTAACAGGGAATAATGTATATATAGGTGCTACACCAGGAAATCATATATTTGGAGCATATTCATTTGGTGAAGCTGGAGTAGATACAATAGAAAATGCGACTGGTGGAAGTGTAATTTTTTATGCACCTGGAAGTGTAGGTTGGGCTTACAGTTCTGGAGAGCAACAACAGATTAAAAGAAGTTCAATAAATAATGGAATAATGCGATTATTTGGAAAATATAGTTTAGGAATAGCCACAGATGATGACACTCAACCTGATCAAATGGAATTTGCAGATATTCAGCTTAATAATCCAATTGAAATATATGGAGATGAATCGGTAGGAGCAAGTTTTTTGACTGAACCAAGCACACCTAATTCACATAATTTTGAAAATTCAAAATTTAATATTCAAATTGGCGGAGCTGCTTTAACTGCTCAAGATGCTACTTATGGCGATACAAAAGGAGATGTTACAAAAGTTCAAAATTCAGTTGGATTAAATTTTGATTTTAAAAAATTTAACTCTGGGTTTAATAATAATAATAATATAAATAATTATATTGTAAAATTAGAAAATAATTCTAAAAATTCAATAGCTATTAGAGCAGGTCAAGCAAAGTTGACATTTAATGATTTAGCCACTAGCGGAGTAACCATTGGAGGAGAAGACAATATAGGTTATTTATCTGATGGTTCAAATAACAACAACAGCCTAACTTACAATAATACAACGAATAATTATAAAGTCACAGGAAAAGATGCCATCTTGTTTGCCGCAAAAGGTGGCGGAACTTTAAAAGTAAATAATTCATTACCTTTGAATGCGACAAATGTAAGCGGTGACGGCTTTACTTTGGCATATTCTGAAGGAGATAATGCAGCAGCTGTTAAGTCAAATGTAACTTTGGACAAAGGAGTTACAGGAACAGTCACAGGAAAAGATGCTGTTTTGTATTATGCTAAAAATGATGGAAAAATAACTATAACTGAAACTGCTGTTACTCAGCCGACGCCTGTTGCTTCAGGAGGTACGACTGTTATTACAGATACTTCAATTGGGACACCTAGATTGACTGTTTCGGGAAAAAATGGAGTTGGATTTTATGCTACAAGTGGCGGGAAGATAGATGCTAAAAATAGTTTTATGAAGCTGTCTGATGGACTTGTTGGAGCATTTAGCGATATGGGTACAAGTAATATAGATTTAACAAATTCTATTTTGGATTACAATGGAAGCGGATATTCAGTCTATAGCAAAAGTAACGGAAAAATTAACTTAAGCGGAGCGACTATTGTTCTAAGAGGAAAGTCAATTGGATTGCAAGGGTCTTCTTTGGCAGATATAACAACAAATGCAAATACAAAAATAGTAGTTATGTCTAACGATGCAATTCCTTTTGAATTTAAGAACAAGGCAACGGTTAATGTGACATCAATAGATACTGATTTAGGAATTGGTACAATAAATGTTGTAAACGGACAAGATGCAACTAAGACTTACACTGATTATAAAAAGGCTTTTGTAGATGGAATTTCAAGCTATAATATAAATACTAATATTATGAAAAATTTGGCTGCAAATATTGCAAATGAAACAACAGATTCTTTTAAATTTACAAAAAGATATTTAATTCAAAGAGCGAAAATGAACCTGTTAGCGGGAAATTCCGTGGAAGCATATTTAAACAAGGCGGAACTGGATGCGATAGGCGGGCCTCAGGCAGTAGTTGGACTTGATATGAGTTCAAGCAGTTCAGCAGCTTCAAATAACGAAACTCAAATAAATTTGGCTTCAGGATCAACTGTGTCAGCGGACAGAACAGATGCTGGAAGCGGAGCAATCGGTCTTTACACAAACTTCGGAAAGATAACGGCTGCGGCGAGTTCTACAGTAAATGTAGAAAAGCTGACTACAAATGCGGCTAATGAGAATGCAGTAGGGATTTATGCAGTAAATGGCTCTGAGGTTGAAAATTCTGGAAATGTCAATGTTGGTGGAAATAAATCTATTGGAATATTAGGGCTTTCTTATAGACAAGATAGTTCTGGAGCTGTAATTGGAAATGAGTTTGGCAATGCCGGTGAAGGTAAGGTAAATATAGTAAATAAAGGAACTATTAATGCTGATGGTGCTGAAGCGAAAGGAATTTTCATAAAGAATAATTCAATAAAAGGAATAAATCAGCTGCATTCAGGAACCAGCGCAGCGGCAGCTAATGTGGCTATTAACGATGCAAGCGGGGTAATAAAGCTTTCAGGAGAAAAAGCAGTAGGAATTTACGCTGATGAAGCAACTGCAATAAATAGAGGAACTATTGATTTACAAGGGGCAAAAGGTCAAATAGGCCTTTATGGAACGACTACTTCAGGAGTAGCTGGAAGAGATTCAGTATTAATAAATGATACAACAGGAAAAATAAAAGTAGGAGATTCAACGTTAGCTAATAATACAGAGGTTCCCAATATTGGAATATTTACAGAATCTAAAAACCAAGTGTTAAACAATGGTACAATTAATGTTGGAGAAAATTCTTATGGTATTTATGCAAAAAATATAAAAGAAAGTGGAACTTCAAAATTGACTGTCAGCAAAAATGGGGTTGGAATATTTGCTGTCGGTGAAGCCGGAACACCTGGAAATGTTACGCTGGATAGCGGAGCTAAAATAACTGTAAACAGCGGTACATCAGGAAAAGAAGGAGTGGCAGTGTTTACTGGCGGAAGCAATCCTGTCAATGTAGCGGATAATGGCTCTGTTATGGATTTAAAAGATTCATCATTTGGTTTTGTACTAAAAGCGCCAGGTTCATTTGTTAATACAAATACAAGTAATATTAAGTTAGCAAATGATACAGTTTATGCATATACAGATAGCAATGCCAATATTGTAAATAATGCGCAAATAGTTTCAGCAGGAGACAGAAACTATGGAATATATGGAAACGGTACTGCTAAAAACTATGGAACAATAGATTTTTCAAGCGGAAATGGAAATGTAGGAATGTATGCAACTGCTGGCGGAATTGGAACAAACTTTGGAACAATAAAAGTAAGTTCTTCAAATACAGGTGCAAAAGAATATGGTGTAGGTATGGCAACAGGATACTATAATGAAGCAGCAAAGAAAACTTCAAATGAAGGAACAATCATAAACAGAGGGACAATAGAAGTAAGCAAGGCGAACACAATGGGAATGTATGCGGTTGGAGCTAACTCAAAAGCGATAAACTACGGAACAATAAACCTATCAGGAAGAGATACAATTGGAATGTATCTTGACAGAGGTGCACATGGTGAAAACTGGGGGACAATCCAGACAACAGTATCAGGACTTAGAGGAGTAAAAGGAATTTATCTTGCAAATGGAAGCTACATCAAGAACTACGGAACAATAAACATAGCGGCTTCAGATATTAAGAGCGCGGGAATCTGGGCAGATACTCAATCGTTCCCGAATGCTGAAGAAAATTCAAGTGGAATAAATCCTGTAACAGGAACAAGCCAGACAGGAACTTCGACACCGCTAATAAAAGTGGTGACAGCAGATGACATGAAGGAAATGGGAGGAGTGACAATAAAAGTTCCGCCAAGAATGACGCCTGTGACAGTGACAGATGCGCAAGGAAATGTGATACCGATAGTAAAAGTTGATACAAATATTTCAACACCAAATCCAGTGTCAATAACAGTGACATCGCCATCAGGAATAACAACATTAGATCTTGCATTAAATAATATGCAAAATTTCCCATCATCTTCAGAGGCGACAAGCCTTGGAATGTATGTAGATACTTCAGGAGTAAACTATACAAATCCAATACAGGGACTTAATAATTTAGTTGGGCTTGAAGATATAAGCCTGTACTTTGGAACAGAAGCTTCGAGATATACAACATCTAAAGTGATAGAAGTAGGGGACAACATTTTAAAACCTTATAATGATGCACTAAGAGGACTTGTAACAGCAGGAACAACATTGTATGTAACTTCGCCAAGCATTACTTGGATGGCACAGCCTACAAAAGATTCGTCGACAGGACTTTTGGATAAAGTGTACTTAGTAAAAGTTCCATATGTAGCATTTGCAAAGGATGGGGATGAACAGACATATAACTTCCTTGCAGGACTTGAAAAGAGATATGGGGTCGAAGGATTGGGAACTCAAGAAAAATTGATATTTGACAAGATAAGTAGTTTAACTGGCGGAGAAGGGCACATACTGGCTCAAGCATTTGATGAAATGAAAGGTCACCAGTATTCAAATATTCAGCAGAGAACAAAGGAAACAGGAGATATTTTAAGCAGCGAATTCAGTTATTTACAAAATGAATGGGAAAATCCTACAAAGAATAATAGCAAGATGAAAGCATTTGGTCGAAGAGGAGAATATAAGACAGATACTGCAGGAGTAGTTGACTATACAAATAATGCCTACGGAGTGGCTTATGTATATGAAAAAGAAGGAGTGACGCTTGGAAATAAATCAGGATGGTATGCAGGAGCAGTTACAAATAGATATGAATTTAAAGATTTAGGAAAATCAAAAGAAGATCAGACAATGATAAAAGCAGGAATCTTTAAGACAATATCGCCAGCAAGTGACCACAACGGTTCATTGACTTGGACAATTTCAGGGGAAGCGTTTGCAGGAATAAACCATATGAAACGAAGATACTGGATTGTAGACGATACATTTGAAGCAAAATCAAACTACGCAACATATGGAGCTGCACTAAGAAATGAACTTGGAAAAGACTTTAGAACAAGTGAGAGAACAAGCATAAGACCATATGGGGCACTAAATTTGGAATATGGAAGATACACAGGAATAAAGGAATATGGACCAGTGGCATTAGAAATAAAAGGAAATGATTACATTTCAGTACAGCCGGAAGCAGGAGTTTCATTCAACTACAGACAACCTGTGGGAGCAAGAAGCAACATAAATGCAAGTTTAACAGCTGCATATACAAATGAGATTGGAGAAGTAAACGATGTTAAGAACAAGGTTAAATTGAGAGAAACGGATGGACCATATTATGAATTACGAGGAGATAAGGAAAATCGTAAGGGAAGCGGAAAATTTGACTTGAATTTAGGATTTGAGAACACAAGATTTGGAGTGACAGTAAACGCAGGATACGATACGAAAGGAGAAAATGTAAAAGGAGGTATCGGATTTAGAGTGATTTACTAATTTAGATAAAAAGTAGATTGAGTTCTATTTTATAAAAATAGCTTAAATTGTTTGTCATAATATTTAACAAGAAAATAACTCTTGTAGATTGAAAAATTTATGGGAGTTATTTTTTTATTTAAAAATTAAAAAAAAATCAAATTAATTTATTGAAAAAAAAATCTATATATAGTAAAATCTTTAGTATAGGAGGAAAAATGAAAATTTCAGAATTTATTAGTGAAAATGCAATTGAGATATTAAAGCGGAAGACGAAAAGTTTGGAAGAAGATATTATTTTTCGTGGAATACCTGATGAAAATGGGGTTGTTTGTGAAGTACAAAGCGTAGTTATGGGAGATCTTGATTCTGTTGCGACTGTGTTAGGAAAAATGAAAAAAAATGAAGTTATAATAAGAATTTATCCGACAAATTTGGTTCCATCTGATGTCGATGTCAAAATTGCGCAAGTTTATGGGGAAGCTGGGGGAGCATTTTATATTGTTAATGTTGATGTTAGTGAAATAAATGTGGTTGTTTCCCTGAAAAAATTTGAAAAAATAAATATAGATAGTTTTTTTGATAAAAAAGGTGTTATTGAAAAAAATGTTGCAAACTTTGAATTGCGGCATGAGCAATTTGAGATGGCTAAGTGTATTGAAAAAAGTATGAATGAAAATAGAAAGCTGATAGTCGAAGCGGGGACTGGAACTGGAAAGACGATTGCTTATTTATTGCCGACATTGATGTTTGCGATAGAAAATAATTTAAAAGTGATTGTTTCAACGAATACGATTAATTTACAGGAGCAGCTTTTGAATAAAGATATTCCGTTGATAAAAAAAATCTTGGGAGCAGATTTTACTTATCAAATTGTAAAAGGACGTGGAAATTATCTTTGTAAGAGAAAACTGTATAATATTGATATTTCTGAAATAGAAAACGAATCAGAAGAGATAAAAAACGAAAAGAAAATAATAAGAGACTTGATAGAATGGGATAAAAATATTGCAAAAAATGGAGATAAAGGTGAATTAAAATATGAAGTTTCAAGCAAAATTTGGGAAAAAGTGAACAGTGAAGCTGATATGTGTAAAGGTGCAAAATGTCCATATCATTCAAAATGTTATTTTTTTGCAGCTAGAAAAAATATTTCTAATGCGACACTTTTAATCGTAAATCATCATATGTTTTTTGCAGATCTTGCTATACGAAATCAGTCGGGATTTTATACGAACTATTCGATTTTACCAAATTACGATATAGTAGTTTTTGATGAAGCACATAACATCGAAGATACAGCTAGAAATTATTTCACGATAGAAACTTCAAAAATATCTTTTGGAAGACTTATAGGACAAATTTTTAACAGAAAGTCGACAGGAGTGAACAATGCTGGAGTAATTCCCAAATTGTCGGCGTACTTAAATGAAAACTTGGATTTTAATGAATATGAAAAAATCGACGAATTAAAAGAAGATGTCATTTCAGAATTAAATAAATTTTATGATAAAGGAATGGAAATTTTTAATGCTCTTACTGAGTTTTTTTTGCAAGGAAAAGATAAAAATGATGTTAAAGCTAAAATTGACAGAAAAAGTTTAATTTCTGATAAAAATTTTAAGAAAATAGTTAAAATGAATGTAAGTTTTAGAGAAAAAAATGGAAATTTGAGTTTAAAAATAAATAAATTTTTAAATGCTGTTAATAAATATAAATTGGAAGATAATGAAGGATATATATTTGAATTTACGAGATATTTTGAAAGATTGAAACAGTTTTTTAAAAAGTTTGAATTTATTTTTGAAGGAGAGGAAGAAGGTTATGTCTATTGGACTGAAATTACAACAAAGCGTTCAAATATCAAATTGTATGCGACACCTTTTGACATATCGAAAGAATTAAATGAAAATTTGATTTCAAAACTTGATAGAATGATATTTACTTCGGCAACTCTTGCTGTTGACAATAAATTTGATTATTACAAAAAAAATATTGGACTAAACGGACTGAATAATGAAAAAGATAAAAAAATCAATGAAAGGATAATAAAATCGCCATTTAATTATGAAAAACAAATGAAAGTTTTTATTCCTGAAGATGCGCTTGATCCATCAAACTTGGAGTTTATGCGAGATTTACACGATTTTATTGTAAAAAGCGTGAAAGCGACGAGAGGACATTGCTTTTTGCTGTTTACTTCTTACAGTGCTTTAAATTATTTATTCAATAGTTTAAAAAATTATTTTCCAAAAGAAGATTATACTTTGATTAAGCAAAATGATCATCCTAGACACGAGATGATAAGACTTTTTAAAACTTCTAAAAATCCAGTATTGTTTGGGACAGATAGTTTTTGGGAGGGAGTGGATGTGCAAGGAAATCAGCTAAAAATGGTAATGATAACTAAATTACCATTTAAAGTGCCAAGCGACCCAGTCACGGAAGCTATTATTGAAAATATTAAGAAAAATGGTCAAAATGCATTTATCGAATATCAAGTTCCACAAGCTGTCATAAAATTTAAGCAAGGAATTGGAAGACTTATAAGAAGTAAAACTGATACAGGAAATATAATAATTTTAGATAATAGAGTTATAAAAAAAAGATATGGAAGCTATTTTTTAAAAACTTTGCCTAAAAATATTGTAATAGATAAAAGAAAAGAATTGATAAAAATAATTAAATAATTAAATAATTTAAGAAAGGAGAAAAAGAAAAAATATGAAAATAAAAATTTTGAGCCGAGAATTCGTATTTGAAATGAAAAAATTGAAAAAGAAAAAAAAAGTTAAGAGAAGTCATTTTGAAAAAAGATTTTTGGGACTTGTTTTGCTTTTTTTCTGCTTTGGTTTTTTTATAGAATATTCAAAGTTAAAAGTTGATTACAAAATTGGAAGCGTGGCATCTTCTGACATCATCGCACCAAAAGATGTGATTTATTTGACGGATTTGGTCGATGATATTCTTCAAGATAGAATACTTCAGACGACAACACCTGAATTTGACAGGATTTCGGGAATGAATAAGCAAACTTTGGTTAATATAAATAAATTTTTTAGGGAAATTAATCTTCTGCAAAATGCTCCAGATGACGAAATACAGAGTTATGTTCACAGAAATAAATATAACTTTACTCCTGAAGATATTAGAAATTTAATAAAAAGAAATGAAAATGTCGAATATACTGGAAATATTGCCGATTATCTCTCAAAAATTTATAGTGCAGGAATATTAAAAAAAGAAGATTTGGAAAAAATTGTGAGAAAAAAAGATCTAGAAATAGATTATTTAGATATGAAATTACTTGAAAATTTTGTGAAGCCGAATTTAAAAATTAATGATAAAGAAACTGAAAAAAAAATAGCAGACAGCATTGATTTTTTGCGAAATAGAGAAATTAAAATTTACAAAGGGGACATTATTTTAAGAAAAGGCGAAATTATTGATGCCAATACTTATTTGAAATTAAAAAAATTAAATCTTGTAAGAACGGAAGATAAAGTAAAAAAAGTGGTTGGATTAGTTTGTACATTTTTAATTGCAACAACTTTACTTTATTATGTTTTGAAAAAAAATTCGAGAAAGGTTGTTGAGTCAAATGTGTATTTTGCAGTCTGTATAACGCTTATTATATTAAATTTAGTATATGTTTATTCATTTAATAAATTTCCGCTTATCGTGTATTTAATTCCATTTTCAACTTTGCCAATTATAGCGACAATTTTAGGAGATAGGATGTTTGCAGCGATAATTACATTTATGGATATGATAATTTTGTCAAGAGAAGAATTTTGGCTATTTATAATGATAGCGATGACTCTTGCGGCAATTTATAAAGCGGACAAATTGGCAAATAGAAGCAATATAATAAAAATTAGTCTATTTTTAGGGATTTTTCAGTCAATAATTACTTTTAGTTATGGAATGGTCAATCAGATGGAAATAACTCTTATAGGAGTTTTAATAATAGAATCTGTCGGTTCTGGTATTTTAACAGGAGTTTTGACTGTGGGACTTCTTCCATATTTTGAAAATACTTTTGATATTTTGACCGATATGAAATTGCTGGAATTAAGCGATTTTTCGCATACTTTGTTAAAACAGCTGCTCCTTAAAGCATCTGGGACATTTCATCACAGCATAATGGTCGGAGCTCTTGCAGAAAGTGCCGCAGAATCAATTGGTGCAAATGCGACATTTGCCAGAATAGCTTCGTATTATCACGACATCGGAAAGATGAAAAGACCAGAATTTTTTGTGGAAAATCAAGGTGGCGGAATAAATCCACACAATAAGATAAAACCGTCATTAAGTGCATTAATTTTAACTTCTCATACAAAAGACGGCTACATTATGGGAAAAGAAAACAAACTTCCAAAAGAGATATTAAATGTGATATTGGAACATCACGGAACGACTTTGACTCAATATTTTTATTATAAAGCGTTAGAAAATGGAGAAGATGTTGTTGAGAGCAACTTTAGATACAGCGGACCAAAGCCATCGACAAAAGAATCTGGAATCATACTTTTAGCAGATACTGTGGAAGCCGCAACTCGTACGCTTGAAAATAAAAGTAAAGAAAATATTGAGCGTTTTATCAGATATTTAGTAAAAACTAAAATTGAAGATAATCAGCTGTCAGACGCAAACCTTACATTGGGAGAAATTGAAAAAATAATTCAATCATTCGTTGTGACACTAAAAGGTGTGTATCACGAAAGAATTAAATATCCAAAAATGGATGAAAAAATCAAAAAGTAAAGTTAAAGAGAAAAAGATAAAGATAAAGATAAAGAAGAAGAAAAAAAAGAAAAAAAAGAAAAAAAAGAAAAGATAGTGATAAAGATAAATAAAAAATTAAAAAAAATAAAAAAAAAAAGAAAAGAGAGAAAAAATGTTAGATGTAGATATAAGTTATGATATACCAGAAATAGATGATTTTTTTGATGAAGAAAAAATAAAAGAATTTGTGAATTATATTTTAAAAGATGAAAAAAAAGAAGAATATGATAAAAACGAGTATTATTTGTCAATTCTAGTTACGACGAATGAAGAAATTCAAAAGATTAACCGTGAATACAGAAACAAAGATATGCCAACAGATGTGATTTCTTTTGCATACAATGAAACGGAGAATTTTGGAGAAATAAATATGCTTGGAGATATTGTAATTTCAATTGACAGAGTAAAAGAACAGTCAAGCGAGTATGGACATTCTGACAAAAGAGAGTTTTTTTATGTGTTGTGTCACGGAATGCTTCATTTATTGGGTTATGATCATATTGATCCAGATGATAAAGTTATTATGAGAAAAAGAGAAGAAGAAATTTTAGCTGCATTCAATTATGAAAGAGATTAAGATCTAAAAAATGGGAAGAAGGTGTAATTTTATGGCAGATGAGAGAGAAAACAAAACAACAAAAGATGACGAAAAAAAAGAAAAAAATTTAAATAAAGAAAGTAAAAAAAGTAAAGAAAGTAAAGAAAATAAAAAAAAAGAAGAAAATAGAGAAAATAAAGAGAATAAAGAAAAAATAGAAGAAGAAAAAGTAAAAGAAGAAAAAATAAAAGAAGAAAAAATAAAAAAAACAGAAAGAAAAAAAGGAATTTTTTCATTTTTTCATAAAAAAGATAGATACAACTGGGACATAAGAAAAGAGCGTGAACACGACAAACGCCTTGTTGAGAGCTTTAATTATGCGATAGAAGGACTAACTTCTGCACTGCAAAATGAAAAGCATATGAAATTTCACATACTTTCTGCAATTTTAATAGTAATTCTTGCAATTTTGACAAATGCGAGTAAAGTTGAAATTTTACTAGTTTCAATATCCGTTGCTTTTGTAATTATTACAGAACTTATAAATACTGCAGTTGAAGCACTTGTAGATTTGATTTCGCCAGAACGCCATCCACTTGCAAAATTAGCCAAAGATGTCGCAGCAGGAGCGGTTTTGGTCGCAGCAATAAATGCGATTTGTGTTGGATATTTACTATTTTATGACAAATTACTCGATATTTTTGATACTCAGAATAGGTTGCACATAATTGCTGGAAGAAAAGGAAATATTTCGATTTTAATTTTAATTTTGGTTTCAATTCTTGTGATAGTCATAAAGTCGTTTTATAACAAAGGAACTCCGCTTGAGGGTGGAATGCCAAGTGGACATAGTGCAGTAGCTTTTGCAACTTTTGGAATTTTGATTTTTATGATAAGTGATGTGAGAGTTTTAATTTTGGTGCTATTTATGGCGGGACTTGTCGCTCAAAGTCGTGTAAAAGCTGGAATTCATAGCATAAAGGAAGTTGTTGCAGGTGGAATATTAGGATTTTTGGTCGCATTTGCAATAATGTTTGTTATGATAAAATTTGGAATTTTATATAATTAAAGTTTTTTTAAAAATTATTTTTTTGTAAAGAAAAAATACTTGACATAAATTGATTTTTTTTGTATAATCTTTTTAGTAAATAAAAATTTGGAGGAATATTAATGTTAAAATTAAGATTAACTAGATTAGGAAGAAAAAAAGTACCTTTTTATAGAATAGCTGCAATGGAAAATTTATCTAAAAGAGATGGAAAAGCAGTTGCTTACTTAGGAACTTACAATCCACTTGCTGAAGATGACAAACAAGTTGTTTTAAAAGAAGAAGAAATTTTAAAATATTTAACAAATGGAGCTCAACCAACAGAAACAGTAAGAAGCATTTTAACTAAAGCAGGTGTGTGGGAAAAATTCCAAGAAACTAAGAAAAAATAGTAAAAGAGCGTAAAGCTCTTTTTTTGTATAAAGGAAAAATATGAAAATAGAAAAAATTTTAGAAGAAATTTTTAGTTTAAGAAATAAAAATCGTAGAGAAAATATTGACGATTTAAAAAGAATTTATAAACTTTTGGGAGAACCTTGCAAAGATAAAAAAATAATCCATATCGCTGGAACGAATGGAAAAGGTTCAACGAGTGCTTTTTTAGAAAATATATTTTTTTATTCGGGTCATGCTGTGGGAAAATTTACTTCACCACATATTTTAAAATATAACGAGAGAATTATTTCAAATAAAAAGATGATTTCTGATGAAAAAATACAAGAATATTATGAAATTGTAAAAAAAATTTTAAATAATTTAGAATTAAAAATCAATTTTTTTGAAATCACAACTTTTATTGCACTTTTATTTTTTGAAGAAGAAAATTTGGAATTTATAATTTTGGAAACTGGATTAGGTGGCAGACTTGATGCGACAAATGTTGTAAATTCAACAATTTGTGCCATAACAAATGTGAGTTTTGACCACATGGCAATTCTTGGGAATACGCTGAAGGAAATTGCTTTTGAAAAGGCTGGGATTATAAAAAATGGAGAGATTTGCATTTTTTCACAAAATTTATCTGAACTTGAGAACGAAATAAATAAAAAAACTAAAAAATCTATTAATGTTCTGAAAAAATATAAAAATATTGATATTGAACTTAATAAAAAAAATTTTATAACAACTGTAAAATTTGAAGATGATAAAAAAACTAAAAAATTTGAATTGCCACTTTTTGGGAAATTTCAAGGAAATAATTTTTTGCTCTCTTATGAAATTGCAAAACGGTTTGGAATTTCTGACGAAAATATTCAAAATGGAATTAATCATTTAAAATTATTTGGAAGATTTGAAATTTTTTCAAAAAATCCGTTTGTCATTTTGGATGTGGCGCACAACGAAGATTCTATGAAAGTTTTGTTTGAAAACTTGTCTTTTTTATATAAAAAAAATGAAGTGATTTTTATTAAATAGTGTAAGGACACTCGCAACTTTAGTTGTGAGATGAATTGCACGAAAATTTTAGTAAGCATATAGGGAAACTTGTATGTAGACACGGAGCAAAACC
>ERZ773197.721-NODE-721-length-24997-cov-4.596704_pt1 | contig 24997 bp, 22 predicted proteins | sample MGYA00580999_ERZ773197 | MGnify/ENA primary metagenome ERZ773197 (study PRJEB29015, sample SAMEA2738166) | human oral metagenome | biome: human oral; feature: human-associated habitat; material: saliva | place: China | collected 2185 ...
TAACTCCTCGGAAATCTAAATTTTCTTTTTTCATTTTTTTAATCTGTTTATTATTTTTATCTTCAAAATCCTCATCGGATAGAAGTTCATAAGTTGTCTCTTTAACATCACTTTCTTCAATTTCATTTAAGTCAATATCAAGGATTGAAAGAGACGAGCATTCAATGGTTACTTCACCGTGTTTATATGGTTTTCCTTTGCCATCAGTAGTAAGTGCGACATTTGGATGTTTTAAAATATCGTATTTAAAATCCATAATTGGTCTTTCACCACGAATAAATAAAATGGCATATTGGTTATCTAACATTCTTACTTCATCAGGTGTTAATAACTCTCTGCCATTATTTTGATAATTAGTTGAATAACTTCCGCTATGTCCTGTACTTTTACCATAGGTATTAGTATCAATCGTTTCTTTACCAAGCATTTCTGATACATATTTATGAGTGGATTGTTCATTTCCACCAAGATATAAAAACTCATCACAGTTACCAACGATACTTTCCCATTGTTTTTCAAATAATGCTTTAAGCTGGGCTAAGTTTTGTAAGATGATACTTACTGATACGCCACGTGATCGCATAACGGAAAGTATCTTATCAAAGTCATCAGGTAATGATACATTAGCAAATTCATCCATTAAAAAATGAACAGGCATAGGTAAAGCACCTCGATGAATATGGTCGGCTGCATAAAAGAGTTGTTGGAATAATTGCGTATACAAGATAGAAACTAGAAAGTTAAAACTTGTATCGTTATCTGGTATCAGGGCAAATAGAGCCACTTTCTTTTCACCCATTGAAGGTAAATCAAATTCATCAGTCATTGTTAAAGAGGCAAGACTTTCAAGATTAAACTTTTCAAGTCTAGCAGCTAGAGTAATTTGAATTGATTTTAAGGTTTTTGCTGAACCTGAATGATATGAACGATAATACTTTAAAGCAATATGCTCAGGGTTTTTAAGTTCAAGTTCTGAAAAAAGTTCATCAAGTGGCGAAGGTCTTGGATCTTCTTCATCTTCAATAGCTCCCGCTCTTAACATTTCCATTACCATCGCAAAGTTTTGTTCATCTTCAGGTGCTTCATAATGCAAATAGAAAATAAGTGCTGATAGTAACATTGAAGCAGATGTGTCCCAAAATGGGTCTTGTGATTGTGAGCCTTTGGGAGTAGTGCTTTTAAAAAGGTTAGTGACAAGTTTTTGGACATCATTATCATTTTGTAAATAAACAAATGGGTTATAACAATGACTTTTTTCCATTGAGATTAAATCTAAGATTCTAACTTCATAGCCTTTATCTTCTAAAAGATAACCAGTATCTCTAAGTATTTCTCCTTTTGGATCAAGTATCACAAAGGAAGTATTACATTGCATAAGATTTGGCTTACAAAAGAATCTTGTCTTACCAGCACCTGAACCACCACATACTAGGGTATTTAGATTTCTTCGATGTTTTTTAGCATTTAATCCAACCGAAACATTTTGTGTCATTAACTTATTATCAGATGGTGGAGATTGTTTATATTTTTTATTGATCACTCTTGGATTTCCCCATTTAGCAGAGCCATGTTCTTCTCTTCTTCGATAATTTCTTAAAGTTGAGAAGTAAATACCAATTCCCATACCATAAGCTAATAAGAAAATAAGGACAGTTTTTAAGCTGTCCTTACAAAATTGAATATCAAAGGGATAATTAAATACATCTCCAAGTTTTTCTATGATCAGTGGTAAACCACCATTAACACTTGGTGCAATAAGTAGTGCTAACCAAATAACAGGAATGATACCGATAATAGCGAAGATAACTATCGTTTCTTTATCGCTATCTCGATTCATCACGATCACTCCTAACTTTTACTTTTTTAAGTGGAGTATTACCGACTTTGATAAGTAAATCATCTACCGCATCAGTATACTTACCTTTTTCAATAAGTTCTGTTCGTTTATCATTTAAACAACGAAGCATTATAGCGTGTTCGTTATCATCTAAGTTAACTTGATATCTTTCTTCTTTCATCGTTAGTTACCTTATCTTTCATATTCTTTATTGCGGGCTTGTTTTTGCTTATAAAGTTCATCGTTGATTCTAGAATGAATTTCACTCATTGCATTTCTAGTTTTAGATAATTCAGCTCTAATTTCTTTGACATCACCATTTTTTAAAGAATCAAGAATACGATTGATAGCGAAGTTTTGTGTATCGACACCATATTTTTTACAAAGCATATAACCAATACACATCGCACTAAAGGCTGATTCATTTCTGCTATAACGCTCAGAGTTAATTGATAGTTGTTCTTGTCCTAATTCTTGAGCAACACTTTGAAGTACTAATACACTATCGCCAACATTTCGTTTTACATAAATAGTTTGTCTATCATTATCATAATAGGCAGCACCATTGGTATAAGGTAAATTATCACTTGATTCGACATTTACTGGTGATGAATCTAACATTACCTTAATTAGATTTCTTGGATCTTTATTGATAGTAGGTGAAGGGGTTTTAGTACCATTTGTTTGAGTTACATCAAACACGCGTTTCACATTATAACTAATTCCAGTTGTTCCATCTTTTTTAGAATATTCAACTGGTTCTAAAATACGAATACTTCTCATCTCTTTTTTAATACTTACTTTTTCTTTACCCCAATCATCAAAATCTTTTAATTGAGTTGCATTATGGTATTGATTATAGATAAGTAGAGTATTAACTGCTGAGTAGCGATCTATTTTACTTTGTGTGTTTAGAAAAGCTTCAAATTTATCAGGACTACTTACAACATCTTTTGCTGTATCATCAATCATTTGATAAACCATATCTTTTTCTTTTGAGCATACTCTTCTTTATTTAAACGAAGAGGAGAATTATTTTTTTCTACTTTAAAATCATTTGTCATATTTTCTTACCTCATTTTTGCTTTCTTCTTTTTCTTTGGCTGCTTATGCATTATTTGATTGTTTTTATTAAGAGATTTATCTTTCTCTTTATTAGGAAGAGTAGTACCTGATTCTTTTTGTTCTTGATGTTTGACTTTTAGTTCATTTAATCTTTCTTTGACTGATGGCTTTTTACCTTCAAGAACAACACCCTTATCAGTATCAATATCTTCTTGCTTTGAGTTTAGCCTTGACGGAGGGTTTTTGCCCGTTTTGGCTAATTCGGGGTTTGAATTACTATTCTCATCTTTTTGAATTGGTTTACTGATAGCTTCTTCGGTGATAATGGCATTTTTAGATTTTTCTGGAACATCTTTTTGTTTAACTTCACGTTCACTTTTTGCTTTTTCAGCTTCGGTAACAATAGCTGCTTTATCAACTTTACCAAGTTCATATCTTTCAACAATTCTTTGTATCTTTGAAGCATCTTCAGCTCTTGCGATAATATCAATCGGAACGTTATCGCCTTTAGAGTTTTTATCTCGTAAGACACAATATAAAACACCATATCGTTTAGCTTGTTCAGTAAACTTTTTTAAATCTTTATTTGGTATTGAGAATACTTTTAATTCTTTACCCGACTTAATCATATTGGTAAGTCTTGCTTTACCTTTGGTTTTTTGTTCCTCTTTTAAAACAGAAACCAAAAGAAGAGCAATATTTTTAGCTGCTGCACCACTTAACTTAGCGGCAACTTCAAGTCCTTCTAAAGATAACCTTACGACTTGTTCAGCAGCATCACCTGAATTGTTCATCGAATCTTGTCTCCTTTCTTTGATGACTTCTTTGTTTCGTCAATATGAATTTGACTTACACGTTCTTCAATAATTTTTGAACGTTCTGCAATCGAATCGCAAAGTGCTATATCTTTTCTTAACACTTTGATTTTAGAAGTAATATTAGAAATACTTTCTTTAATCACTTCTTTATCTTCATCGTTGATATTTCTGCTTAAATAATTTCTTAATTCCTTCCTTTCCTTAGTTAATATTTCAAGTTTTGAGCTAACTGAATCTTTATATGAGAAAAGCTGCTTGTCTGTAGAAATGTTTTCTCTTCCAAGCAGCCTTGTCTCTTCGCTGATTTTGTCTAACTTCAATAAATCTTCTTTTAGATAATAATGAAGTCGATTAGTATTTTGTTTTTTATATTTTGGTAGATAACCAAGTCGATAACAGTAATATAAATACAAACGATAAATACCACTTTTCTTTTGTATCTTATGAACTCTGGTTGGTAAATTGTATTGTCTTGGTTTATACATTGTATTAGCGAATGGCTCAATTCTTACTATTTGATTTTCTAAAAGTCTTTTGCGTATCGCTTCTTCAGTATAATTTTCACCAAGATTTTTTAAACGAACTGGCTTTGAATAACCTTTAGGAATAATAGTCCAATATTTTCGACTAGCACTTAATGAATGTTCATATCCCATTTGAGTTAGAGCATAATCAAACGCTTTAAGGTTAGTACTGTGCGCAATCGCTTCATCAATAGCACTTCTTGCCATATCATATCTTGTTGGCATACCTGCTGTTTCTAATTTGTGATAGTAGTAGGAATGTTGTTTAGAACGATTTGGATTTTCATCAAAAGATAATCCATACTTCTCGCATATTCGATCAGCGATTACTCTAAACTTAAACCAAGCTTTTTCTTCTCCCCATAATCTTTTTCCATCAACATAAGATATGGAATTAATAACAAAGTGACAATGAAGATGTTTAGTATTTAAGTGAGTAGTAACTACAACTTGAAATCTTTTGCCCCATACTTCACTTGCAAATTCCATTCCGATTTTTTGAGCAAGTTCAGGAGATATATTTTGTTCTTTAAAACTAAAATATCCGTGATAGGCTAAAATACCATCTTCTTTATCGTATGCTTTTTTAACTGAGATAAATTGTTCACGGGCGGTGGTCGGATTACAATTAATCCCTTCAACATAAAACTCTCTTTCGGTTTTTTCTTCATCTTTGGCATAAGCTAAAACATCTTTAAGTGCTTGATAATCTTCTTCACTATAATTTTCTTTTGAAGTTTTTTCGTGATTAGTAGCATAGTCAATCACTTGTCTTAAATTAGTTTTAACTGCCCATAATTTTGTTACTGCCATTTAAGATCACTCTTATCAGGTCTTAAATAAGTTCTCTCAATATCTGCTTGAAATTTATGCCAACGCTCCGCTTCTTTTTTAATCGCTAACGAATCAACAAAACCTAAGGAGTTCGCTTTAATGGCTAGCTGATTCACATTATTGCCAATTGCTGATAGTTCTCTCATAACATCATAGAATCTATCATCAGGTTTTTCTTTTGGTTCATATCCTTTAATAAGTAAACGAATTAGTCCTCCTTCAGATAGACAAGCTTTTTTCGCTTTCTTTTGTAACTCCTGTGCTTCTGATTTATTCATTAAAATGTGTTTTTCAATATTTCTTTTGGTCATTGTGGTTATCCTTTCTATCATATAGATGATTTATTTGATTTATGCACATTACAAATACGTCTGCCATTGAACCTAAGAATGTGCCAAGCAAAAAATAAATTGCATTTTCCATAATTCTTATCCTTCCAATAAAAAAACACTCAAACATATGAGTACCTTGTGTTTGTTAATATTAATTGAATTACATCAATAATAATGCTTCTATTTTTCTTTTGTATTTTTTACATCATTCAATATCTTTTTGACTCGGATTATCAAATCTTGAGATATCTGAATTGTGTGTCATATCTGCCATCTTAACTTGTTTAGCGATTTTATTATTACTAACTCTATAAATATAATCATCATAATTTTCGCCATCTCTTTTTGTAATTGCGTCTATTGCTTCAATAACATCATTATCAAAACCAACTTCTTTTAAATCAGCTAAAGTTACATTAGTATCTTCAACAACATCGTGAAGATAAGCTACTATTTTTTCATTATCTTCATTTACCATTGCAGCCACAGTCATTGGATGATTAATATAATCTTTTCCTGCTTTATCTTTTTGTCCTTTATGTGCTTTAGTTGATATTTCAATTGCTTTTTCTAAAAATGTCATCGATATCCCTCCTTAAAAATAATCGTATTTTACAACATAATTATAAACTGATATATCAGCTTAAACCATAGTCGTTCCTAAACTGAATTTATGTTGTTAAAAATCATTTACTTATGGGGTATTAGGGGCAATCCCCTAACAAGCCTTTACCGTTTTGGATACACCTATCCATAAGTGGTCTGCTTGCTAAGATTAAACATATAGTCATTCTTACCCCTGATTTTGCTTTATCTTTCCATTTCTTTAGATAAAGGTTTTACTGGTTTAACGATTATTCTTTCATCGATTAGAGTAATTCTTTCTGGATATTTGAACTTTTCTTGGTACTTTTTAAGCATATCATCTGGTAAACTTAAGAACTTTTCACTTTCAAGTGGTGCATAGCAAATAAAGAATTTACCTGCGATGATATCTAAGATACGACCATCATTGTCATAAATTGCTCGGTTTAAATCTTCACCTAAAATCTTTCCTTCTTCATTACATACAATGGCAACATCATCAAATGGCATATATTCTTCAATCGGGCCACCAACAGTAGCTTGCATATCTTCTAAGTCATCACCAATTTCAATTACCTTTGGATACTTGTGAGGTTCGATTAGCAATACTTTAATTCGTTCTTCTTTTTCAATAATCTTGAATGAATCTTCAACTACATTTAAGGCTAAGGAACTTCCATTATCCCAATTGATATGAACTTGCCCCATATCATCAACACCTGTAACAGTTCCTTTTAAACCACTTGGCATTTGACTCTCGCCAGCCATAACGCTTAGTTCAATACGAGTTCCAGGGATATATTTTTCTTTTAAATTATCTAAATTCATCTTTCATAATTCCTTTCTTTAATTGATTTGATATTTAATTTGAAACAAAGAAAGTCGTTGACATCTTTACCATATCTTGGTGGATCATCAACGACTTCTAATTGATTTGATAGAGTAAACTCCAATACTTTAGTTGCTCTTCTTCCTGCTATATCATTATCTAAATGGAGAATGATACGCTTAATTGATAGACTATTTTCTAAATATTTTTGTAAAGCTTTTGGTACTTTACTTTTAGTTAAATCATTGCTTGGAGCATATACTCCAGATAGTGAGATAAGATTTAATTCTTTCCAATTACCTCCATTTAACTTATACAAAGTTGCAAAGGAGAGTAGATCAATGGCACTTTCAAATAGATGAACTTCATCTTTATTTGTACCTAAGAGCCTAAAAGAATAAGACTTTTTACTGCCTGAACAATCTCCCATAACTCGGCTTGGATTAGTCGCCCTAAATGCTGCGTACTTTGGATTTTTATGGTTGTCATAACCGATAAAGACTGCATTATGGTGCGGGATAGATTCAAAAATCAATTCATTTTCAAAACAAAAATCTATGATTTCTACATCTATTCCTCGACTTGTTAGATATCTTTTCACTACATCATTAGACTTATTTTTCTCTGGTAAAAGAAGTGGCGTATCAGACTTTTCAAAATACTTTACGTTAATAGGTAAGGGAGTTAATTTCTTTGTAGCAAGTAATTCCACTGCCTCAAGAAAACTCATTCCCTTAACCTTGCAAAGATAATCTAAGGCAGATACACCACCAATTCCTTGACTAAACCACATCCATTTACCATTAGATATCTTTAAACTATCGTGTTCTTTAGTACAAAAGGTATTGCGTGAATATCTAATAAGATTATCAGGTTCATAGTTTTGAAGATAAGTAAGAACATCAATCTTTCTAATTTCTAAAATAGTTTCAGGATCAATATATGGCATTTAATCATCTACTTTCTTTATCGTTTCTTTCTCGATTTGAAATCTTACTAGCAGCATCATTTATCGTATCTTCTAACATTTTCATATGACTAAAATCATTATCAAGCCATTCTTGATAACAATAATCAAGAGGATATTTTAATCGATATAATGATTTAGCTTGAATTTCATCTAAATTTGTACTTTCGATACTTGCAACTAAATCTTCTTTAATTACTTTCTCATAAGAAAAATCAATCACTTTTTCAGATGGTAACATCTTAAGACTTTCAATAAATTCATCGTATTCACTTTGAACTTTTTGAATTAGCAAATTCTTATAATCGTTCATTTTATCTTTCTCCTTTCATCGCTCATAATCTTTTTGCTTTGGTGAAGTTTCATTTTCTTCTTCATCAATTTCACCTGACACAATCTCACTTTCGCTTTTATCCATATTTAATAAGATATTAAGTTCATCAAGTCTTGATAGTTTTGTCTTTAATTCATTTTCTTTATCGAATGGTTTTTCGACTTCTGCTTTAGCAGTTTCAAACTGTTGCTTGGTATTTTCTAACTCTTGTTCGGTTGCTTTTATGGCATCAGCAAATCGGTCAATCCCATTATCAAGACGGGTAATATTACCAAAGGCATCATCACCAAGTGGTACAAGTCTACTTGTTTCTCCCTTAAGTTTTACAACATAGGTTCGATCAAAAGTATCAAAGCTAAGCTCTGTTTTAAAACCACGATATTCGCCAAGTTCAATAGGTTCAGGAGTATTCATTTTCTTGCAAGCCTCAATAATTGCTTTACCTGCATCAGCTTTTTCTATATAAAAAACACCCATTACTCTCATACCAGCAAACTTATCATCGGTAGGTTTTGGGTGTTCTTCGATGGTTTTTAAATCTTTTTTAAGACCATATATTTGTGATTCTAGAGCCATAATTCTTTGTGGATAATACTTGATAATCTTATCTTCTAATGAATATTTCTCTGATAGATAATTAGATTTTAGTAGCTTTAATTTGGATACTTGTATATCTAAATCCATCTTTTCTTTGATATAGGGATTACCAGTTGCAAGCATCTTGATTTCAGCATAAGACAGAGCTGTTTCGTCAATATCTTCAGCTGATCTAACAGGTGATTTACTTGTCATTATTTGACTCGCAAATTTTTGTTTTCCTTCAACTAGCTGATAAAGATAAGCATCGAATGTTTGTTCTGTTACATAACGATAGATATCAACTTCAGGATTGGAATTGCCTTGTCGTATGATACGACCACTTCTTTGTTCTAAATCACTTGGCCTCCACGGGCAATCAACATCGTGTAAAGCAATAAGTTTATCTTGAACATTAGTACCAGCTCCCATCTTTTGAGTAGAGCCAAGTAGGACTCTTATATCTCCTTTTTTGACCTTGTTAAAGAGTTCTTTTTTCTTTACTTCACTATCTGCTTCGTGAATAAACTTGATCTCATTTTCTGGAATTCCTTTAGCAATTAACTTATCTCTAATATCGTTATAGACTGAGAATGTTCCATCGTTTTTAGGGGTAGATAAGTCACAGAAGATAAGTTGAGTTGCTCTCTTATCTTTGTTTTCATCCCATATACGATATACATTATCAACACAAGCATTTATTTTACTACCTTCAAAGTCTTGTAGTATTGGGTTAATCATTCTTTGATCTAGTGCAAGTTTTCTTCCATCATTTGTAATTTTAAGCATATTATCGACAGTTGAATCAACACCACCATTTCTTACTTTTTCAGCACGTTCAGCAAGTGAAGATACCATTTCAGTTTGCATTTCTGATGGCTTTACTGCCACATTATGATAGTTAGCTTTAGGCACCGGAAGATTTAACATATCAGCCGTTTTGATATCCGCTACTTCTTTAAACATACTCATTAGTTCTGGTAAATTATAGAATTTTGCAAATCTTGTCTTAGCTCTATAGCCCGTTCCTTCAGGGGTTAGTTCAACAGCGGTAATGGTTTCTCCAAATGTCGAAGCCCAAGCATCAAAGTGTTGTAAATTATTTTTTACCAGTGTTTGATATTGAAGATATCTTTGAATCGTATATAGCTCAACCATACTATTTGAAATAGGAGTACCTGTAGCAAAGACAATACCACATCCTCCTGTAATCTCATCAAGATAGCGACATTTCATAAATAAATCAGAAGATTTTTGTGCCTCTGTTTGTGCTATACCTCCAACATTTCGCATTTTGGTATATAGATATAAGTTCTTATAGTAGTGACTTTCATCAATAAATAATCTATCAACACCAAGCTCTTCAAAAGTTACAACATCATCTTTACGACTTTGGTCATTTAATTTTTCAAGCTTTTGTTTAATGGATTTGCGAGTCTTTTCTAATTGTTTGATTGAAAAGTTTTCTCCACGATTTCTTTTTAGATCAGCAATTCCTTCAGTCAATTCTCTTATTTGCTCTTCTAAGATAGCTCTTTGTCTTTCGATTGACATTGGTATCTTTTCAAATTGTGAGTGACCAATAATAACAGCATCATATTCGCCAGTTGCGATTCTTCCACAAAACTTCTTACGGTTTTTCGTTTCAAAGTCTTTTTTTGTTGCTACTAAGATATTAGCTGCAGGATAAAGTGATAAATATTCAGCCGCCCATTGTTCGGTCAAGTGATTTGGTACTACAAATAATGATTTATTACACAGTCCAAGTCTTTTTGACTCTTGAGCTGCTGCCACCATTTCAAATGTCTTACCAGCTCCTACTGTATGAGCTAATAGGGTATTTCCACCATACAAGATATGTGCAACAGCATTTTTTTGATGATCGAACAATTTAATTTCTGAATTCATGCCATTAAAAATGATATGACTTCCATCATATTCACGAGGTCTGATACTATTAAACTTTTCGTTGTATAACTTAGTTAATTCTTCTCGTCTAGTAGGGTCTTTCCATATCCAATCAACAAATCCTTGCTTAATAAGTTCTTGCTTTGCTTGAGCAATGGCTGTTTCTTTTTTATTAAGAACAGCTTTCTTTTTACCTTCATCATCTTCAATATAATCGAATATCCTAACATCTTTTAGATTTAATGTTTCTTCGATAATCTTATAAGCATTGATCCTTGAAGTACCATAAGTACTATATGCTTTGACATTAGATCTATCATAAGATTTTCCTTCGATATTCCATTCACCAGTAAAGTTAGAGAAATGAACTTTTATATTCCATTTAGCCCAACGAGGTGTATCAAGAAATTCAAACATAAACTTTTCAACTACTTCTTGCGGAATCCAGGTTGCACCAAGTCTTACAGATATCTCACTTGCTGATAGATTTTTTGGTAAAACTTTTTCAAGTGAACTTACATTAAGATCATACTTTTCTGGCTCTAGTTCTCTAGCAAATTTTGCTTGTCTTAGCTTTTCTCTTACATTACCAGATAAGTATTCATCAGCTGTTAAATATTTTTCTTCAAGTGAATTTTCTCCATCATAGAGTGGATTAAAATAGATTGCTCCTTTTAAATCATTAAAGATTTCTTCTTCGCTTTTAGCAGTCAAAGATTTCATATATTCCATATCAACCTTAGCTTTTTCACCGATTGATAACGCTAAAGCTTCGCTCGGTAAATCAACTTCGGTTATGGGTTTATGTGGTTTGATAGTTCGTTTAGAGAAGATGTCAGCTTTTCTTTCTAGTTTTCCGTTTTCATCTAAGATCTCTAAGGCAGATAACAAAGAGTACGAACTATCATCACTAAAGACGTTTTTATTGGCTCTCTCGTTTAACAAACCATATTTGCTAGTAAAAGTATCATAAACTTTATTTAATTTTTCTTGAGCTTCTAAGATGTCATTTTCGGGATAATCCTCAGTCTCTAATTCAATTAACTCTCTAACAGCATCTCGAATTAAAATCATACCTTTGATACGATTTTTTGCTGTTTCTGAGATATCTTTTAAAGCCATCAAAGAGTTCTCTTGATAATAGATTTCATCATTTATGACAGCATATGAGAAGTTTCTAACACTAGGGTCAGCTGGGATTGTATTATCCTCTTCAATATCATCAAAAGATTCATATTCTTTTATTTCAGCGTGTATATTTGATACAGCTTCATTTAACAAAACATCTAGACTTACACCATCAAATGGTAAACAAGTTGATTCAGGGCCAAATCGACCATTAACCATTTTCATTTCACCCAAGACCATTTCTGGATGTTCTAGAAAATAGTTATTCATTCTAATGCCGTTATCGTCTTTATTTAGTGTTACCCAATCAGGTTCAATATCGATAATTCGATCTCTTTTTTGAAAAAATAAGATATCTGAAACAACTTCGGTTCCTGCATTTCCTTTAAAGGTATCGTTAGGAAGTCTTATAGCTCCTACAAGTTCAGCTCTTTGTGCCAAGTATTTTCGAACAGATGAATTTGCTTTATCCATTGTTCCTTTACTTGTAATAAGTGCCATAATGCCACCCGGTCTTAGCTTATCTAATGACTTAGCGAAGAAATAATCGTGAATTAAGAAATTGTATTTATCATAGCGTTTATCAAGCACCTTAAAATCACCAAACGGGACATTACCAATTACGGCATCAAAGAAACTATCTGGAACATTTACTTCTTCAAAACCAAGTGGAGCAATTGATGATTTTTGATATAACTGTTGAGCAATGCCAGCTGATATCTTGTCTAGTTCAACTCCATATATCTTCGATTCATTCATAGAATTAGGCAACATTCCGATAAAATTACCAATACCACAAGATGGCTCTAAGATATTACCAGTCTTAAATCCCATTTGTTCCATTGCTTTATAGATTGCTGAAATTACAACAGGCGGAGTATAAAAGGCAGTAAGGGTACTTTCTCTTACTGCAGCGTATTCTTCATCATTTAAAGTGTTTTTTAGTCTTAAATATTCACTTGTCCAAGAGCTATTTCTTTCATCAAAAGCTTCAGGGATGCCACCCCATCCAACATACTTAGAAAGTATTTCTTGCTCGCTAGCATTAGCAAATCTTCCTTCGCTTTCTAATATTTTTAATAGTTCAATAGCTTTGATATTACGTTCAAATCTTTCTTTTTTACTTACAACTTCAACGGGATGACTTCTTAAATCAAAAGTAAGTCTATCTTTTATTGGTGTTTCAGGGTGAAGATCAAAACTTTTAACTTTTGATTTTTTCTTTTCAAAGTTAGGAACTATCTTTGTATTTGTGCCATTAACTACTTCTTCAATTCTTTTCTCATCTTCATCATAGATATAAATAAGGTCTGAAAAATCAAGATTTGGCAAACCATTATTAACGATATCTTCTAAACTTTGATACTCCTCAAGATGGGTGATAACGCCCATTACTTCGGTCTTAATTTTATAATTGGCTAGGTCAACAATAGCTTGGATAGGATATCCTTCATCCGTTTCAGTATAAGCAACACCGATATTGCTGAGATCTGAAAAGTCCGCTCCATATTCAAATTCTTCATAACAATAATCGTTGATTAATTTTTTCGCTTCATCGATGAGATTTCTTTCAGGTGGTTTAACTTCTATTTTTTTAAGTTCAGTTAAAAATTCTTCAACTTGAACTTTTTGATCATCGCTTAGGTCTTCAGGATAGATGTTTTCGAGATAATCAATGATACCTTGTAAAGTTTCGCTTTCACTTAATTTTTCTTGAGTTTTTCTAATTACATCTTCATCGCTTTCGCCAACTTCTAAATTATCTTGATATTCATAGAAATCATAATCTTTAGCAAAGTCGACAAGTCTAGCAGCTAGATCGTATTGAGGTATCACATCAATCACTTTTAAATGGTCGTTAAGTGGGTTTTCTTTAACTCTTAAATCAAATTCACCACGAGGTAATTCTTTATTGAATAAAGGGGACTCGTAGTCAAATAACAGTACTCGATTATCATCAAAGTAGTTTATCTCATATTCTTTTGAACCAATATAAACCTTATCGCCTAAGTGGTATTCATAAGATTCATTTGATGAAGTTTCTTTTATTTTTTCTACTTCGGGATATTGTTCATTTAAAAGATTTAAAACATAAGATAGTTTCTCAACTCTATTGATAGGAAACCCGTTGATGTTTTGAAATGTCACATCTCTCATTGAAACGTCTTGGCTAATATCACTAATACTTTCAATAACGAATAAATGGTTATCGATAGTTAGCTCTTTACCAATAATGTTATCTTTATTAAAACGAGTATTATCTACTGGTGCTTTGGATAAGATTTCTCTATTTCTCATTCTTTCTTCAATCTCAAGACGTTTAAGATTTTCTTCTTCAAGCCAAATAGGATAATGTTCTTTTTCTTTAGCATTTAGGTATCTATCATAATTGATAAGTTCACTAATACGATTTGCTACTTGATTCCACTTTAGTAGCACTTTTGGTGCATTACTACCATAACCTTTACGAATTAATAATCCTTTAGAATCGTGGTCTTGATTATATCCTTCAAAGCCTCCAGCGTGGGTTGAGCCACCAATTCCATATTCATTTTTCAAAAAATCAGCGTTTTCTTTGACAGCTAAACTCTTTTGAAATTGCTCATAGATACGCATCTTACCATCTTGAAAGCCTGATCCACTAATTAAAGTTGCATCAATTACTTCTTGAGGAACAGAAAAATCAGAACTTAATTCTGCCTTAGATTCGAAAAAAGATAATTGTTCGTTTATGGTTGGAAGTTGAGTAATATCTTCTAGGCGAAGATTATTTCCTCCTTCACTATCTCCTCTATTGAACGACGAAGAGCGTTCATTGTTTGTACCCAGTTCATCATATCCTGAGCTTTCATTTCTTCTGTTAGACCAATCTCTTTCGCCATCTTGTTCAATAGATTCTCCTCGAGAATTATTGCTTCTTCTTGAATCGTTGCTAAGTGTTCCACTAGTTTCCCTTTGGTCAACAAGTTGTAATAAAGGATCTTGTGATGCTCCTTGAGATATTTCTCTCTCATCATTGACCACTTTCCAAGTATCACTTCCTTCTGTTCTGGAAGGCTCAAATTCGGTAGATTGTAATCTCCTATCATCGTGTAAGTTATATCGTTCATCATCATTGCTCCTTTCGTTTTCTTGTGTGACTTCATTGTAGATATTTTCTTTAGATGAAACAAATGTGCGATTTTGTTTTTCAATTGCATTGATGGTCTTACTAATTGGAAGCAACCCCATTTCAGCAATATCACTTGTAGCAAAACCAATTGCGTTGATTGTATCTATTGAGTTAAAGCTAGAAATATCTTTAAAATCATTAGATGAATAATATAGATTTCCATCAATTCCTAAACGTTCCATTATCATATAAGAAACGCTATTTTTTATGAGTTTTGTATACATCTTTCTGATATCTTCTTCAGAAAGATATTCAAGATTTGTACCAAAAGTAATAGACTCTAAATCATTTACATAATCATTGATATTATCTTCAACGCCATTACCAATACATTCTTTTATAACTTCAATTAGAGAAGAAAACTCTGTTTCGCCAAATGTGTTATTTAATGTTTCAATAACATCTTTCTCATATTCTTTCTTCATATTCCAGATTGGAACTGCTCTAGCATATCTGCTAGGGTGAGTATCAGAAATATCGAAGTAATGGTTTAGATATTGTCTTTCTCTATGAACATCAGAAAATACAGCAATACCTTTAGCACCTTTATTTACCCAACGATTAAATTTTTCATTCCATTTTTCTATCTCTAAAACAGCTATGGCGTCAGGTCTTTGGGCATAAACCAATAGTTGTTCATCAAAGCGAAGTCTAAAGTTTCTTCCAGCTGTTTTTAGAAAATTCATCCAATTTGTTGGTTCTTCAATGATAGAATTTATTGTCCTTTCATAAAGCTCAGTAATTAGATCGTACTTTCTAGCCATTATTTTCTCCTTGATTATCTATGTTATCTTTTCCACCACTTAGATAAGAAAATAATCTTCCAGCTTTTGTGCTTTTTTGAAGTTCTAGAATAATAGTCATATCAGGAATGGTTATGCCTTTGATTTGCAAGATACTTTCCATTTCTAACTTTTGCAATTTCTTTTCGGTATCGTAACCTGACTCAACAAGTTTTATAATTACTTTAATCTTTTGTTGCATTGTTATTTCATTTGCCATCTTAATACCTCCTAATAATTTGCATATTCACGATATACATCTTCGAGTTCTTTTCTTCTTTGTCTACAAGATCGATTGCCTGATAATTCTGGTATTTCAGCTTGGATCTTCGCTCTTGATCGACGAACACTTTCAAAGTGTGGAAGTTTTAATTCACGATAATGATTCATTACTGTTGAAAAAGAATAAGAACCAATTTCTCTATCGCAACTTGGTAGAGGATTAACTCTTTCACAAACATAAAGATATAATTTCATATCATCGTTTCTTGCTTCTTCGTTTTCTTTCAAGATTTCTAAGACAATATTTTCAATTGAAAATGGATTATTCATACTTTTCTCCTTCTAAAATAAAAAAGGCGAACACTTTTTTATGCTCGCCTTGAGATTTAAATATTTATTTAATTGTTAATTAATTTCTTTAAAATCTACTAACTTTGCAACTACTACGACTCTTCGCTTGTTATTACGAGTATCACAAGTTACTAAAGTCATTAACTTATCATCTTTAGATACATCAGCAGAAGTTGCATAGATACTTCTAAGCTTTGTATCTTTAACATATACATCAAACTCAGCATCTTTTCGCCAATTACTTTGAGTAAATTCTAAAGAACTGTTGATATCTTTAGTATCGTGAACAAATACTGAGAAAATCTCATATGTTCTTTTCTCTCTTAAAGTTTCAAAAGTGAATGTTGGATGCTCGTTATAATAAGATTCATCTAAGTAATTCATAAGTGGTGTAAAAATAATGTTACTTCTAGTACTAGAATGACCATAAATAACTACATTTTTTGAATAGATATATCCATCATAGCTAATAAAGGGGATACCCGCTGCCGCATATTCTCTATCGATATTTTTTCTTACATAGTACTCGTTATCGGGTGCTTGAACGATTGGTTCATAAATCGCTCGATCATCAAATTCTAGAATACCTACAACATCTGGATTAACTTCTTTGAGTAAAGATAAAGAAAGAACCATTTCTGGTTGTTTCTCATCTTCTTTAATTTCTTCTTTTTGAGCAGGTGTTTCCACTACATAAAAACCAGAATAATCATATGCTTTCTTCTCGTTTACAAAATGGTAGATAGTACCACCAAGAGCTGCTAATCCAACGATAGCAGCTACAATAATTTTTTTTTCTTATTCATTTTTACACTCCTGTATTTGGTAATTCAATTCGTTTGTTTTCAAATTTAAAGATAACAGTATCGGTGTCCTTATTAGCAATTACTGTATAAGTCATTGATTTATCAGCCTTACGATATGAAGTAGGTGCTTTGATTTCACTAAACTCATAAGAGTGACCGTAGATTGCATCTGGTAAGATTGCTTTACCATCTTTGATGATATGTTTAGTAACCTTATCATCATTTATTTTTCTTGAGTAATAAACACCATCATCGATATCTAAGATGATTTCTTTAAAGTTATCGGTCTTTGCAACTTTAACGATATTTTCAAAGTTTTCATCTTTAGAAATCTCGTATTCTTCATTTATGCCATTACCTTTAATTAAAAGTTGTCCTGAAGCTAAATAAGTGATTTGACCATTATTCAAATCCTTTAATTTAAAAATTGCTCCATTTAAGAAATGATCGTGATGGTCTTTATCAACTTTTTCTACTTCTAGATCAATTCTTCTTTTCATATTTTTGATTTCATTTAGTTTTACTAAAGAAGTAACTAGAGTAGTATCTTCAGTATTTTCATAAGTAAGGTCATATTGGTTATCATCTAGGATAAAGCCAACGTTAGTTTCTAGCTCTTTGATATAGTAGTTTCCAACTGGTAAATCTAATTGTTCATTATTTTTACCACTTTCATCTAGAGTCAATACGCCAACTAAAGCATCTTTTGGAATAATGATATCTTCACCAATTGTAATATCTTCTTTAACATAAACACCAAATAAAACATCCTTATAGGCTAGTTCATCTTCATCTTCAAAAGTTTTCTTAAGCTCTAGTTCTAATTTTTGTCTTTCGTTATTAAATGAAAAGTGTTTTTGTACAACTTCAACTAATTGACCTTCATATTCAATATCAACATCGTAAATTGTTTCGTCTAATACAAAACCTTTAATTGTTTCAACTTCTTGAATTGTATATTTACCAAGTGGAAGCTTAGATGATACTAGTTTTCCATTTTCGTCAGTAGTAAGTCTTTCTACAACGTCTCCCTTGTTATACCAAAGCGTTCCTTCTTGCCCAACGATATCTTCTCTTGCTTTGATTTCATAAGTAACACCAGCTAATACCTTGTTTTCGTAAATAGGTGAATATATTACACCATATTCTGTTCCTCTAAAATTAGCATTAACAAATTGTTCACCATATTTTTCAACAGTGATTTGTCCTTTTTGAGCTTGATTATCAAAGTTCATAAAGATTTCGGTTGTTGAACCATCAACATTAAATGGAATCTCGGTATCTTTTAAGACATAACCATAAGGAGCTTTGATCTCAACGATTTTATATTCTCCAAAAATCAATGGTTCAGGTAAATGCACTGATCCATCTTCTTTTGTGATAAAGACATCTGTTTCATATTTTTCAGGGTAGGTAACTGTTTGTTTAACAAAGTTTTCGTACTTGTCTTTGATTTTAAACTCAACACCTGCTGCAGGAATTCTATTTCCTGTTTCTGCATCAGTCTTATAGATATTAAGTTCTGCTTTTAAAGTATCGTTATAGATGTTATAGAAATAAATCTTTTCATTTTCATCAATCATTACTTCGAAAGGTTTTAAAGTATCATATCCAACTGTATCATTTTCTTTAACTACGTATAAACCATATGGAAGTAACTCAGAAATTGCTCTTCCTTCTTCATCTGTTGCAAGAGTAGCAACTTTCTCACCGCTTGATTTTAGATAAACATCAAATTTAAATCCAACACCTGGTTTAGAAATTACAGATTCATAAGGATCTTTTCTTTCTTGTTCAATGGTTTTGGCTATTTCTATTTTTCCTTTGATTACTTTATCTTTGTAAATTGTATTAAATCGAGATGGTGTGCTATCACCTGAAAAAGTTAAATCTACAAGATTACACTGATCACCTTTTAGATAACCAGTAGGAGGAGTAACCTCACAAACTTGATACTTAGTACCAACAGGATATTTCTTAGAAACAACTTTTGACACATTTGTAGTCAAAGTTTCTTTAACAGTTCCATTTAAATCCTTTAATTCAAACACTGCACCATTAAATGTTGCATCTCCTTGAGTGATATTTCCTGTTTCTATATCTTGTTTTTCAATCTCTATATCAGCGTATAGAAGTTCGAAGTTTACTTTAAAGTTTGGAGTAGGGTCTTTTCTTTTTGCTAAATATACAACCTTTTGTTCTCCATCACCACCATATACGATATTACATTCGTATGATGAAACGTTGCTTTGATAAGTTGTATTTCTAGCGTGATCTTCTGATGTTATTTCGTAAGTAACGCTATTGCCATTTACACTAGCGTTTACTCCTTTACTAGATGAAATATTAAAGTTTCCTAAAACACCTTTTGAATCTGTGACAGTAACAGGAGTATTAAGTCCCATTTTGATTGTTGAATTATGGAATGAAGGTCTACCTTGTGGTTGACTTCTTAACCGATTTATTTCATCAAGTTCAGGTGACACATCTAAGTATGAAGATCCATCTGGTGTATATGGATCATACCATCTAGCAACGACTTCCCAAATCAATAACTGAGTTGCAACATAATATCGACTTGTTTGATGACCTGGATAATCATATCCGTAGTAAGAGATTTCCCAAATAGCTTGTCTTTGCCACTCACTTAACGAATCCCAATAGATATAATTTTCAGGGTATTGACCACTTTCAGTAAACAACACTCCTGGTTGAATACAAAATACTGTATTACCGTTAATTGTTAAATGTGTGATATATGAATAACCAAAAGCGTTATCAAACACAGGTATTTTTGCATATCTTTCTCCAATATGTGGTGTATTGATAGCAAAAGTGCTGATATCTTCATTTTCTGTTGAACCAAATACTTCGTCTATCGATCCTAATTCTACAATCTCTTCTGTAGCATCATAACTTTCTTCGTTATTTTCTTCAGCGAATACAGATATTGTTCCTGTATTCATTGAAGTCACCATAATAAAAGTTGCCAAGAGTGTACTTAGCAACCTACTGAATTTATTTTTCATTTCCTTTTCCTTTCGTTACTTGAAATTAAAAAGAACTCATTTATTAGAGTTCCAAAAGTGTTATTGAATTAACTGACCATTGCTCCATAAGTTTAATCCATAATAAGCAACACTATGGTCATTTCGGTATACTGGCTGAACAGAATAATTGGTTATTTCTATTTCGCCAAAATACATTACATCATTAAGATAATACTCTCCTTGATTTTCTGCTTCTTGTTCGCTCGAAAAAGTTGCGAAATAATAATTTGAATCTAAAATCTTATCACAAGGAAGATTTGGATCTACACCAGCTTCACAAGCAACAGGCGGTGGAGTTGGTTTTGTAAATTCTTCTGTTACTGATTCTTGTGGTTTTGGTTTTTTCACTGGAACATCAGGAATGCTAACAACTTCTTCTTTTTCTATCACAGGACTAGTAGTATCTTTCTTAGTTTGCGTTTCTTGCTTAATATTGGCTTGCTTACTAATAGTTTCTTTTTGAATTATTGGTTTATCTTCGCTTTTTTCTTTTGCCTTGATATTAGAATCTTCACTTATTCCTTTTTCAACTACTTTTTCTTTTGAAGATTTAATCACTTCAGTTTCAACATTACTTGCTGAAAGAGAATTGTTTGATAACTCATTTACTTCTTTTGGATTAGTACAACCACTAAGCAATATTACACAAGTTAATAAACCGACTAATACTTTTTTATTCATAAAACTTCACCTCTAACATCATCGTAATAACTTCTCTCAAAAAGACAAATGTGCGATTACCTATAAGATACGTATATTAAGAAGATAGAGTATATTAAGAGATAGTTATATATTTTTTTCTTGAGGTAGTAAAGAATATACAGTAAGTATTAGGGGATAGAGTGTGAGAAAGGGGAATACACCAAACATGTCTATCTAGAATCACGATCACGATTTCGTTGTAAGAATTTGTTGTAGTGTTCTAGAGCTTTGCATACATAATCTTCAGTTTCACTTATGGACATAGATTTCGGAAGTAAGTTTCTAACTCGATCACCTCTAAAGACAATCTTTTCTTTTTGATTTGGTTTTTCTTCTTCCATAATAACTTGAATAACTTCAGTTGTTAGTTTACCTTCATCAAATAACTTTCGCATACGAATTGTTTGTTCGTGTGAAGGAGTTAATTCATTCTCGTCGATTTCGTCAACAACATCTCTTTGTGCATCTTCATCAAGATATGAAAGCTCAACAGCAGGTCTCATCTTGATACGTCCTTCATCAACAAACTCCAAAAGTTCAGGAACTAAATTTGTTAAACGGATATAACGATGAATTTGATTTCTGCTATCACCACATTCTTGTGCCAATTCATCTGAAGCTCTTAACTTCGTCCCCAGTGGGGATAAAGTTAAATCTGTTCTTTGCCCTTGTCTTTTCATAGCGTCTAGTCGCATTTTATAAGCAAAGGCTTTTTCGGATGGAAGTATTTGTGATCTTTGATAATTGCTTTCAACCATTAAGATAGTAGCTTCATCTCTTGTAAGTTCAACAACTTCGCATCTTAGGGTATCTAGCCCCGCAATTTTACTTGCTCGTTTTCTTCTATGTCCAGATATTAACTCATATCTTCCATCTTCTTTAAGTCTTACCGTAGCAGGTGTAATAACTCCTCTTTCTTTGATGCTTTCAACTAACTGCATCATATCTTCATCATCTTTTACTTTAAAGGGATGATCGGGAAAATCATCAATATCACTTATTGGAATATCTTTAATTTTAGAAAGTTTTTCATCATCTCTTTGTTCTTGAGTGGAGAATAAGTCATCTAGACTCGTGAGAGTGAAGTCGCTCTTTCTTGCGGTCATCAGCTAACACCTCCTTTGTAAATTCGGTATATGCTTTTGATACTGAACTATTAGGTTCATAAGCATATATGCTTTTTCCTTTTGATGAAGTTTCAGCAGCTTTGATACCAGATGGTATCTGTGTTTTGTAGATTTTGATACGATTACCAAAGTTTACTCTTAATGCTTCTAGTGTGCTTTTAGCTAAGTTAGTTCGATTATCAACTATGGTTAATAAGATGCCTTCAATGTTTAATTTAGGATTGATATACTTCTTAACTCTACTTACTGTCTGAAGTAATTGTGTCATTCCTTTGGCTGGTAAAAACTGAGCTTGTACAGGAATAATTACACTATCAGCAGCACTTAAAGCATTTAGAGTTATCATACCTAAAGAAGGCATACAATCTATCAAGACATAATCGTAATTAGTTTTAACTTCATTTAAGTATGTCTTTAATGTTGTTTCTCTAGACATTGCATTAACTAAATTAAATTCCATAGCAGATAACTCTAGATTAGAAGGTAATAAATCTACTCCTTCATTATGATGAAGGATGCCACTTAATGGATTGTTATTACTTTCTTTAATCACGTCAATAAACTTACTAGCTAAAGTAATATTAAGATTGTCACTATCTTGCCATCCTAAAGAAGTAGTTAGATCTCCTTGTGGGTCTGCATCAATAAGCAATACTCTTTTGCCTTGCATAGCTAAACCAATACCAAGATTTACTGTTGTAGTCGTCTTGCCAACTCCACCTTTTTGATTACATATCGCAATCACTTTGCAGTTTGACATTTAATTGTCCTCCTTTCTACATTAGCCATAAATCTATATATGGCTATGTAAAGTCAAGAGAACATCTTGACTATAAATGTTTAATGATTACTAGTATTTATCTCATCCCCCTAGTAAGGGAAGTTAATAGGTAGTGAACAGCTAATTCACTGCATAGGAATCTCACCTCTGCCGGGTTCTCCGCCAGCTCCGTAGAGAAGTATCATTATCATTTCAACTGTCATTGCCATATTAGAAGCTATCTAATACTTATATCAGGGGTTCTCGCTCATCCTATATTGTTAATGTATTCATAGGGTCGTGGCGTACTTGATAAGGTAGCTAATCATTGAAACTAAAGTCCTATTAACTTGAATATTCAATTTTCAAATAACAAATGTAAAAGCTAAAATTTTTAACCCTTACACTTGTTTGGACTGGGGAAGGTTAAAACCAAACCCTAAAATTGAAATTTTTTTAAAAAAGTTATTAAAATATTAAATAAAACTCATTTAAGGGGGGATAAACATTCCTTTATAATATAGTAGTAAGAAATAAACAACCTTTAATTTATCAAAGAGAAAAATCGGAATTTATGCGGGTAGTTCTGATTATGAAAAGGATTATATGTGCAATGCTATGTATTCTGCTTGTATTTAGTTTGAGCGCTTGTGGCAGAAATATTAATAAAGTAAATACACATAATGTAGAATCTGAAATATATTCCGAAGAGGACATTGCAGCTGCTATTGACACTATAAAAAAGAGTTTAAGAACAACTGGAATAGATGTACTCTTACAGAGATTTATTATGTAGGGAACGACAGTTCTAAAGACCTTCAAGATAGGGCAGATAAAAACAATGCTGATGAAGTCATTGTTTTACCATCTTCATTTGATGTTGATTCATCTGGGGGAGATGGTTCTCTGAACCCCAATAGTACGTACAATGATTGGAAGTGGATTTTAGTTAGAACAAATGTCAGACAATGGTGATATGTTGACCATGGATATTAAAATAAATCTAGTTTGATGAAATAAAGAAATTATTGGAGAGGAAAAATATGGTTGGAAGAATTTATCACGTTGGATTAACTGTTTCTGATTTGGAACGCTCGATTGCTTTCTACAGAGATATGCTTGGACTTGAATTTCAGGGTGAAATCTTTATGGAAGGCGAAGAAACAGATAAAATGTTCCGTATGGAAAATTGTAAGGCAAGAGTTGCTTATTTGAATGGTTCTGCAAATATTGAAACACCACCTGTTGAATTGATTCAATTTGTAGACAATGAAATTCATAAAGAACAATCAAATTTATTTAAAACATCTATTTCAGAATTATGTTTTTATACTGATGACATTGATACAATTTATAAAAAGCTTATTGAAAATAATGTAGATTGTTTGTCTGAACCACAGTATTTCGATTTCAGGGCAGATGGATTTGGAGAAAGTAAAGCGTTTTATTTCAGAGATCCGGACGGAATCATTCTTGAGATAATGCAACCGTTATAAAAAGACACTAAATCGGAATTTGTTGATACAAAAATATCCCTTTACTTATGAATTAACATAGGTAAAGGGATTTATCATTTATTTAACTAATTTAAGTAAGATATCATCTACTGCATCTGTATATCTTCCTTGAGAGATAAGATTATTTCTTAAATCTATTAAACATTTAATGATTAGATCATATTCGTCGCCAGTTAATGTAATTCTGTATTTATCACGATTGAAGAACATATTAGTACTATCCTTTGTATCTTAATAATATAGAGAATTATTAAGATAGTGAAATATGCGAATTATTGATAAGAGTTTATTTTTACTGTTATTTCGTGTCTAAATCTCTCATTAGCAAAATGCCCATTTTCATTAGCAGAAATCGAAAAATCCTGCTAATTTTTATTAGCTGATACGCCACATTGGCAAGAGTAGTATCAACTGTTACAATATAACAAAAATCTATTAGCAGAACATCTCTAGCTAATGAATTATGTGATAAATTTAAGCATTTTTTAAGAAAGTTTTGAGTATTAAAAAAGCTAGAATAAGCCGATGAATAAAGGCTTTCTAGCGATTTTGTAAATGGCCTCCCTAGTAGGAATCGAACCTACAATTGGCCCTTAGGAGGGGCCTGTTATATCCATTTAACTATAGAGAGATAACTGTGATATTTAGTACTATTTAGTGAAATAATAACAGCAAACCTTTCACATTTTATCAAAAAGTGGTGTATTTGACATCCTCTTAGGAGGCAGTCGCTCTATCCAACTGAGCTACGAGGACGTAGGAAATCATGAA
>ERZ773197.723-NODE-723-length-24960-cov-11.740293_pt1 | contig 24960 bp, 28 predicted proteins | sample MGYA00580999_ERZ773197 | MGnify/ENA primary metagenome ERZ773197 (study PRJEB29015, sample SAMEA2738166) | human oral metagenome | biome: human oral; feature: human-associated habitat; material: saliva | place: China | collected 2185 ...
ATTTTTTTTAAGTTTTAAATGTATTTAAATTATACTTTCTTTTTTTTGATAAGTCAAATTTTTATGAAAATAATAAAAGGCAGAGTTTTTGTTATTTAAGAAATTCTTTAGGGTTTGGAAATTTATTTTTTTTAAATTTTTTATTTTATGGGATTTATAGCCCCCCTCAAAAAGCAAATTTTTTTTGCGTTCTCGTCAGATCGGATTGTCATAGTAGCCCTCCGCAGATTATCACCGTTCTTCTCCCCTCCGTGAACCGTAGGTTCACTTAAAGGAGTGGCTAGTGTCGTCGTTCTCAGCTTCTCCCTCGTAGAGGATTAAGCGAGAAGCCTTCTGCGTCGCTCACCAAAAGCGAAAGCAGAGTAGTGCTTCTCGCTTATACACCCTCATCTTGTCATATTTTTCCTGTATTCCTGGGGCTTTTTTTAAAATTTCTTTATTTTTATCATAAAAATTTCTTGTTTAGATTTTTTCTAGTTCTCATCTTATAAATTTTCTCTTGATTTTTATTTTAATATTCTTAAATTTCTAATTGTTCTAATATATGACTTTTAAAAGTTCTGTTCATATACCTTGCACAATATATCTTGTGCAAAGTAACAGTACTTTTTTTATCAAGAAAGGTTTTCCATCTCCGAATATCTTGTTTCCTAAGTTATAAACAAATATTTCCACACGATTGATCATATTATAGAAAATAATTTTACTAGTTCAATAGAAAATCAAAAAATTTGTTTTATCTGTTCTCATGCAGATATTTTATTACTTTACAACAATTTTATATCTAAAATACAGTTCATACCTATTTTCTATTGTAAAACTACCCCATTTTTCTGCATAATACCTATGACAATTTTTACTAATTCTATTAAAATCCTAAAAATAGCTAAAATACGTATGAATAATACTAGGTTAGAACTAGTAAGTATTCAAGAGATGTGGACGAAAAAAAATCTGAGTATTTTTTATTTAAGGTCGTAAAAAACTTGATGGTTTTTGATAAAAAATTAACGAATTTGAAATCGTATTTTCTGTATTAATTAGCATATTCTCTCAATTTTTTTATTCAGATTTTTTTATTTCTTTTTTCTCTTATCTGTAAAATTTCTGATCCATAATTTTCTCATATTCATATTTTTATAAATTTTTTTGATTTAAATTTGTTCATTATTTTTTTAATTAAAAAAAAGAGGTACTCAAAACGGCGGAGTACCTCAAAATAAATTAATTCTAGTAGCCTGTAGATCAAGGATAAGAAGAGACTCCCCTTCTATATATCCCTTTTAACAAGGCTTGTTGTCTTTGTTTTTTGAATAAGTTCAAATAATCATTTATCAGGAATAATAATAGATTCTGGCAAATGTACTTTACAGCTACCAATAACGATCTAAAGAAAACTCAACAATTGTTGAATTCAGCACAAATAGAGGAGCAGGAGTACATAGAAGAGCAGTTAGAACATTTGAGTAGTAGTTACGCTAGAATGTCATAATAGTTCTTTTCATAAAGTAAGATGGCTATTTGACCATTATCCTGATATGATGTTACTTGCATATCGAATAATATTGTTCAATTTTTTGTATATTCATTATAGTATTCTGGTATTTTGCCTCTCTTTATTAAATTACTAATTTTTTATTCCTTTCCACAGCATTTCTTATATTTTTTTCCACTACCACAAGGGCATGGATCATTAGGTCTTACTTTTCCTTCTGATTTAATAACTTTTTGAGCAGGTCACTCCTCTACTTCAAACACTTCAAAATCATCATTATTTTCAAAAATCTGAGCCCTACTGTCTTGGACTTTGGTTTCAGGTTTACTTGCTTGTTGAGGGATATTTTTGCTTGCTGAAGTCAGAATTTCAATTACTTTTTCTTCATTACTTTCTTCTTGAATAAGTTGTCCTGACTGCTGAACTGCAATTGCATCAAAATCTAATTTTAATAAATAAGATGCTGTGTTATTTGTAATATTTGCGAGCAGTTCTTGGAATTTTTCAAAAGATTCTTTCTTGTAAATTACCAAAGGATCAAGCTGAGCATAGGACATCAGTCAGACTTTTTCTCTAAGATTTTGCATTTCATCAATATGATCTACCCAAAGTTTATCAATGAAATGAAGATGTACCTCCCTAAAGATTTGGAATAGAAGCTTCGTCTCAAGTGTAGAAAACACTCTAGTAAAGTAAGCGTCTAACCTCTCAAGTAACATCGCTTTCAAAGCCTCATAATCAAGCTGAGAAAGTTCATGGTATTCTGGTTGCGTGATATTTAAACCATATTCCTTATTCAAAACTACGAGAACATCAGCAACCGACTGCCCTGTAATTTCAGCATTGGTAATTTGTGTAATGATAATATTTTTAGCTTCAGTTAGGAACTCCTCTTTGAGATTAGCAACATAGTCTGCTTGTTTCTCTTCATCATTTTCAGCAGCAAGGATTTCATCTCTAATACGATACACTCTCTTTCTCTGCTTATCAACTACACTATCATAATCAAAGAGATGCTTCCTGATACCAAAATATCGTCCTTCAATTTCCTTTTGAGATCTGATAATGGCCTTGCTAAATTGTTTTTGAGTGAGTTCTAAACTTTCAAGATCTGTTTTGGAAAGAAGCATACTAGCCAAAGACTGAATCTTCTCTCCTCCCATCTTTCTCATCAACGAATCATCAAGGGCAACAAAGAATATAGAAACTCCAGGATCTCCCTGTCTTCCAGCTCTTCCTCTGAGCTGATTATCAATTCTCCTAGATTCATGTTTTTCCGTTCCGAGGATGAACAGTCAGAAAAACAAGTCTTTCTCTATCACTTCTTTGCTCGTATCTTTTTGAGTAGGGATAAAGCTGACTTTTGCATAAGGAACCGTATTTGCCTTTCTTTTCCTATTAAATTGCACCGTAAAATTTCCTCATTCTAGGGCAACAGAACAGGTAAGGGTTTGCTGAGATGCTAAAGTTTGTAGGTCTTTTTCATTCAATGAAAGCTCCTCTTTCAAAGCATCAAGGAAAAGTCAGAATTCAAGCTCAGAATACAAGTTTCCAGAAGAAACGATTCAGTTTTTTAGATTTTTTAGGAAAAACTTAAGATAATTCTGAGCCATCTTCTCGTTCAATCCCTCTTCAAGCTTAATATCCGTTCCACGACCTGCCATATTGGTTGCGACAACTACGGATTTATATTTCCCTGCATTAGAAACGATATTCGCCTCCTGCTCATGAAACTTTGCATTCAAAACATAGTGAGTTATTGCTTCTTTATCCAAAAGCCTAGAAACATACTCAGAAGTCGCAATATCTGCGGTTCCGATCAGAATTGGCTGTCCGATTTCATGATAAAATTTGATATAATCCTTCACAAACTTCCATTTAGTATGCTGATTGAAATAGACTTTATCATGCATATCTACTCTAAGAATTGGCTTATTCGTAGGAACAATCACCACTTCTAGTTCATAAATTTTATTAAACTCCTCTCCTTCAGTAGAAGCTGTTCCGGTCATTCCAGAGAGTTTTGCGTATTGCTTGAAAAAATTCTGATAGGTGATCGTAGCCATCGTTTGAGATTCTCTCTGGATTTGCACCTGCTCTTTTGCCTCAATCGCTTGATGAAGCCCTTCAGAAAACCTTCTTCCTGGCATCGTTCTTCCCGTATGCTCATCTACGATCAACACTTCCCCATTGGAGATAATGTAATCCTTATCCTTGATATAGACTGCCTTTGCTTTCAAAGCATTCTCAATATGGTGGATTTCTCCATAACCCATATCTTTATAGATATTCTCTACCTTCAAAATCTCCTCAAGCTTCGCAATTCCTTTTCCAGAAAGCTGAGCCGTCTTGGTCTTTTCATCAATGTAATAATCTCCATCTTCTTCCTGTTCCTTTCCATACTCATCATTCAAAACCTCTTGAATAAAGCCTTTGGAAACTTTTTTCTTCCCTGAACAAGGAGAAAGCAGATTCACCACTTGTGCATAGTAGCTATACTTTTCGGTAGGCTCTTCTCTTGGCTGTGAAATAATAAGCGGAGTTCTCGCCTCATCAATCAAAATACTATCGATCTCATCCACAATCGCAAAATTGAGAGGTCTCCAAGTCAGACTTCTTTCTGCTAAACTTTTTACGAGATTATCTCTCAAATAATCAAATCCAAGTTCCGTATTCTCTACATAAGTAATATCCTTTGAATATTCCTCTCTTCTGGTCTGAAGTGGGGTTCCTTTGGTCACCGAACCAACGGTCAGCCCAAGCCACGTATAGACATGTGCCATCCATTCACTATCACGAGAAGCAAGATAATCATTGACCGTTACCACATGCACTCCTTTCCCAGCAAGTGCATTCAAATACACCGGAGCAACCGCAACGAGCGTTTTTCCTTCCCCGGTTTTCATTTCAGCAATTTTTCCCTGATGGAGAATAATTCCTCCAAGAAGCTGAACATCATAAGGAATCATATTCCAAGTAAGTTCATGTCCCTTAACTTTCGCAGTTGTTCCAACAAGTCTTTTACAAGCCTGTTTTACCACAGCAAATGCCTCTGGAAGTAAATCATCCAAACTGCTTCAGTTTTCAATCCTTTGTTTAAATTCCTCGGTTTTTGCTTGGATTTCAGCATCAGAAAGTGCATCAAATTCAGCATATCGATGATTGATATCTCTCACAAGTGGCATCAAGGCATCAATCTGCTTTTGATTGTAATCACCACCAATCATATTCATAATCCAGTCTAACATTACTTTCTCTTATAATAAAAAAGATAAAAATCTGAACTTTAACCAAGAAGAACTTATACGAATTTATAGTCATAAAGCAAACTTTTTTACAAAAAAAACTGACCTTTATTTTAGATCAGTCTTTAGATATTTTATTTAAGAAAGATTATCTAATTCTTGCTTTTTTTCATATTGTTCAGAAAGAAGTAAGTAATATTTCGCTGTAGCAAGCATCGTCATAGGCACAGTTCGAACAAGTCATACAAGTAAACATAAAAATCAAAGGATATTGAAAAAGCAGAAATAAAGATGAAATACCACAACTTCCCAAAAATGTCCTTTTGTAATGCTCCAACTCCACTTTAGGGCTTTGATAGGGAAAAATCATTTATCCACAATAGCATAGAGAAAAAATTGTAATCTTACCAAAAGAATAATTCATGGAACAATAAAGAATAAAAATCCTAAAAATATACAAACAGAAAACAGCATATCTCCAACTACTGCCTTCCGAACTCTAGATCGAGAAATTCATTTCCAATAAGTACTAAAGTTTACAGATATTCACTGAAAAAAAGCTAAAGAAAAAGAAATAAATCAGATTCAGAATATTATTGATAAAATAGTTTGTCCAACATCCACTAAAAAACTACCTGACATTACTTCCAAAGAAGAGAAAAAAAATGAATTAAGCACATAATAAGCAACAAATATCAAAGAAATGACAAGTCAAATAAGCAAAAATATCCCAGCTTTTTTCTGATTCCAAACTATGTTCCATGCTTCTTTACGAAGTTCAAAAAAACTAATTTCAGATGAAGATTTATCCAAAAAATAAATTCAAAAAGGGAAGAGAAGAGGAATACTTAAAAATGAAAAAATTCAGAGTAGATAATTTAGAAACGACTTTACTGTCAGTAAAGATTCTGATAATTCTCCAACTAAAGATTCAAGAAACCAAAAAATTATACTCATAAATATCCAGAGTATTACTATAAATATAGAACTTAAAAGAAATATCATTCCTCGTGTTTTATAATTTTTTCTTTCTTCCATGAATATAGCGAATAAAAAATAAAAGATTGATTTTCATATAAATATGTCTATTTTAAAATCAAGAGATTTATAATGATTTTACTCTCAAAATGTACCTTTATAGCTTCACGCAGTATGCAGGATTTGATAGAGTTTTTCTCCTCAAAGACGGGAATCTGAATGTTCAAGCTGGAGATCTCCTTCAATCGGGATCAGATTTCTTTCTTGTGTTATGAGAAGAAATAAGTTTTTCTGAACTCTATACTACCCTTTATACCTGATCTACGAACTTTTCTATCGCTTATAAAAAGCTTCTTTCAGAACCGACTCTTCAGCTCCTCCACCGAATGAGCTATCAACGATATACGAGTTATAAAAAGGTAATGCAACTTTTCCTAGATTCCGATATTGAGAAGCTCATTTTGAAAGGAAAAAAAACCAGCAAAAAAGAGCAAACCATCAACTTTCAGCTGGGGAAAATAAACATTCAGAACGAAAAAAAAGGTCAGATTTTAGTCGTTTTCCCTGATCTATGGACTTTTCACAATAGCATTGACCTAGCGAAGACTGGGGGAACTTTTCTCAGCTCACTAGATACTCAAAGCAAAAAAAACAGCAACTGGCGAAAAATCAAAACCTGAAATGAAAAGCTCATTTTTTGCACCTGATCAGAGATTTTTCAGGACTTCCAAGTGTTAGAAAAAATCTATCTTGTAGAGCCTCAAAAATGGTACTATGCCAGTCAACAAGACCCCAGATACAAGGTAGAGAGCGTCCTAAAAAAAATGGGGGAGCTGTATGGAGCTGAGATGATCACTATAGAAAGCGAAATGCTCTAAAATAAAAAAAGAAGCAGAATTGAATCTACTCCTTATTCCTTACGATGAGAAATAAGTTTATAGTTGCCTTTCCTAAAGCTATGAAATCTCTTATACTTCATAGTATCCAGTGCTTTAGGAAATCCTAAAGTTAAGAGTTCACCAGATAACAAAATCAGATTATTTTTTTCTTCAGAGGGGATTTGCCTTTCACAAAGAAAAGAAATCTGAATCTCTAAGAGTGGAAAGTGCGGAGAACCAGGGGACTACCCTCCTCTACCGATACGACTTTCAACAATAATCAAACCAAAAAGCCTCAATCTCAACTCATTTTGAACCTTGCTTCTCTAAAGCCTTGAACATTCCATAGCAAGAAAGAAGTTAGTAAAGCGAGTTTGAGCCTTACCTTTCTTTGAGCTTTAAGCGAAAGTGCTAAAGGGATTTCCTTTGAGAAGGTTCTTCAAAACTGATCTTTCTTTCCTTATCACTTTTTAAAGACATAAGTCATAAAAGCCTGCTCTCAACAGAAACTTTTAATGAAAAATCAGACCTTCTTTTATTGCTCTTTCTTCTGCATTTGAGAAGAGAAAGATTAGACAGAATTGTTGATTCAAGCTGCATTTCAGAAGAGATTCCTCCATACAAAAAGATGGAAGAATTTCCTTCAGCTGATAAAAGAAAAGGAATTGAAGGAACTTTTTCTATAAACTTATGCTAAAGATCTCATCATAATTGCCAATCAAGGAAGTTTTTTTTCTCTCTTTCTTGATGACGATACCATTATATTCAGAAATGAAAGAAATTGAAAATTTTTTATAACTTTTTTACAGTTTTTTATTTATTAGGTATGAACTTGTAAAAAATAGGATAATACGATTTGTCATTCTGAGCAAAACGAAGAATCTATTACCTTTTTTCTATTTTATATCTTTCGTTATTGCTCAAGAAGACACATGCCTTTTGTTATTCTGAATGATTTTTTATCTTCACTCTATTTAAAAAACTGATCAACATCTCTGATCTAACTGAAATGAAGAATCCGCTTCTTTTCACAAATCTACGAAAAAGTAATATTTCCACCCAAAGAAAAATCCAACTTCTCTCTTCTTTCAGCTTTTGATTCAGCTTTTTGTCTTGGTTTTTTTATAGTTCCTCACTCCCCTTTCATAGAAAGTGAAAGCTTTTCTTTTTCAAGATCAATATCCAAAACTCTGACTTCCACCTGCTGACCAACCTTCACTACATCAATAGGATTGGTAACGAAATAATCTGCCATTTGTGATTTATGTACTAATCCATCATTATGCAATCCTACATCTACAAAAGCCCCAAAATCCGTGATATTTCTCACAATTCCCTGCAATTTCATCCCAATCTGCACATCTTTTATATCCAAAACATCAGATTTAAAGCACGGTTTTTCTAGCTCTTCTCTAGGATCTAAACCTGGTCTTTTTAGTTCTTTCAAGCAGTCTTCCATTGTTTCAAAACCAAGCTCATATTTTTGAGCAAACTGCTGAATCTCTTGCTCTGAATAATCAGAAAACTCCAGAGGAAGTGTCAGATTTTTCTTTTTTATCCCTAATTCCTCTGCAATAAAAGCTGAAATCTGTTTATAGTGATCAGGATGAATCCCCGTCGCATCTAAAGGCTCTTTTCCCTCTTTAATCCTGAGAAAACCAATCGCCTGCTCATAAGCTTTTGGTCAAAGTCCTTTCACTTTTTTGATCTGCTTCTTATCAGTAAAAGCTCAGTTCTCATCTCTATACGCAACGACATTTCTTGCAACGGTCAAAGAAAGCCCAGCGATATATTGCAATAAGGTATAACTCGCGGTGTTTACATCAACTCCAACCGCATTTACCACATCTTCAACCTTTTCATTGAGCTTTTCTTTCAGGAATTTCTGATCTACATCGTGCTGATACTGCCCCACTCCGATCGCCTTTGGATCAATTTTTGTTAATTCAGCAAGCGGATTCTGCACTCTATGAGCGATACTGATCGCCCCTCTAATCGTAACATCTAAATCAGGATATTCCTGTTGTGCTAGTTCTGAAGCAGAATACACCGAAGCTCCAGCCTCAGAAGTAATCATATATTGGAGTTTCAGCTTATGATTTCTAATAAAATCCGCAACAACCTTTTCTGATTCCCTAGAAGCCGTCCCATTTCCTATAACAATCAAATCAACCTGATATTTCTTCACCAAATCAAGTAAAGTCTGCTCTGCTTCCGCGATTTTCTTCTGAGGTTCGGTCGGATAGATTACGCTTTTGTCTACAAACTTTCAAGTTTTGTCTACTATGGCAAGTTTACATCCAGTCCTAAAAGCAGGATCAAAACCGAGAACCGTTAATCCTTGCACTGGAGGAGTAAGTAAAAGTTGCTTGAGATTTTCTCCAAAAACTTTGATTGCTGATTCATCAGCTCGCCTCTTTTTATCGCTTCTCAGTTCCCTTTCTAATGAAGGTAAAAGCAATCTAGAAAGACCATCATCAACCGCCTCTTGTAAATACACTACAGAAGTATTTGCATTTTTTGGAATAAAATACTGAGCAGAAAAGGCTAAAATTTTCTCCTGAGAGAATTGTAATTTCACGGAAAGCTGTTTCTCTTTCTCAGCTCTATTTACGGCAAGATAGGCATAAGAAGGCATATCAAAGAGCTTTTTACTATAATTTTGATAGATTTTATAAACTCCATTCTCCTCAAAAGTCTTCGTTGCTTTTGTTTCTAATAAAGCATGCTGTTCCTCAAAACTTTTCAAATCTGATCTCAAGTCTGCATGGTCAGAAACTTCTTCAGCGATAATATCTTTCGCTCCTTGGATCGCTTCTGTTCTGTCTTTTACGCTCGTTTTCTCGTCTCCTGTATCTTTGATAAATTCGTCTGCTTTCACTTCAAATGCTTCTTTTGAAAGTTCTGCTTTCGCAAGAATCTTTGCTAGAGCTTCTAGTCCTTTTGCTTTTGCTATAGTTGCTTTAGTGTTTTTCTTCTCTTTAAAAGGTCTATAGAGATCCTCTACTCTCGCAAGCGTTTCAGCAGCTAAAATCTGATTTTTTAATTCTTCAGTAAGTAAACCTTTTTCATCAATCAAACGGATCACATCTTGTTTTCTCGCTTCAAGATTTTTGGTATAACTATAGAGTTCAAAAAAATCACGAAGTTGCTCATCAGTCGCCCCCTTCGTCATTTCCTTACGATAACGAGCAATAAAAGGAACCGTATTCCCTTCATCTAAAAGCTGAATAATATTGCTAATTACTCAAGTTTCCATTCAAGTTTTACTTTGAATCTGCTGGATTAATGTCAACATTGTCTAGTTCTATAAAAAAGATAAAATACAGTTATTATCAATAAAAAATTAAAGAAATATGCTAATAATTTTATATCCTTCGCTATCAATCAGGAAGACAATCCGCTTTGTTATTCTGAACACAGTGAAGAATCTAATCTCGCATTCTAATCTTCTCGTTTATAAGGAAAAAGAAGTAAATAAAGCTTATTCTTCACACTTTTCCTCCACTTGCTGAATCGCTCAAATAGGGCAATTCATCTCAGCTTCTGACCATTTTTCTTTGGGGAGATCAGCCTTAACATATTTTTTTCCATCCTTTACAAGACAGTATCACTGCATTACACAAACTCAACAATGAATGCAGTATTCATGTTTTACGACCACCCTTTTCTCCATTATTTGAATAAAATGATTTAAAAACTACCTCTCCTCCCTTTCTCCACTCAAAGCATTTTCAAACTTATCCAAAGAAGGAGGAATCTGATTTGGAAGAATTTTCTTTTTTTGAGGTGTAGAAGACATCGCTGTACTTAAATCATTAGATTTTACTGCTTCTAAAAGAGGATTTTCAAGATTTTTTGAAAGTTTTTCTTCAGTTTTTTTATTTTCAGTCATGAGAAAAAAGAGAAAATAAAGCTGGCTCAACTCTAAGGGATTGCCTTAAAATTTCAAGTAAAAAAAAAGACCAAGAAGAAATACTTCTGGTCCAGATAAGTACCTGGAACCGAAAAGCAAACCCTTAGAATACAGTGGGTTTTTTAGTCCTGATAACTTAAGCTACCAAGAGTAAAAAGCCTTCTGCTTTCTTCAACAAATAAACAAAATCGGTTCCAAGTGATAAGTGATAAACGTTCATCAGGATAGATTACTTGATTTATCATTCCCTTATCAATGAGAACTCCTCACGATGAAGGAAATTAAATCTTTTATTTAGTTTTTTATTTTATTGCAACTAGAGAATAACTTTGCAACAAAAAAAAACAAGACTAAAAAGAAAAAATCCTCTAGGCTTCAGTTAGCACATTTTGAGGATTTTGTGATATAATAAGTGTACAAAAAAAGACAGTAATGAAAAGCATTACCGTCTCTTTATATTATTTCCTAGGAATTAATCCCTCAGGAGACAATACCCATTCAGTATTGTCTTTATAGACTTTTTTAAAGGTTTCAATCTCATTGTAAAGCTTAAATAGTTCTTGGCTTTTTCGATAAGATGAATTCAAGATCGCAAGGCGTGTACTGTCAGCACTTCCTTTAATCATGCCGGCTTCTCTCTGAGCAGCAGAAAGTATTTCTGCAACCTTGAAATCAGCGACTGCTTGAATGCTATCTTGATTTTTTTTACCTTCGGCTATGTAACCTTGTGATATTTTATTTCTGTCCGCAATCATATCATTGAAAACAGAATTTTTGTTCTCATCAGGAAGCTCAACTCTATTAAACGAGAGAAACTTAACTGACAAGTCAATATCATCAAGACCCTTATTAGAAGAGGCTTTTATCCTCTCTAATAAATTTTGACGATTATTAGTAACAATATCATCAAACAAATTTTCTCCGAGTATTGCGGAGATATCTGAAGAAATATTGTCGTCAATCCGTCTTTCAGCCTTTCCCATACTTACTACTTTAGTAAAGTAGGTTTTGGGGTTATCTATTCTGTAAAGACAAAACCAATCTATCAAAAGGTTTTTTTTACTTTTTTCTTTCAGAACCATTTCTCGTCCTGAATAAAGAAGTAGTCTTTTGTCCACCTTTTTGATCGTTTCAAATGGCCATGGAGCCTTTAATTTTAATCCTGGGATTGTATAATCTCTCCTTGCTTCACCAAAAGCAAAAGCACTTGCCTGCTCCCCCTCTCGTAAAATAAAGAAGGAACTATTTAATCCCAAAATTATCATAATGATTGCAATGAAACCTATCCAATTTCTCTTTTGATCAGTCCAAATACTTTTTTTTGTTTCCATTTTTTTATTTATTTTTAATGTTAATTAATGAATTTTTATCCATTATGGTTTTTTTTGCATTCGGCATAACCTCTTGTAAAGCTTCATACCATAACTTTTCCTTAGTGGTAACTGGATCTTTTCGATATTCTTCATAAATACCAGTAAACCTTGAAACCTCGGCTTTTGCACCGTTAACTTCGTTTGTAGCATAAGCCTTCGCTTCGTTCAAAAGAACATTTGCTTTTCCTTGAGCTTCAGGAACTACCTTATTTGCATAGCCTTCTGCATCTTTCTGCATCTGTTCTTTTTTCTTGATGGCATTCATTACACCATCATAAGCTTTTCTTACCTCTGGATGTGGTAGATCACAATCCTGAAGCTTCACTTCATTAATTGTTACTTTAAGACCTAAAGCATCACAGTAAGATTGCAGCAACGCTTTGTTTTTTTCTTGGATTTCAATCTTCTCGGTAGTGAGGAGATCATCCAAGTAGGTTTGTCCGATAACCATTCTCATAGAGCCTTGAGCAAGGCGATCAAGAACATCTTGAGGCTCTTTAACCTGATAGAGCCAATTATAAGTATCTTGGATAGTATACTGAATGATCCAATATACGGACCCAATGTGTCCTCCTCGAGTAAGCATAGTTGCTTCTTCGGGAACATCTTGATACCCATTTTTTTGCCCTTCATCAGTTCGAAAACCAAGCTCCCAACGATGGCGAACTTCAGTTTCAACTTTCCGAACATTTGTAATGAACGGAATTTTGAAGTGAAATCCTCCTGGTCCTACTTCATAGGAGAACTTTCCAAAAGTCTCAACAGCTGCTTTCTCAGTCTTATCTAGAATAAACCAAGATCCAAAAATCAGATTTAATCCTATCCATACTATAAAAAAAGCGGAAAAGATCACAATTACCCAGTTCAAGGGTAAGAATTTTTTGAGGTTTGTTTTTTTTCCCCTCAAACGATCCTCCGATATGTCTATCTGAAGGAACGTTAAAATTTTGTTAAACATTTTTTTCATTTTAATTTTTATTTTTATTGTGGTTGGTTTATCTCCACTAGAATGAAGTATAATTATAAGTAACGGAATGTCAAGTATTTTTTAATGATATCTTAAAAAATATTTTTTACTTGGAATGATACCTAATAAAAAGTTGTAATCTTATAACAATTAAATATAATTACTCTTGTAAATTTAAAAAACAAAAAAAATATGAATGAAGAAGAATTACAAATAGGAAAGGATGGGGAAATATATATTTGCCATATTGATAATGGAGGTATTTACCTCATAAATGGGGAAATAACAGTCCCCAAAAGAATCCCTGGCTGTTAGTCAAGGGATTTTTCAATACTAAAAATTATAACAATTAGATTACATCTCTACTCTCGCATATAAAATTTCAGGCTTCAAATCTACACTAAACTCTTTCAACTCAAAAGCCGACTGCACCAGTGAGAAATCTAAATTTTTGCTCGTATCAATCGCTTGCAAAGCCTCAATGCCCAAGATAACTTTCAACTTATCAAAACCGACGGTAAGGATCGGAGCAGAGAGAAGGGTCAGATTTTTCACTACATAAAGCAAAAACTGTAAATCTCTTTCAGCTTCAGCTTTCGTTGCCTCGTCTTTCCATTTTTTCCAAGGCTCAGCTTTCGTAATAAATTCATTCGCTTTCTGCACGATGCGGTACCAATCCTGCAAATACCCTTGCAAATCAAAAGTCTTAAGGTAACGGGCTTCTATCTTCTGCAAAAAAGTTTCAAAATTCAGATCTTCATCACTTTCATTTCGTGATTTCAAGAGTTCAGGATCAGCTTTTCAAGTATTGATTCCATACTTTCCACAAAGACTGACTACCCTATTCACGAGATTCCCCCAAGCGCCGATCAGCATACTATTATAAACATTTGCAAGCCTCTCCATAGAGAAATCTCCATCAGCATTGAGTGAAACATCGTAAAGTAAATTAAATACAAAAGGATCTCTACCATACTGTTCAATTACCGCTTCAGGATCAAGGACATTCCCAGTAGATTTGGACATTTTCGCACCATTGAGTGTCAAATGTCCGTGAGCAAGCAAGGTTTTTGGTAAAGGAAGCTTAGCAGAAATCAGCATTGCAGGCCAAAAAGCAGCATGAAATCTGAGAATATCTTTCCCAATCACATGCACATCTGCAGGCCAAATTGCTTCTCGTTGATCATTACGCCCAAATCCCTGTCCGGTCAAATAATTGGTCAAAGCATCACACCACACATACATCACATGCTCCTCATCTCAAGGAACCGGAATTCCCCACGGCATCTTCGCTTTCTGACGAGAAAAACTCACATCTTCGGCCTTTTCCAAGAAAGCAAGGATTTCATTTTTTCTGATTTCGGGTTCTATCTGATAGACACCATCTTTGATCAGTTGAGCGACCTGATCTTTGTATTTTGAGAGCTTGAAAAAGTAGTTCTCCTCTTCAATCTCCTGAAGCTCTTTGTTAGGATGATCAGGACATTTCCCATCAATGAGATCCTTTTCTAACTTAAGTGCCTCACAGCCCTCACAATACAAGCCTTTATAAGATTTTTTGTAAAGATCTCCAGCTTCAACGAGCTTTTTTCGCATCAATTGAGCTCAAGGATAATGCAGTTCTTTACTAGAAGTCTGCTGAAATACATCATAAGAAATCCTAAGCTTATTATATAAAGACTTAAAAAGCTGAGTATTTTGATTAACGAAATCATGAACTTCTAGTTCAGCCTGTTTAGAGGCATTTCGGATCTTCATTCCATGATCGTCACTTCCTGTCTGAAAAATTACCTCATAACCGAGAAATCTCCACATCCTTGCCAAAGCATCAGTCTGAATAATTTCTAGAGCATGCCCTGCATGAGGACCTGCATTCATGTAAGCAATTGCCGTCGTGATATAAAATTTTTTTACCATAGAAAAGTTTTGAACAAGATAAATCATATAGAAAGATAGCTAAACTCAGACTTTTTTCAAGAGAGATTTTCTTTTTCTATATTTGACTTGCATTATTTTTGTATTTTGTTACATTTTCCTCGAATTTTTATGCCTTACTCTTTTATATGTGAAGAAAAATTATTATCCTAGAGAATATCCGCTCCGCTTACAATGTTTGAAATTGTATTAGAACTGCTGATGCTCTAGGACGAGAGGTATGGTTAACTGGTTACTCTCCTAGCCCGTTTGATAACCCAAAAGTTAAGAAAACCTCACTTGGAGCCGAAGATCATGTTCATTTGAAACAGTTTAACTATACAGAAGATGCGATTCTTGAGGCAAAGAAACTCTGAATATCTATTATTGCAGCAGAAATAACTCCTGAAGCTACATCCCTTGACGTCTACAATTCAAAATCTGACTGAAATCTTGCAATTATCTTTTGAAATGAGGTAGAAGGGGTTCTCTCACAAACCTTGGATACCGTAGATGAAGTCGTTTTTATTCCGATGCATGGGATTAAAGAAAGCCTCAATATTGGTCAAAGTTCGGCAATTTTTATGCGAGCCTTACAATAAAAAAAATTCTGATTTTTTATTTTTTTGAAACTTTAGTTATGAATACTCTTCTTTCAACAATAAAATATCTTATTGATTTTATTATGCATATTGATAAGCACCTTGCTCAACTTTTTATTGAGTATGGAATGCGAATTTATGGGATTTTATTTGTTATTATCTTTATTGAAACTGGTCTTGTGATTATGCCATTTTTACCTGGTGATTCACTACTTTTTGCTGCTGGGGCTTTGGCAGGAAATCCTGAAAATGGAATCAATGTGCATATTATCTGGATTATTGTTTTTTGTGCTGCAGTACTTGGTGATACTGTAAATTATGAAATCTGAAAAATTCTCTGACCAAAAGTTTTCAGTGAAAAATATAAACGAATCAAAAAAGAACATTTGGAAAAAACGCATCATTTCTATGAAAAACATGGATGAAAAACAATTATTTATGCAAGATTTATCCCTATTATCAGAACTTTTGCGCCTTTTGTAGCTGGGATTGGAGAGATGACCTATAAACATTTTATTTCTTTCAATCTCATAGGGGCAACATTACGAACAACGCTTTTCACTTATGCTGGTTATTTTTTTGGAAGCCTTGAAGTAGTACAAAAGAGGTTTACTCTGATTATTTTTGCTATTATCATACTTTCCCTTTTACCAATGATCATTGAATTTATCAGACATAAAATGAAAAATAAATAAGAAAACCTGCTCCGTTTTTCTGAGAAATATTTCTTCCTAGCTAAATCCTTAGCGATTTTTTAAAGACAAAAAAATAAGCTTTCCCTTGCAAGTGAAGCCAAATTGGCTATAAAAAATTTGATTTATTTTTTTAGATTAAAAAATATGCAAATAACAAGCATCAAAACTATTTATCAATCCTATGAAAAATTAATTGGGAGTCAAATTTTTGTAAATGGACGAATAAGAAGTCTTAGGGATTCTAAGGTCTTTGGATTTATTGAGCTTAATGATGGTTCATATCTCAAGAACCTCCAAATTGTCTTTGAATCAAGCTTAAATAATTTTGAAGAAATCTGTAAATTTACTACAGGAAGTAGTATTGAAGTACAAGGGGAGCTCGTAAAATCAGAGTGAGCAAAACAGGATTTTGAACTTAAAGCAAGCAAAATTACCCTCATTGGAAAAGCAGATGAAACTTTCCCACTTCAGAAAAAAAGACATTCTTTTGAATATCTCAGAACTATTGCTCATTTGAGGCCAAGAACTAATACCTTTTCCGCTGTATTTAGAATAAGAAGTCTACTTGCCTTTGCTATCCACGATTTCTTCAACAAAAACGGATTTATCTGGGCTCATACCCCACTTATTACCGCAAGTGACTGTGAAGGAGCTGGAGAAATGTTTCAAGTAACAACCCTTGATCTCAAAAATCCACCAAAAAAGGAAGACTGATCTATTGACTTTAGTAAGGATTTCTTTGGGAAGCAGGCTTCACTTACGGTGAGTGGTCAGCTTGAGGGCGAAACTTTCGCAACTGCTTTCGGAAAGATTTACACCTTCGGACCTACTTTTCGTGCTGAAAACTCAAATACCACAAGACATCTTTCAGAATTTTGGATGATTGAGCCTGAAATTGCATTTGCTGATTTAACTGATAATATGCAACTTGCTGAAGATTTACTCAAATATGCTTTCCGTTATGTACTAGAAAATGCCGAAGCAGAGATGGATTTCTTTGATAAGTTTATCATGCCAGGGGTAAAAGCCAGACTTGAAACCTTAGTCAATGCTTCTTTTGGAAGAGTAACCTATACTGAAGCAATAGAGCTTTTGAAAAAATCTGGTCAGAAATTTGATTATCAACCTGAATGGGGAATTGATTTGCAGACTGAACACGAAAGATATTTATCAGAGAAAGTCTTTAATGGACCAGTATTTGTGACCGATTATCCAAAAGATATTAAGGCGTTCTACATGAAGCTTAATGATGATGAAAAAACAGTAAGAGCGATGGATTTGCTCGTTCCAGGAGTATGAGAATTAATCGGAGGAAGTCAAAGAGAAGATGATTTTGAAAAGCTCAAGAAAAGAATGGAGGAAATGGGACTTGATACCGAAGCATATAGCTGGTTCCTTGATCTGAGAAGATACGGAACGGTGCCTCATGCAGGTTTTGGAGTGGGATTTGAAAGACTCGTAATGTATGTAACTGGAATGGAGAATATTCGTGATGTGATTCCTTTCCCAAGAGCTCCAAAAACTTGTGAGTTTTAATGATAAAATAAGCAAATAAATAAAGGGAAAATCAATCGCAAAATAGAAGAATCACTGAAAAGGCAAAGACAAAAAGAAATTATAGCCTTGAAAAAGAAAAGAGATGATAAAAAGAGGAATTGAGAGCTAATAACAGCTCTTGACTATCATCCTACAGGACATATTAGGCATGGGAAATAGACAAAAAAGAGGTCAAAATCTGACTTCTTTTTTCTTGATTTTACAGAAATTTCTTTTATAGTTAGGAATGATTTTACCCTTTCTCTCCTAGCTCATGAAACAAGTCCTCTTTATTCACGGATGAAACTTAATAAAAGATAATGACGAACTCCTAAAAACAATGGCAACACGAGAAGTTAATCCCTTTGAGGAAAAGAAAAGACGAAGAATGACACTCCAAGAACAATTACCAGAATTTAAGGTAATAAAACCTGAAATGCCAAACAAAGATATGGCTCGCTATAGTGCATGGAAACTTTGGTTTGAGAAATATCTTCCTTTTTTAGACTCAGAAAAGTTGATTGTAATCGGCCATTCACTTGGTGCGATGTTTCTGATCAAATACCTTTGAGAAAACCAGTTTCCTCTTAGCATTTCTCAGTTGCATTTAGTTGCTCCTGCATTAGATGAGCAAGGACTCAATGAAGGAGATAACTATCTATGAGATTTCGCTTATGATCTGAGTATTGTAAAAAACCTAGGAAAAAGAACAAATCAGATTTTCCTACGGCATTCCAAAGACGATCCTTGTGTCCCTTTTTCTCATAGCGAAAGAATAAAAGCCGAGCTTCCAAGTGCAAAATTTATTATTTTTGAAGATAGACAACATATCAATCAGCCCGAATTCCCAGAGTTGATTCAAGAAATAAGGAAATAACTATGAAGAAAAATCAAAATTAACTTCACAATCAGACAAATCAAGAGAAAAAATCTGAATAAAAAGACCGATCTGCATTATGCTTTCAATTTTTTTCTTTCACATCTTGACTTTTGATTTGAGTTTGATATAAAATACACCGTTAACAAAAAGAAATATTAACGCTCCAAAGTCTAACTTGGAAAGCCCAAGTGATGATGAGTAGAGCATAAAAAAAATTATATATGTTTTATAAAATTTTGAATGCCTCTAGTCTGGAGGAGGCAAAAAAATTAAATCCAGAACCGGGAAGTTTTGTTATTTTAGGAGGAGTTTCTCCAAAGATAACAGAAGAGTGGAAAGACTGCGAAGGGTCTTCCATTCCTAGAGAACTTTCCTCTTTGAAACATCAAAATGTTATCTTGATAAAGGTAACAGAGCGGAAGGTAAAATTTTTTAACTTTCCAGAAAAAAGATCTCTATGTTGTATAGAGCCTTATCAGGAGGCTTTAAAAAAGTTTGAATGATAAGTAAAGCATACAAAGGAGCTTTTGGTGTATCCATAGGCTCCTTTCGCTTAATTAAAAAAATAGTGTCAAGCAAAAGCGGAATCAGACTTTATTTTTTTTTGAAAATAAAAATCATTTCCGTATACTTTTCCCAGTCTATAAATTACAATCTTGAACTTTGAACTTTTAACTGATAACTCAAACAATGCAAATTAGTATCTGATTTTCTGGACCGGCTGGATCTGGAGTAAATACCGCAGGAATCCTTCTCGCTGAACTACTTGCTCAAAAAGGCTATACCGTGCTTGGTGACAAAGAATACGCCTCTATCATCAAAGGAGATAATAACTGTTTTTTTCTCTATATTTCTGATGAGGAGCAGCCCTTTATTCGTAGGCAGATTGATTATTTCCTTGCTTATGATCCCTATGCAGTGAGCAAGAATGAAAGCATCTACGATTTGAAAAAGGTTTTTATGATCAAAGATGAGAAGTGCAAATACAAGAATACCTTTACTCTTGGATCAGCTCTCAAAATTTTTGGGATCAGCTTGGAGGAAGGAAAATCATTCTTGAAGCAGCAATTCTCAGAAAAGGAGTTCTCCTCTGAGGTGATGAATCAGAATTTTTTGGATTTGGAAGCAGGTTATCAGTATATTATTCAAAACTGCGGTGAAGCCTGCGATATTGTAAACTGTAGTAAAGCAATCTGAGCTCCGAAGCAGTTTATGTACGGAAACGAGCTCATTGCAAAGGGAGCAATCGCAAGCGGACTGAATTTTTACGCTGCCTATCCGATGACGCCTGCCTCCTCTATCATTGATGAGGTCGTGAAAGATGCCAAAGTAAGCTTCTTTCAGGGAGAAGATGAAATCGCAGTTAGTATGGCGATGCTCGGTGCGAAATTTGCTGGAAAAAGAGCAATGTGTGGAACCAGTGGAGGCGGATTTGCACTGATGAGCGAGTCTATTTCCTTTTCAAATCAAGCGGAACTTGGGGGCGTTTATGTGCTTGCTCAGAGAGATGGTCCGAGCACCGGAACTCCGACTTTTACGGGGCAGGGCGATGTAAATTATGCTTTGTATGCGAGTTTTGGAGATACGAATCCGATTGTGCTTTATCCCTCTACTTTTGAGGAGGCGTATTCTTTCGCTGGTAAGGCTCTGAATTGGTCGGATCAGTATCAACATCCTGTTATTCTCCTCAGCGATAAACAGCTTTCAGAGTCTTATGTGAGCATTGATCCGCAAAAACTCCTTGCTGAACCGATAAAAAGAGGTAAAAAAGCTGACTCTACAGCTGAAGATCAGTTCAAAAGATACGAATTTAGTCCTGATGGGATTTCTCCTTATAGTGTGCCGTGAACTGAGCATACGACCTTTATTGCGACTTCCTATGAGCATGATGAATACGGAAGCACCAATGAAGAACCGACAATGAAAGGCAAAATGATGGAGAAAAGAGCTCAAAAACTGAAAACTTTCGTGGAACAAGAGTTCAATTCAGATTTTTATGGCTATGAAATCATCAATCCTGATGCGGAAACTTTCTATATTACGATGGGAATCAACCGTTATGCTCTAGAGCAACATATCAAAGGCAAAGCGGACATGGGGTTGATTGTGATCAAATCGCTCTCCCCTTTTGATCCAAGATTGAAAGCTTTCCTTGATGAACATGCAAAAAAGATTAAAAGTCTGATTTTTGTAGAAATGAATCAGAGTGGGATTTTGGAAGATTTGGTGCGTAAGGAATGTGAGCTGTATGGCGAGTGGAAGTCTAAGATTTCTCATCAAAGGAAAGTAACTTTATATCCAATTTTTGAAGAAGAAATAACTTAATTAACAAGGAATAATTAACAAGGAATAATTTTAGAGAAGTCATTCTAAATTTAAAATAGCTTTTAGTCTTTTCCCTAGTTCAAATGTCTGTTGATTTACCAGCAAGAAGTAAGAAATTTGGAATTGCAATTGCAAAGTACTATATATCACTTAAAGAAAAAAGATATTACGAGGTCGCTTCTCAACTCTTTAGAAGTGGAACAAGTATTGGTGCAAATATAGCTGAAGCTCAAAATGCAATCTCTAAGAAAGAATTTATTGTTAAAATGCAAATTGCTTTAAAAGAAGCAGAAGAAAGTCTCTATCGATTTGATATTTTGGTATATTGATTTTGAGAAGAAGTTGAAGAATTAAGGAACGAATGTAAAGAACTCGTAAAAATACTTGTTACGATCTTAAAAAAAACAAAAAATAATATGAAAAATAAGTGTGAATAGCTAGAATCTAAATATTCAATAAAGTTGTTAATTATACACTTTGAAAAAATTGTTAATTGTTAATTGTTAATTTTTAATTGTTAATTGTAAAACATGAGGCATAATACTAATAAAATTCAGCGATGCCCAGGATGCGGAAATTTCCTCATTCATCTCGCGCTTAAACAAGCCCTTGCCGAGCTGAGAATCCCAACGCACAAAACCGTGATTGTAACTGGGATCGGCTGCAATAGTAAAATGAGCCAATATATGGAAGGCTATGGAGCAGAAACCCTGCATGGAAGAGGAATCCCTTTTGCAACAGGGATAAAGCTCGCAAATCCTGATCTGACTGTGATTTCGGTTTCTGGAGATGGCGATAGTTATGGGATCGGACTTGGGCATCTGCTCCATGCTGCGAGGAGAAATCTGCCTTTTGTGCATATTACCTGTGATAATGAAAACTATGCCCTTACCACAGGACAAGCTTCTGCGACGACGCCCCTTTGAGCGAAAACCAAGTCTACGCCTGAGGGGAATACTCTCCCTCCTCTTCATCCCGTACATTTGGTGGAAACAGCAGGTTGTAGCTTTGTAAAAACGGTCGTAGATAAGGACATCAAAACTCTAAAAGAAACGATAATACAAGCCATTCAGCACGAAGGTTTCGCGCATATCAATGTGCAACAAGCCTGCCCAAGCTGGAAAAGATGGTAATTTATTTCAACACCTACTTATGAAACTCATTCTCCAATCCGTTTCTTCAGCTGAAGTTCAAGTCTATGCTGATGAAAGCTATCAAGAATGCCTAAAAACAGAAAAAATCTGAATCTGAATGCTGATCTATTTCTGAGTCGGAAAGCCTGATGAATCCCGTTCAGACCGAAAAACTGCGATTGATAAGTTCACAAGCAAACTTACGACGCTTAAACTCCTCTCCTCTGCTGAGGGGAAAATAGAAGTACCTCTCCATGAGGTGGGAAGCGAACTTTTGGTGATTTCCAATTTTACCCTTTTTGGAAGCTATAAAAACGGCACGAAAATTGATTTTTCACAGAGTGGAAGCTATGGCTTTGCCAAGGAAGCTTATGATTTTTTCCTTACAAACTTAGAAGAGAAAGGATTTAAGGTCAAAAGCTGAAAATTCTGAGCAGATATGCTCGTTTCTAGTGTAAATAATGGACCAATCAATTATCTTTTTGAAATTTAATTAAGGGTTGCTTATCCTTGAGGAAACATTTTCATATTTAGAATTAGAAGTTTCTAAAAATATCACGAAAAGGTTTTATTCTTTCTTTTTCTGCTTTAATTTTTTCCCATTCTTCCTCCAATTCCCTAAGTCTTTGTTCAAAAAGAAAACTAAATTTATTGATCTTATCACTCACTTGCATGGCTTTAACTGGATCTTGGAGATCTTTTTCTTCTTCATACAAAAGCTGGTTATCAACAGTAATCAACAGATTTTTTTCTGTTTCCTGAGAAGAGAAGGTAAGCGTATGTTGTGACTCTTCATTACGAACAAAATCTTTTTCTGTTTTAATAAGTGTCAAAGTAGCTCTTTCATGCTCATCTCTTAGAGGAGAAATTTCATAGGTAATCATACTCTTTTCTGTATTATTACCAAGAATTTCAAAAGCTAACTTCTCTTCTTTTCAGATTTTATTTTCTAGTTTCAAAATCTTCTTTCCCATAGTAAAAAGTTCTTCATATTTTTTCATGAGATCAGAAAGTTCACGCTTTGGCTCAGATTCCATTTCAAGAGCAGCAATTTGTTCTGAACTTTGTTCTGGTTTTTTATTTTCTACAACTTCATCATTCTCATTTTCAAGAGAAATATTATCCTCTGACTGAGAAAAAGAAATATCTTCTAGTTCTGAATTCTCTTTTCATTGGGCAGCTGTATCTTCAGAAGAAACAGAATCATCTCCTTTAGTTTCCTCATCAGAAGAAAGCTCCTGTACCTCTTCTGCCTGATTCTCTACAATTTCAGAATTCTTTTCAAAATTTTCATTTTCAAAAGATTGCACAGGTAAATACTCCTCTTCTGCTTCTTTTTCCTCACTATTTTCATTCTCCTGAGGCAAAATTTCAACTTGTAATCAAGATTCTTCAGAAGGAGACGAAACATTTTCATCTGGCTGATCATAAAGAGTATTCATAGGATCAAGCGGTTTTTCTTCTGGAGCTGAAGCTGTAAACATCGTATCAAGTCAAGCTCCTTGTAAAACATCTGTGTTTTCTTCGTCATTTATATTCTGATCAGGTTCTGGAGTTCCTTGTTCCTCATCGGTAAAAGAAAAATCAAAATCCTGATTTTCATCGGTAGGATTGGAGATTCTTTCAAACTTCTCTAAATTCTCAAAAACTGCTTCATTTCCTCAAAAAAAAGAATTCTTGATTCAGTTTTCTTGAGAATTTTCTTGATTTGTAACAGTACTTGCAACAGAAGTTGCTGGATTCTGGTTATTATCTGCCATAGAAGCTTTAATAAAGAATAAAATTTCATACTTATTATACTCAGAAAAAAATGTAAAGCAAATTTCGACGACTTTTGTTCTTTTTTTGTAAAATGGTTTGTAAAATTAAGACTAAATCATATACTGAATTTATCGCTGTTGAAGCGATTCTTTAATTTATTATTCTTTCGGTTAAATGACAGAAGAAATGGTAATCAGCCAAACAAAGTTGTTCGTGGGTTGATTGAACTGGAAAATGAGGGGAAATGACCTCAAAACTGAATTCTCAAGATTTGGAGAAGTTGTATTTGCAAGAGTAAATCTTGACCAAACAACAAAACCTCCAAGGAGTAAAGGATTTTGATTTGTAGAATTTGCAAACGCAGATGATGCAGCAAAGGCTAAAGCTGAAATGGATGGAGTAGAAGTTTGGGGAAGAGCAATCAAAGTTGACTTTGCAAAAGAAAATCCAAATAGAGCTCCTAGAGCTGAATATACTTCAGAAAACGTTTCAGAAGATGATGAAGACGTAACATTCTAAAGAACTTCTTACTCTTTTAAAGATCTGAGTCTTAAAGCTCAGATTTTTTTGATTATTAAATTTGGCTAAAAAATTAACAAAAGAATAAAACTTGACAAAGCTACAAAAATTACTATAATTTCTAGTATATTTTTATATTTTTCATCTATATCATGACTCCTCTAGATTCTAAAAACTCTTTTCCAGAGAAATCCTCAATTTTAAATTTCAAAAATAAAATCAAACAATTAGGAGCTAGTGTCGCTCTGGCTTTACTCACTATGAACCCAAATCCAGTTCAAGCTCAAGCTCAAGCTCAAACAACGGAAAAGAAGCCAACTCAGACTGAACAAGTTGAAAAACTAAAGACCTCTGACTATATTACTCAAGCTCCCGCTAAACTCAAACAATACTATCCTGAAGAAGAAGCTTATTTTCAGAAAATTTTTGAAGTGATTAAAAATGCTTGACCGGAAATTACAAAAATTGCTAATCTTAAGCTGGAAGAACAATTTAACAAATATGCAGAAGATTTTACTGATGAAAAAGACAGATGGACTGCAGTATTTATGTTCTGTGAACTAGGATATCCAGCGACTGAATTTACCAAGAGAAAAGAAAGGCTAGATGAATTTGATCTTGATATGAGACAAGTTGTCGCAACAGAAACCTTAGACGCAATGAAAAATCACTTTTTAAAAGAAAATGCTAGAGCTAAAGAAGAAAATGCTAGAGCTAAAGAAGAAAATGCTAGAGCTAAAGAA
>ERZ773197.724-NODE-724-length-24921-cov-16.146103_pt1 | contig 24921 bp, 19 predicted proteins | sample MGYA00580999_ERZ773197 | MGnify/ENA primary metagenome ERZ773197 (study PRJEB29015, sample SAMEA2738166) | human oral metagenome | biome: human oral; feature: human-associated habitat; material: saliva | place: China | collected 2185 ...
TGTTTCAATCTGTAAGTTTCAGAACTGCGGGATTTGCGTCGGTACCGCAGGAAAAGCTGACAGAGATTTCCTGTGTGATCGGATATCTATTGATGTTTATCGGAGGCTCACCGATAGGAACCGCAGGTGGTGTCAAGACGATAACCGCTTTTCTGGTTTTTATGAATGCATACTCCTATATCAACGGAAGAAGAGAGACGGTGATCTTTCATAGAAGTGTCTCAACAGAAATGATGAGAAAGGCAGCGGCAATTGTTACGGTCAGTGCTGCGGTCTTACTCACGATGACAGTGATTTTGATGGCAGTTGAGAATCTCAAATTAACGGATGCCTGCTATGAGATTACAAGTGCGCTGGGGACAGTCGGTCTTTCAAGAGCGATTACACCGAAGCTTGGCGCTTTCGGAAGAATGGTAGTCATCGTATCGATGTATCTCGGTAGGATCGGGCCTATTTCCATGGCATGTTTCTTTGCGGGCGATGTAACGTCTCAGAATAAAATCAGGCATTCCAAAGGATTGTTTTACGTGGGATAAAGGAGTTAAGATCATGAAAAAGTCGATTGCAGTACTGGGATTGGGAAAATATGGCAGGAGTCTTGCAGAGAATCTTTATCTTATGGGGGCAGATGTTCTGGCTGTAGACAATGATGAAAAGGTGGTGAATGATTTTTCGGGGAAATGCACGTCTGTTGTACAGGCAAACATGGAGAACGAAGAAGAGGTCGCTGCACTTGGTTTGAAAAATATGGACATTGTCGTGTCATGTACGGGAACAAATATAGCTGCAGCCATTATGACAGTTGCAGTGGCAAAAGAACAGGGTGTTCCTCTAATCGTTGCGAAGGCCTCGACTGATAGAACGGCTTCAATTCTTCGTAAAATCGGTGTGGATAAGATTCTTGATCCGGAGGGAGAGAGCGGAATGAGATCGGCGAGAATTCTGCTTTCATCTTCCTTTAAGGATTTCTGGGAAATTGATAACGGCATGTATTTGGCCGAAATAGAAGCAAAGGAGGAGTGGATTGGTAAAAATCTGATAGAGCTTCAACTTCGAAAACGATTCAAGATGAATGTGATTGCTTTAAAGAAGGATGGAAAAAAATGGCGCTTCGGTAATCCCGAAGAACCGTTGGCAAAGAATGAAATACTGCTGGTGGCAATGGAAAAAAAAGATCTCGGAAAGTGGCAGTGAGAGAATTTGGCCGATTTGGGCTGAGAAAACGATTCCGGCCACGAAAGCCTGAGGGAGCACGAATAACGTGAAATCTCTAAAAGACAAGTGAAAGTAAGAATGCATGAGGCTCATTTTGGGAAGGAATATGGATTTGAGCACAGGGACCTCTGTCGGCAGAAGAGAAAATGCCGGAGCAGGTGAAAGCGCTTCGGCAAAAGCAGTGGCGGAAAACGAGCGAAAGAAGGGATTACTATGATGAAACATCCCAAGTATCTGCGCGATATGGTTCCGGAATTGAAAGAGAAATACGGTGAGGAAAAGGCGCGGGGAATTCTGAACCATGCGCAAAGTCGTTATGAGGCGCTCCTAAAAGAAAACAAGGATGACCCACCGGCGTATTCCGGGCAGAAGCGAGAGCGGATTTACCCGTCCATTGCCTTGTTCTATGCCTTACTGGATGCTGGAACGGAGCGTGAGGAAGCCGCTGCTTTTGTGACGGATTACTATCGCAGGCTTTCGGAACGCGCGCTGCCTGCCATCCGGGCGATACTGAAAATCCCGGGCTTATACAGACTGGTTCCGAAGCTTTTTCTTAACACGGCATTGAAACACTGTGTACCGGAAGCGGGCTTCTTAACGGAGAACCGGTTTTTATCGAAGCGCGAGATGCATTTTGACATCATAAAATGCCCGTACCAAGACAGCTGTGTGCGCTACGGTTGTCCGGAGCTTGTGAAGGGATTTTGTGAGACAGACGATATCTGCTACGGAGACATGCATCCAAGGCTCTCCTGGGACAGAACGAAGACCTTGGGGCGCGGGGACGAGGTATGCGATTTCAAGCTCCGTATCACGGAGAAATGATAAGGAAGTCCTATATCCTCATGGCTGTCATGATGGGCGGTGCTCACGCCGGCGGGAATCTTGTTCGGCGTAAGTCAAAAGGATCATTTCGCAAGTTCCTCATAGGCCTCACGATTTTGCGCAATCAGGCGCTTGGAAAGCAAGAGAACATCCTCGTTGGATACACTCTGCTCTTTTTCTGCCTGAGAGAACTCAATTAGAAGATAGCGGGGAGAGTTGTTTTTTAGAATGACAACGGAACCTTTTTCATCGACCAAACGAGCAATGCGGGAAAAGTTTCTGTTTGCCTCGGTGATAGAGACAAGATTATCGGTATTGATATTCATGAGAAGGCCTCCTTAAGTTCGATGTAATACTATGAGCATAACACAAAATATAGGATATATTCAACCTACGATTAATGCGATGTATCTTATTTCCCCTCTGCCTTGCCATACCTCGCAAAGCATAGTAGAATATTACATTGCATTTTGATTTGCTCAGGCAGAAAGAGAGAGGAATTTTTCAATGAGAAGTACGAGAACGGATGTGAGAAACGTCGCAATCATCGCCCACGTTGACCACGGCAAGACCACGCTCGTGGACCAGCTGCTGCGGCAGAGCGGCGTGTTCCGCGCCAATCAGGAGGTTGTGGATCGCGTCATGGATTCCAACGATATTGAGAGAGAGCGCGGCATCACGATTCTCTCCAAGAATACAGCGGTAAACTATGACGGCGTCAAGATCAACATCATCGACACCCCGGGACACGCCGATTTCGGCGGCGAGGTAGAGCGCGTCTTAAAGATGGTGAACGGTGTGGTCCTCGTGGTCGATGCCTTCGAGGGCACCATGCCGCAGACCCGCTTTGTGTTAAAGAAGGCGCTGGAGCTCTCGCTCGATGTCGTCGTCTGTGTGAACAAGTGTGACCGCCCGGAGGCACGGCCGGACGAGGTCGTGGATGAGGTGCTGGAGCTCCTCATGGACCTCGACGCGACAGACCAGCAGCTCGAGTGTCCGTTTATCTTTGCGTCGGCGCGCGGCGGCTGGGCAAGAACTTCGATGGACAGCGACAATGCGGATATGAAGCCGCTGTTTGAAGCCATCATCAACCACATTCCGGCACCGGAGGGCGATCCGGAGGCACCGACCCAGATTCTGATCAGCACAATCGACTACAACGAGTATGTGGGCCGCATCGGCGTGGGCAAGGTGGACAACGGATCGATTCGCGTGAACCAGGAAGTCGCAATCGTGAACCACCACGAGCCGGATAAGCTGCGCCGCGTGAAGATTGGCAAGCTCTACGAGTACGAAGGTTTGAACCGCGTCGAGGTGAAGGAGGCGGAGTTCGGTTCGATTGTTGCGGTCTCCGGCATCTCCGACCTGCATATCGGCGACACGATTACGAGCCCGGAGTCCCCGGAGTCGATTCCGTTCCAGAAGATTTCCGAGCCGACCATCTCGATGAACTTCATGGTCAATGACAGCCCGCTCGCCGGTCAGGAGGGCCAGTACATCACCTCCCGCCACCTGCGCGACCGTCTGTTCCGCGAGCTGAACACTGATGTCTCGCTCCGCGTCGAGGAGCTCACGCCGGACTGCTTCAAGGTAAGCGGCCGCGGTGAGCTGCACCTCTCGGTCTTAATCGAGAACATGCGCCGCGAGGGCTTTGAGTTCGCGGTCTCGAAGGCAGAGGTTATCTATCACTACGACGAGCGAGACAAGAGACAGGAACCGATGGAGATTGCCTTTGTCGATGTGCCGGACGAGTTTACCGGTGCGGTCATCCAGAAGCTGACTTCGAGAAAGGGCGAGCTGATCGGCATGACGCCGATTCACGGCAACTTTACCCGCCTTGAGTTCAATATCCCGTCGCGCGGCCTGATCGGATACCGCGGCGAGTTCCTGACCGACACGAAGGGCAATGGCATCCTGAATACCGAGTTCGAGGGCTACGGTCCCTATAAGGGCGATATGTTCTACCGGAAGACCGGTTCTATCATCGCCTACGAGAGCGGCGAGGCGGTTGCCTACGGACTCTTCCAGGCGCAGGAGAGAGGACAGCTCTTCATCGGCGCCGGTGTCAAGGTCTATGCCGGTATGGTCATCGGTCAGAGCGGCAAGTCCGAGGATGTTGAGGTCAATGTCTGCAAGACGAAGAAACTCACCAACACCCGTGCATCCGGCTCGGACGACGCACTGAAGCTCGTCACGCCGAAGGTCATGAGCCTTGAGCAGTGCCTCGAGTTCATCGACACCGATGAGCTCCTTGAGGTCACGCCGGAGAACCTTCGCATCCGGAAGAAGATTCTGGATCCGACGCTCCGAAAGCGCGCTATGATTAAGCAGAAGCAGAACTCGTAACAGAGAGAAAAGGCAGCGGCCGTAAGGTCGCTGCCTTTTTTGTACTGCAGGGCTTACGCTGGGAGCGAGAGATGGTGGAAAGCCTATCAACTCACGCGTATAATGATGATACAATTGTTGAAATTCAGATTTATTAACATCTACCTTTGTAGAGCGGTAGATGATTATGGAGAGAGACAAATGAATAAGGTTTCCTTAAAGCCTGCTTTTAAGGATGATCTGCAAACCATATGGGAAATGCAGATCAGTGCTTTTTCGGATTTACTGGATAAATATCAAGATTATGGGATGAGTCCCGGAGCTGAGAGCTTGGAGAAAATCTCTGCACGATATGAGCAGCCGGGGACGGTTTATTATTTCGTTGTTGTCGAGAATGAAAATGTCGGTGTTATTCGGGTTGTCGACAAGAAAGATCATAGCAGAAAACGAATATCCCCGATTTGGATTATGCCTGCGCATAGAAACAAGGGATATGCCCAAGCAGCAATAAGCGCAGCGGAACAAATACATGGTAGTCATCACTGGTGCCTGGATACAATATTACAGGAGGCCGGCAACCTGCATCTTTACGAAAAGCTGGGGTACCATCGAACCGGAAGAATTGAAAAAGTCAATGAACAGATGGACATTGTTTTCTACGAGAAAGATTAAAAATCGGTTATACGAGAAAACAAACCGTCACCTTGTAAATCGGATGCTGTTCTATCGAAATCAAAGCAAGGTGGATGACACCGTGAATAATGCCACAATTAACGCCGATGGCACTAAAAATGGCGTTAATTCCCAAGTAACAAAAGAAACTCTAATGAAAGCAAGCGGGCCTCTCCTTCGGAGATGCCCGCTTTTCTTATCTGTGCTGTGCTATCGTAGAAACTGTGCTGTTCACCCCTTTTCCTTAAGCCTCGCCTCAATCGCCTCGTTCACAATGCGGAGTGCCTGAATCCGCGCAAAGTACTTGTCGTTTCCGGCGAGTATGTGCCAGGGCGCGGTTTCGGTTGAAGTATAGCGGAGCATATCGTTGACCGCGGTCTCGTAGAGCTCCCACTTTTCGCGGTTTCTCCAGTCCTCGGCGGTGATTTTCCACTGCTTCTCGGGCGTGCGCTCTCTGGCGCGGAAGCGCTTCAGCTGTTCGTCCTTGCTGATGTGGATCCAGAATTTGACCACGAGGGTGCCGCTCGCTGCGAGGTAGGATTCAAAGTCATTGATTTCCCCGTAGGCGCGCTTCCAATCTGCCTCGCTGCAAAAGCCCTCAATCCGCTCGACGAGGACGCGCCCGTACCAGGTCCGGTCAAAGATAGCAATGTGGCCGCTCTTCGGGAGGCGGGCATAGAAGCGCCAGAGGAAGTGGCGCTTTTTCTCTTCCGGCGTGGGGCTCGCAATGGGGAGCGCCGCATAGCCGCGGGCATCGAGCGGGGAGGAGAGGCGCTTAATGCAACCGCCTTTCCCGGCGGCATCCCAGCCTTCAAAGCCGACCACCAGCGGGATGCGCTTTAAGTAGAGGAGATTCTGGTTCTTTGCGAGGCGTGCCTTTTCTTCTTTGAGGCAGTTCTTGTATTCTTCTCGCGTGAGGGACTGCGTTAAGTCGACCTCCGAAAGGGAAAGCGGTTTCGCGGAGGCGGGCAGAGGCAGAGAGATGTTTTCGGATTCTCCGTTGCGCCGTTCCTCAAGCCGCGCTTGCACGGCATCGATTACGGTGCGGAACACCTGTACCGCAGCGGCGCGACTGTCCATGCCGGAAACCAAGGTCCAGGGCGCTTCGGCGGACTGTGTTTTCTCTATCATGCGGTCAAAGGCGCTGTAGTAGTCCTCATAGTGCGAAAGCTGTTTCCGGTCGGACTTCACGACGCGGAAGGCGGTCTCCGGATTTTCGGACAGTTCCTCGAGGCGCGCCTTCATCTCCCGCTTTGAGATATGGAGGAAGAACTTGAGAATCAGGTAGCCGTTATCCGTGAGCGTCTTTTCAAAGCGGCGGATGTCGGCGAGCCGCGTTTCCACGCAGCGCGCGGAGAGCTTATCCGCAATCGCGCGGACAGAGACCTCCTGATACCAGGAGCGGTCCATAATCGAAAACATGCCCTCCTCCGGGATGGTGAGCCAGTGGCGGCGAAGGTAGGGGTAGCGCTGCTCGAGTTCGGTCGGCGCCTGGGTGTTCACGACCTTAAACCAGCGGGGGTCCAGATTTTTAATGAGACGCCCTATCATCTTGCCCTTTCCGGCTGCGGACCAGCCCTCGAAGAGAATAATGACCGGGAGTCTGGCGCTGCGCAGCGGCGCATCCAGGGCGGCAAGCTGCTGTTTCAGCGCGGGCATCAGAGCCTCATAGTCGGCTTTTTCGAGTTTCGCTTTGAGATTCACTTCTTCCAACATGGCATAGCCCTCACTTTCTAATGAAAGTGTAGCACAGATTTCGCGTCTGTCCATTGCCTTGCGTCTTTTCGGGAACTTCGCTACAATGGTGGGCATGTAAAAAAGAGGGAGTGTTGCATGAGAGAACTTATCTTTTCGCTCGCGCCGATGGAGGGCATCACGGGCTATGTATATCGAAATGCGCTGAAGCGCTGCTACGGGGGCGTTGCGCGCTTTTATTCGCCTTTTATCTCGCCGGGGCATGCGGGCGCGGGCATCACGAAGCGCGACCGGCGCGACATTCTGCCGGAGAACAATGCGGGCGTGCCGCTGATTCCGCAACTCTTAACGAACAACGCGGAGGATTTTCTCTATGCCGCGGAAATTCTGAGAGACTACGGCTACAAGGAACTCAATCTGAACCTCGGCTGTCCCTCGGGCACGGTCACGGCGAAGAAGAAGGGCTCGGGCTTTCTTACGGAGCTCCCGGCGCTCAGGCATTTTTTTGAAGAGGTATTTCGCAACTTACCTGCGGATACGAAGCTCGGCGTGAAGACGCGGCTCGGCGTCAAGGACCCGGCGGAGTTTCCGGCGATTCTCGAAATTTATAACGACTTTCCGCTCTCCGAGCTCATAGTCCACCCGCGGATTCAGAAGGAGTTTTACCGGGGAACGGTTCACCTCGACATGTTTTCTCTGGCAGCGGAGGGGGCAAAGATGCCGCTCGGCTATAACGGAGATCTCATCGACGAAGAGGATATAGACCGCATCCTGGAGCGCTTCCCCGCGGTCTCTCATATCATGCTCGGGCGAGGCTTGTTGCGAGACCCCATGCTCCCGGCGCGCTATTTGAGACGCCTTCGCGGCGAGGCAGCGCTCTCTGCGGAAGAAGAGAAGCGGCAGCGCCATGCATTCCATGCGGCGCTCCTTCAGGGCTACCGGGAGAGCTTTCTCTATGAGAATGCGACGCTCTGCCGCATGAAAGAGGTCTGGGATTACTTGGGACTTGCCTTTCCGGAGCAGGAGAGAGCGGTGCGGGAACTCAAAAAGAGCAAGACCCTCGTCGAGTACGAAGTGCGGGCCGAGCAGTTGCTCACGCTTTAAGCGGAAAAGACCGGAAAAGCCGAATGCAATCGGAAAACAAAGTGATACACAAAAAAATCCGCAGACAGTTCATTTGTCTGCGGATTTTTCATGTCTGCCATCGGCTTTGCATACGGATGCATGGCCGAAAGGACCGCGGTCTTTGCGCGTTACAGCAGGGTGATGTTGTGGGCCGCGCAGGTCTCGATCATCTCCTCGGGCCATATGCTCGCCTGTACTTCGCCGATGTGCGCTCTGCCGAGTAAAAGCATGCAGAGACGGCTCTGGCCGATACCGCCGCCTATGGTATAGGGAAGTTCGCCGTTTAAGAGCGCCTTGTGATAGGGGAGTTCGCGGCGGTTCTCGCAGCCCGCGAGTTTTAACTGGGCGTCAAGGCTCTCCGGGGAGACGCGTATGCCCATGCTCGAAAGTTCGAGTGCGCACTGCAGGGGTTCAAACCAGCAGAGAATGTCGCCGTTTAAACTCCAGTCGTCGTAGTCCGGCGCGCGGAGGTCGTGCGGCTCGCCGTTTGAGAGCTTTGCGCCGATTTGCTCGATGAAGACAGCACCGTACTCGCGCGCAATCGCATTTTCGCGTTCCTTCGGGCTAAGCGTCGGGTAGCGCTTCAGAAGCTCTTCGGAAGTGATGAAGGTGATTTCCCGCGGGAGGCGGTAGCAGGCATCCGGGTACTTATACCAGACCTCATGCTGCATATGTTTGATGATGGTGTAGATGCGCTGCACGGTGTCCTCGAGTACCTCAAGGCTTCGATCTTCCTTTCGGAGCACACGTTCCCAGTCCCACTGGTCCACATAGAAGGAGTGGAGGTTATCCGGCGTCTCGTCGCGGCGGATTGCGTTCATATTGGTGTAGAGGCCTTCGCCCGGCTTAAAGCGATAGCGCTTTAAAGCAAGGCGCTTCCACTTTGCGAGGGACTGCACGACTTCGATGTTTTCACCCGGCATGGAGAGGAGATCAAAATTGACGGGGCGCTCCACACCGTTTAAGTTGTCATTTAAACCGCTCTTTTCGGTCACAAAGAGGGGCGCGGAGACGCGCTCCAAATTCATCTGGCGGCCGAATTCCTTCTGAAACAAATCGCGAATAAACTTAATTGCCTCCTGGGTTTCACGGACAGAGAGCACGGGATCGTAGTGCTCCGGAATGACCAGTGCCATGGCTTGCCTCCATTCTGTAAAGCGAATTTAAAAATTTCGTAACAGCATAGCACGCGTGAAAGAAGGGTGCAAGGTTTTTTCAGCTTCAGCTTCCAAATTCGGGAGGAGGATGCTAGAATGAAGGATAAAGATTTCATTAAGGCGGAGGTATAGCGAAGACAGGGCGATGGAACGGAAACAAAAGAAAATACTGGGTGGCGCTGCGATAGCTCTCTGTGCTTGTTATTTGGGCGGCGCTGCTTTTTTTGCGGGGCATACGTACCCCCATACGACGGTGGACGGGAAGGATGCTTCTCTGCTCTCCTATACGAGAGCGCAGGCGTTAATCACAGCGGCGGCGACCGAGGGCTCCCTCGGGATTCGCGTCAAGGATCTGAGTTATTCCTTGCATCGAAAGGATGTGCTCGGGGTCGAGAGTCGGGATAACTGGAAGGAAGCGCTCTCGGAGGGAAGCTCGTTTGCCTGGCCGCTTGCGCTGTTCCGAAGACACGAACTTTTGAGCAAGCGCACGCTGGATGTGCACCGCGAGGAAGTTGAAAAACACTTGGAGGAGCAGGGGCTTTTCGAACTCTCCCTCCCCGCGAAGGATGCAACGCTCTCGGAGTTTGCGGAAGATGCCGGCTATTCGATAGTCCCGGCGGAGACCGGTTGGAGCGCAAACAAAGACGAGATTCTGAATCTTGTGGAGCAGGCGCTGGTTTCGGATCGGACGGAACTGGATCTCACCGACACCTTTGCGGTGCAGCCCGCGGTGCAGACGGACGATGCGGCACTCACCGAGAAGATGAACGCGAGAAATCTGCTGGTGCGGCATAATTTCACCTTCTTCATTGGTCCGGTGACGCAGCAGCTTGACAGCGCGACCTTGAACAGCTGGCTCGTTGAGACGCGGGAGGGTGCGACCGGACTGGATTACGCTTCGATTGAGGCCTATGTGAACGGTCTGCAGGATCGGTTCACCCCCTCGCTCGCAAGCCTGTCCGCGGAAAACGGCGGTGAGAACTATATCGTGGACAGCGAGCTCACCATGCAGATTCTCTGCAACAAGCTCGGTATTAACCGCCCGGCTCGGGAGACCGACGCACAGCGGAGAACGCGCGAGGCGGCGAACGCCAAGATTTTGAAACAGGCAAAGCGCGCGGCAAAACGCGAAAAGAACAAGGAAAAGGCGGAGCAGATTTTACGGGAAGCCGAGGCAAAGCAGACGCCCGCACCGGAGTTGATTGCGACCCTAAGGTCCGAGGAAGAGAGAGCGGCGGATGCCGAGAACCCGATTTTGATTGCAAAACTGCGGGACGGCATTTTCATTGAGAACTTGCCGGATGAAGCGGCGGCGGAGCCGGAACTCGCAACGCCCTCCGAGACGGTGCGTGTCGAAACGGTCGGCAGCGATACCATCACCATAGGTGCCGCACCGGCGGAAAGCGAAACGGTTGAGAGTTTGAACCCCGAGGGCCAGTCATCCGAGGCGACGGAGAGCACAGAGCCGACGCGTGAGGCGCCGAAGTCGCTGAACGGTGAAGTCAAAATGGCAAAGGATGATATTTTCGTCCCGGTGCTCGCGGCAGATCCGGAGTTTCAGCTGGGACACGGCCTGACCTACATCGACATCAGCATCGAGAAGCAGAGAGTAATCCTCTTTGAGAACGGCAGAAAGGTCATGGAGAGCGCCTGTGTGACGGGAACACCGAACCGCGAGCGCGCAACCCACTACGGCAGCTTCCGCATCAACTATAAGCAGAGAAACCGCATACTCCGCGGTTCGCAGAAGCTCTACGAGGCTTTCGTGAGCTACTGGATGCCGTTTGACGGCGGCATCGGCCTGCACGATGCAACCTGGCGCGGAAGTTTCGGCGGGAACATCTACAAGTCGAACGGTAGCCACGGCTGTATCAACCTGCCGCCTGCCTTTGCAAAGCAGCTCTATGAGCGCGTCACGGTCGGCATGCCGGTCTACGTGCACTGAGACTGACTTGACAGTCGGAATGCGGCAAACTAGAATAAAACAGAACAGAAACGAGACGGGGTGCTGCGCGCAGCTGAGACCGGGAAACCGGAACCCGAACACCTGATTTGGGTAATGCCAACGTAGGAATCTCACAGACAGACAGAGATGCCGAGAGGCAGCTCTGTCTTTTTTTACGGGAGAAACGATATGGAGCGAAAAACAGCGCTTACGGTCGCCGGCAGCGATTCGAGCGGCGGTGCGGGCATACAGGCGGATTTAAAGACCTTCCTTGCCCAGGGGGTCTACGGGATGAGCGCGGTCACGGCGCTGACCGCGCAAAATACCTGCGGGGTCACGGCGATTATGACCGTAACGCCGGAATTTCTCGCGGCGCAATTGGATGCGGTCTACGAGGACATTCCGCCGGACGCGGTCAAGGTCGGCATGTGCGCGAGCGAGGTATTGATACGTACCATGGCGGAGCGCTTTCGCTTTTATAAAATCGAGCGCCTCGTGGTGGATCCGGTCATGGTCGCGACCAGCGGCGCGCGTCTCATTGAGGAGACGGCGGTACAGGCCCTCACGGAAGAACTGTTTCCGCTCGCAAGTCTGATTACGCCCAATTTACCGGAGGCGGAACTTTTGCTCGGCGCGCCGATTCGCGGCGCGGCGGCCATGGAGAAAGCTGCAAAAGAACTTTGGTCGCGCTACGGTACGCCTGTCCTATTAAAGGGCGGGCACGATAAAACACACGCGGACGACTATCTCTATCTCGGCAGCGAGGGCGGAATGTGGCTTCGCGCAGAGCGCATTGCAACCGAGAACACCCACGGCACCGGCTGCACCCTGAGCAGCGCAATCGCGGCGAATCTCGCAAAGGGCGTTGCACTCACGGAGGCGGTGATACGCGGGAAGGCCTATGTGCGCGGCGCGCTGCTTTCGGGGCTCTCGCTCGGAAAAGGCAGCGGCCCCTTGGATCACGCTTGGAATCTTGAGGAGAAACAATGACGGCACTTGAATTTTCGGAGGTCCGTTTCCGCTATGCGGCGGAAAGCCCCCTCCTGTTGGACGGGCTTTCTTTTCGCGTGGAAGCGGGGGAATTTGTCTCGATTCTCGGCCCGAGCGGTGCGGGGAAGAGCAGTCTCTTTCGCCTGATGAACGGCCTTCTCGCGCCGGAGAGCGGCAAGATACTTGTCGGCGGCGCAGCTGTTTCGGCGGAGCAAAGCCGCTGCGGCTACATGCCGCAGCAGGACCTGCTCTTTCCCTGGAGAACGGTCGCGGAGAATGTGGGATTGCCGCTCGAACTCGGCCGGCAGTCCCACAGCGCGGCGGAGCGGAAAGAAAGGGTTGCGGAGGTGCTTTCCGCGGTCGGCCTCGGCGACTGGGCGGAAAAGAGTCCGCTTGCGCTCTCCGGCGGTATGCGGCAGCGGGCGGCCTTTGCGCGCACCTTGCTAACAGGCGCGGAACTCCTTTTGCTCGATGAGCCCTTTTCGGCGCTCGACTATATGACGCGGCTCTCCATGCGGGAGTGGCTCCTCGAGCGTTGGCAGCAGGAGAGGCGCACCATACTCTTTGTGACCCACGATGTCGAAGAGGCCGTCTTTCTCTCGGAGCGCATCCTGGTGATTGCCGAGCAGCCGGTGCGGCGCTTGCGCGAATTTCGCGTGCCGCTTTCCTATCCGCGGAGCGTGGAGAGTCTCGGCGAGTCGGGGGCACTGGAATTAAAGCGGGAGTTGATAGCACTTTTGTCGCGGGAGATGGCGGTATGAGAGAAGAGAAATTTGTGGGGCGACTTCCGTCTCTCCTCACCATGGCGGGCTTTTTCCTTCTCTGGGAAGTGCTCGCACGGCGTATGAACGCGGCCTATATTTTGCCCGCGCCGACGCAAATCGTGAAGCGCATCTATGAGCTCAGAGCGCCGCTCTTTCTGGTGCATTTGCCGGCGACCATGGCGGTCGTGGCGCTCTCGCTCGCGATATCGGCGGCGCTCGGTATTTTCCTCGCCGTGCTCATGGATCAGAGCCGAACCGCGGAGCGGGCGCTCTACCCGCTCCTGGTCGCTTCGCAGACCATACCGACCACCGCGCTCGCGCCGCTCTTTGTGCTCTGGCTCGGCTACGGGATTTGGAGCAAGGTGCTGGCTGCCGTGCTCATGACCTTTTTCCCGATTGCGGTGACCCTCTCGGACGGTTTTCGAGCCATTCCGCCGGAGATGACGGAACTCATGCAGACCCTCGGGGCGACACGTTGGCAGCTCTTCCGGAAACTCAAACTTCCGGCGGTGTTACCTTACTTTTTCACGGCAATACGAATGGCAATCCCGCTCTCGGTAATCGGCGCGGCAATCGGCGAATGGCTCGGCGCACAGGCGGGACTCGGCTATTTTTCGCGCCGCATGATGACCCAGCTGGACGGCGCCGGGGTTTTTGCGCCGATTGTGCTCTTAAGTCTCGCGGCCATGCTCTTAACGGAGTTTGCAAAGCGCATCGAACAGAGGGCACTGCGTTTTCGAAACCACGGGAAGACAGAACAAGACAGCAAACAGAGGAGGTAGGACAGATGAAGAAGGGATTCGGTAAGAGAGTATTGGCGGCGGCGTCGGCCTTTGTGCTCGCGGCTTCGCTGGCGGCCTGCGGCACGCAGAAAAAGAAAGAGGCAGGTTTACAGGACGTGAACATTGTCCTCGACTGGTATCCGAATGCGATTCACGCCTTTATCTATGAGGCGATTGAGCGCGGCTATTACGCGGAGGAAGGCCTCAATGTCCACGTGCAGTTCCCCTCGAACGAGAACGATGCAATCTCGCTCGTCTCCGCGGGCAAGGCGGAATTCGGTCTCTACTACCAGCAGGATATTATTCAGATGGTAGCGGATCAGGGCGTCAAGGTGAAGTCGCTCGGCGCGGTCTGCCAGAGCCCGCTGAACATTGTCCTCTCGCTGAAGGATAAAAATATTCAAAGCCCGAAGGATCTTGAGGGCAAGACGGTCGGCTATGCGGGAACCCCGCTCTCCGAGGCCATGATCTCGGTGCTCATGCGCAATGTCGGCGCGGATACGAGCGCCCTCACCTTAAAGAACGTGGGCTTTGATCTCATGAGCTCCATGACCACAGGGCAGGTGGATGCGACCATAGGCTGCCTTGTGAACCACGAGGTGCCGCAGCTTGAGGAAGAGGGCTTTGCGCTCAACTACTTCTCGCCGAGCGACTACGGCGTGCCGAACTACTACGAACTCTGCCTGATCACCAACGATAAGGTGTTGAAGGAGCAGCCTGAGCTCGCGGAGAAGTTTGTGCGCGCGTCGAAGAAGGGCTTTGAGGACTTTAAGAGCAATCCCGCGGCCTCGGTGAAGCTGCTGCTCGAGAAGCAGAATGCCGAAAACTTCCCGCTCAGCGAGAGTGTTGAGCAAAAGAGCGCGGACGTTTTGCTTCCCAAAATGGAGACAGAGGCGGCTCCCTTCCTCTCCCAGACCGAGAGCTCCTGGCAGGAGAACATCGACTGGATGAAGCAGGAGGGACTCATTCAGAGAGCGCCGGAACTCACGGAACTGCTTCCGGAAAGCCGCGGAAACTGAACTGCTTCCGCGGCCGCGCAAACCGGGCGAAAGTACTTGCGCCGCGGCGCAAAGAAGCGCAGAGATTGCGGTCGGAACGGGTTTCGAGCGCCGTGAAGAAACGGACGGATGGAGAAGGGCGAACAGTAGAAACAGAAAAACTATAATAAAAAGAACTATAAAAAAGGGACAGCGCCCTGCGGCGCTGTCTTTTTTTTGCAACATCGGAAGTCGCGCCGCGCTCTTACCGCACCGGGCGCCGCGTTGACTTCGTGTAGGCCTGTGACGAGATTTCGGTCGATTTTGTGCGGTACCGGCTGTGCGCCGAGCTACCGATGTGTTTGATGGGTATTAGTGTACTTAGCACAATATTTTCTGCTTTACCTGCGGCGGTACAAGAAAAATATCGGGCTCTTCCTCGGCTTTGTACTTCAAAAAGAAATAAATACGCACAATGCGGAAAAGCCGAGTATAATAATAACGGTGGCGGCAGGAAGTCGCCGCATACGAAAAAGGAGGAGACAAATGGCAAAGAAACTTCTTGAGACTGTGCCGAATTACAGCGAAGGGCGCGACATGGAAAAGGTGGCAAAGATTGCCGCTTGCTTCAAGAACAGAAAAGGTGTTCGCCTTTTGGATTGCCAGACAGACGTGAACCACAATCGCTGCGTAATTACCGCAGTCGGCGAGCCGGAAGCGCTTCGCGACGCAGTCATCGACTCGTTTGAAGTTGCTGTACAGGTGATTGATATGACCAAGCACGAGGGACAGCATCCGCGCATGGGTGCGGTTGACGTGGTTCCCTTCATCCCCTGCCGCAATACGACGGTCGCAGAGGCTGATGCAATCGCAAAGGAAGTCGGAAAGGCTGTCGGCGAGAAGCTCGGCATCCCGGTCTTCCTGTATGAGGATTCCGCAAGTGCGCCGCACAGAACGAACCTCGCAAAGATCCGCAAGGGCCAGTTTGAGGGCATGGCGGAGAAGCTTCAGGACAAGGAACTCTGGACGCCGGACTTCGGACCGGATCACATTCATCCGACCGCGGGTGTCGTTGCAATCGGCGCGAGAATGCCGCTCATTGCATACAATGTGAACCTCGACACGGACAATATGGAAATCGCGAACAACATTGCGGATGCGGTCAAGAACATTCGCGGCGGTTACCACTTCATCAAGGCCATCGGCGTCGAGCTGAAGGATCACTACTCCGGCAGAGATACCGTGGCGCAGGTTTCGATGAATCTCGTGAACTTCGAAAAGACGGCCATCTACCGCGCGTTTGAGGCAGTCAAGATGGAGGCGCGCCGCTACGGTGTCAATGTCCTTGAGAGCGAGATTGTCGGTGTCGTGCCGATGCAGTCCCTCATTGACTGCGCGGAGTACTACCTGCAGGCATGCATGTTCGGACCGATGAAGTTCGATGCGAAGAAGCAGATCATGGAGAACTGGCTCCTTGAAGATGAGGAGGAAGAGGCATGAGCGAAAAGCTGAAAGAGATGAGCGTCGCCGCGTTTGTGGATCTCACGGCTTCCGATGCACCGGCACCGGGCGGCGGTTCGGTATCGGCACTCTTCGGAGCCCTCTCCGCGGCGCTTACGGGCATGGTCGCGGGACTGACCGTCGGCAAGAAGAAGTATGTCGAGGTGGATGCGGAAATGCGCGAAATCGCGACGGCTGCCGAGGCGCTGAAGAAGGAGCTGGTCGAGGAAATCGATCGTGACTCCGATTCCTTCAACGAGTTCATGGCGGCAATGGCGCTTCCGAAGGATACGGACGAAGAAAAGGCGGCGCGAAAAGCAGCGATGCAGAACGGCTTAAAGTCCGCGGCAAAGGTGCCCTGCCATGTCGCGGAGACCGCGGCGCGCATTTTCCCGCTTGCAAAGGCGGTTGTGGAGCGCGGCAATACGAATGCCGTGACCGACGGCCTTGTCGCGGCGATGGCGGCGAGAACCGCTGTGATCGGCGCGGGTCTCAACGTGAAGATTAATCTCTCCTCGATTGAGGATGAGGATTTTGTCGCCGAGTACAGCGCGCGCGTTGCGGCGCTCGAGGAGCAGGCGATTGCGGCGGAGCGCGAAATCTTTGCGCTCTCCGAGCTGACAAGAGAGATTTAAAACAGCGCGTAAGAAAGGAGCGACGTTGTGAGCATACAGATCCTGAATTCCGGTCTCCAAATCGAGGCGGATGCGATTGCGACCTTGGCGCTCGCGGCACTCTTACTGCTTCTGGGCGCGGCGGTGAAAAATCGCGTTCGGATTCTAAACCACTACTGCATCCCCGCGCCGGTGGTGGGCGGCTTTCTCTTCATGTTTTTAACCTTTCTCGGACATGTGACGGGAAGTTTCCAAGTGAGTTTCGACACCTATTTTCAGAGCCCCTTCATGCTGGCTTTCTTCACGACGGTGGGACTCTCGGCGAGTTTTTCGCTCTTAAAGCGCGGCGGCATTATGCTGGTTGTCTACTGGCTGATTTCCGGTGTGATCTCGGTGATTCAGAATGCAATCGGCATTGCGGTCGGAACGGCCATCGGTCTGCCCGCGCCCTATGCGCTGTTATCCAGTGCCATCTCGATGATAGGCGGTCACGGCGCTGCGGCATCTTACGGGGCCCAGTTCACCGAGATGGGCTACGATCAGGCGATGCTGGTCGGCGCGGCGGCGGCAACCTTCGGCCTCATCACGGCTGTCATGATAGGCGGTCCGCTCGGCAGTCGTCTCATTGAGCGCTACAAACTCACGCCGGACCGGGACGACAGTTTCGCGGGCAGCGATGTCTTTGAGGTCAACAAGAGCAGCGGCGAGGCGCGGAGCGCGCACATCATCATGGAAAATGTCACGATGCTTTTGGTCTGCATGGCGGTCGGCGCGAAGGTTTCGGCGCTGATCGGCGCTGCCATCGGCATGTCGTTCCCGACCTATGTCGGCGCGATGTTTGTCGCGGTGCTTGTGCGCAACCTGAACGAGAAAGTCCGGTTTTTCAGCTTTGATTATGCACTGGTGGACGGCATCGGCGAAGTGATGCTGTCGCTCTATCTCTCGATGGCGCTCATGAGCTTAAAGCTCTGGGAGCTCGCGGGATTGATCGGCGGCGTGCTGCTCGTGGTCTGCTGCCAGGTCATTTTCATGATTTTTGCGGCTTACTTCATTGTGTTCCGTCTGCTCGGCAGCAATTACGATGCGGCCGTGATGTGCGCGGGACTCTGCGGGCACGGACTCGGCGCCACACCTTCGGCGATTGTCAACATGACGGCGGTCACCGAGAAGTACGGCATGTCGCACCGCGCGTTTATGATTGTGCCGATCGTCGGCGCTTTCCTGGTGGATATCATCTACCAGCCGCAGACCATTGCATTTATACGCTTTTTTGTCCATACGATCGCAGCAAAATAAACGGGACCCGCAGGGCGGGACGAAAGGAGAACGCGTATGAAAACAGATATTGAGATTGCGCAGGAGGCGCAGGCGTCTAAGATTGAAGACATAGCCCGCGCCGAGGGCATAGACGAGAAATATCTGGAGCAGTACGGCAAGGACAAGGCAAAGGTGAGCTATCAGCTCTTAAAGGACACCGAGGGTAAGCCGGACGGCAAGCTCGTGCTGGTCACGGCCATTACCCCGACGCCCGCGGGCGAGGGCAAGACGACGACTTCCGTGGGCCTCGCAGACGGCTTAAAGCGCCTCGGCAAGAGCGTTGCGGTCGCGCTTCGCGAGCCTTCGCTGGGACCGGTCTTCGGCGTAAAGGGCGGCGCGGCCGGCGGCGGCTACGCCCAGGTCATACCGATGGAGGAAATTAACCTCCACTTCACCGGCGACTTCCACGCAATCGGCGCGGCAAATAACCTCCTTGCGGCGCTGATTGACAACCACATTTTCCAGGGCAATGCGCTCCGCATCGACGACAAGCGCATCACTTGGAAGCGTGCGGTCGATATGAACGATCGCCAGCTTCGCAACATCATCGACGGTCTCGGCAAGAGAACCGACGGCCGTGTCCGCGAGGATGGCTTCGAGATTACGGTCGCGAGTGAGATTATGGCGGTCTTCTGCCTCGCGAAGGACTTAAAGGATCTGAAGGAGAGACTGGCGCGCATGATCATCGGCTACAACATGGACAATGAGCCGGTGACTGCGGGCGATCTTCACGCGGAGGGCGCGCTTACGGCGCTCTTAAAAGACGCACTGAAGCCGAACCTCGTGCAGACCTTGGAGCACACGCCGGCCTTCATTCACGGCGGCCCCTTCGCAAACATTGCGCACGGCTGCAACTCCGTGCTCGCAACCAGACTGGCGCTCCGCCTGAACGACTATGCGGTCACCGAGGCGGGCTTCGGTGCCGACCTCGGCGCCGAGAAGTTTATTGACATCAAGTGCCGCATGACGGGGCTGCGCCCGGACTGCGCGGTCGTGGTCGCAACCGTGCGCGCACTGAAGCACCACGGCGGCGTCGACAAGGCAGAGCTCAACACGCCGAATGTCGAAGCACTGAAGAAGGGGCTTCCGAACCTTCTGCAGCATGTCGAGAACATGACGAAGGTCTTCGGTCTTCCGACCGTGGTCGCGATTAACCGCTTCCCGTTTGACGCCGAGGAGGAGCTTAGCTGCATCGCGGACGAGTGCAAGAAACTCGGTGTCAATGTCGTGCTCTCCGAGGTCTGGGCCAAGGGCGGCGAAGGCGGCGAGGCGCTTGCGCGCGAGGTCGTGCGTCTCTGCGAGAACACGGCGGAGAACCACTTCCGCTTTGCCTATGAGGACGGCGACAGCCTCGAGGAAAAGCTCAACAAGATTGTGCGCGAGGTGTATCGCGGCGACGGCGTGGTGCTCACGGCCGAGGCGAAAAAGCAGGCAAAGCGCCTGGAAGAACTCGGCTTCGGCTCCTATCCGGTCTGCATGGCGAAGACCCAGTTCAGCTTCTCGGACAACAAGAACCTGACCGGTGCGCCGCGCGGCTTTAAGATTACCGTTCGCGAGGTCAAGGTTTCGGCGGGCGCGGGCTTCATTGTCGTGAAGACCGGCGATATCATGACCATGCCGGGTCTTCCGAAGGTTCCGGCCTCCGAGCACATCGACGTGGATGAGAACGGAAAGATCACGGGTCTCTTCTAAGACCTGCGCATAGAGAATAAAGACTTGCCGGCGGACGGCGGAGTCGGCTCAAACAGCCGCTTCGCCGCCCGCCGTTCTCTTTACAAAACGCATGTTCTGTGCTATTCTTTGCACCGAGGAGGCGGCCATGAAGAGAAGCGGAACTTACAGCACGAAGTCCAGACAAGAGATTATGAAGTATTTGGAGGCATCTGCGGGCAAGACCGTGAGCGCATCCGACATCCTGAATCACTTGCAGGCGGTCGGTCTGAACGTGAGTCCGACCACGGTTTACCGCAATCTGGATCGCCTGTACGAGGAGAAGAAAATCCTGAAATATGTCGCCGAGAAGGGCGAGAAGGCGGTGTATCAGCTTGAGGCGGAAGGCCGCCACTGCGCGGAGCACCTGCACTTAAAGTGCGTTTCCTGCGGTAAAATCATCCACATGGACTGCGATTTTATGGATGAAGTCAGAGAGCATTTGATGCGCGGACACGGCTTTTCTCTGCAATGCGAGGGCACGGTGCTCTACGGCTATTGCGAGGCCTGCCGGAAGAAAAAAGACGGTTTACAAGCCGAATGAGTTTCGGTATACTGGACTGGATGCAGGCGTGGTTCAATGGTAGAACACAAGCTTCCCAAGCTTGGGACGCGGGTTCGATTCCCGTCGCCTGCTGGCATGGGACCGAAGGCATACTTCGGTCTCTTTTTTTCGCCGTTTCCACGGCACGGAGGGAGAGGGATGGCAAAGACACAGTACACGGCTGACAGCATCACCGTGCTGGAGGGGCTCGATGCGGTCAGAAAACGCCCCGGCATGTACATCGGCGGCGTCGGTCAGAAGGCGCTGAACCACCTGATTTACGAGATTATGGACAATGCGATCGATGAGCACCTCGCGGGCTATTGCAGCGAGGTTCACATTGTCCTCGAGAAGGATGGTTCCTGTACCGTGCGCGACAACGGGCGCGGTATTCCGGTGGAGCTGCACCGGAAGGGGGTCTCGGCCGAGCGTGTGGTCATGACGACCCTGCATGCCGGCGGAAAGTTCGACAACAACGCCTATAAGACGAGCGGCGGCCTGCACGGCGTGGGTTCCTCCGTCGTGAACGCGCTCTCCAAAAGGATGCGGGTGCGCATCAGCCGTGGCGGCGTGGTCTACGAGGACAGCTACGCGAAGGGCGTTCCGACAACGGAACTGAAAAACGGCCTCTTGCCGATTGTCGGCAAAAAGGCGGAGAGCGGCACGGAAATTAACTTTCTGCCGGACCCGGAAATCTTTGAGAAGACGCATTTCCGCGCGGACTGGTTAAAGTCGAGACTTCACGAGACCGCCTACTTAAATCCCGGCATCACCATCTATTACGAAAACAAGCTCCCCGGCGAAGAGGAACAGGAAGTGTTCCGCGAGCCCGAGGGGCTGATTGCCTATGTTCGCGCGCTGAATGAGGGGCAGACTGCGGTGCACGAGCCGGTCTATATCAAGGGCCGCTTTGAGGACATTGAACTTGAGTGCGCAATCCAGTTTGTGGATGCGTTCGAGGAGAAACTGCTCGGCTTCTGCAACAGCATTTACACCGCCGAGGGCGGCACGCATCTGCAGGGCTTTAAGACACGCTTTACTCAGCTTATCAACGGCTACGCGCGCGAACTCGGGTTTTTAAAAGAGAAGGACGCAAATTTCACCGGTGCGGACACGCGAAACGGCATGACGGCCATTGTCGCAATCAAGCATCCGGACCCGATTTTCGAGGGACAGACCAAGACCAAGCTCGCGAGTGCGGATGCGACCAAGGCGGTCTCTTCGATTGCGGGCGATGAGCTGACGCGCTACTTTGACCGCGACTTGGAGACGGTTCGCGCCATCATTGCCTGTGCCGAAAAGTCGGCAAAGATACGCAGGGCGGAAGAAAAGGCGAGAACCAACCTCCTCGCAAAGCCGCGTTTTTCCTTCGACTCGAACGGAAAGCTCGCGAACTGTGAGTCCCGGGATCCCTCGAAGTGCGAAATCTTCATTGTCGAGGGAGATTCCGCAGGCGGCTCCGCAAAGACCGCGCGCAATCGCATGTATCAAGCCATACTCCCGATACGCGGTAAAATCCTGAACGTCGAGAAGGCGTCCATGGACAAGGTGCTTGCGAACGCGGAGATTAAGACCATGATCAACAGCTTTGGCTGCGGCTTCTCCGAGGGCTACGGCAACGACTTTGACATCACGAAGCTGCGCTACGACAAGATTATTCTGATGACGGATGCCGATGTGGACGGCAGCCACATTGACACCCTGCTCTTAACCTTCCTCTACCGCTTTATGCCGGAGCTCATCTACGACGGGCATGTATACATTGCGATGCCGCCGCTCTACAAGGCAGTTCCGACGCGCGGCAAGGACAAGGAGGGTGTCTACATCTACGACGACAAGGCACTCGAAAAATTCAAGGCGAAGCACAAAGAGGGAACTTACACCCTGCAGCGCTACAAAGGTCTCGGTGAGATGAACCCGGAGCAGCTCTGGGAGACCACGCTGAATCCGGAGCAGCGCATGTTAAAGCGGGTTGAAATCGAGGATGCCCGCCTCGCGAGCGAGGTCACGGCTCTCTTAATGGGCAGCAACGTGGGACCGCGGCGCGACTTTATCCACGACCACGCGGACGAAGCGGAAATCGACGCATAAAGGCGAGAGAGGAATACCATGGCAGAGAAAATTCTTCGAACCGAATACTCCGAGGAAATGCAAAAGAGCTATCTCGACTATTCGATGAGTGTGATTACCGCCCGCGCGATTCCCGATGCGCGGGACGGCCTAAAGCCGGTGCAGCGGCGCGTGCTTTACGACATGAGCGAACTGCACTTAAGTCACGACAAGCCGCACCGAAAGTCCGCGCGTATCGTCGGCGATACCATGGGTAAATACCACCCGCACGGCGACAGCTCGATTTACGAGACCCTGGTTGTGATGAGCCAGCCCTTTAAGCGCGGCATGCCGCTGGTCGACGGCCACGGCAACTTCGGCTCGATTGAGGGAGACGGCGCTGCGGCCATGCGTTACACCGAGGCGAAGCTTCAGAAGTTTGCGGAGGAAGTGTATCTCCGCGACCTCGATAAGACCGTCCGCTTTGTCTCGAACTACGACGAGACCGAGAAAGAACCTGAGGTTTTGCCGGTTCGCATTCCGAATCTTCTTGTGAACGGCGCGGAGGGCATTGCGGTCGGTATGTCGACCTCGATTCCGCCGCACAACCTGGGGGAAGTCTGCGATGCCTGCATCGCCTATATTAAGAACCCGGAGATCAAATACGAGAAACTCCTGGGCCTCTTAAAGGGACCGGATTTTCCGACCGGCGGCATTGTGGCAAATCAGAGCGAGCTCCCGCTGATTTACAGAACCGGTGTCGGCAAAATCAAGCTGCGCGGACGCATTGAGGTGGAGCTCGGGCAGAAGCGGAGCGATCGCGACAAACTGGTGATCACCGAGATCCCCTATACCATGGTCGGCGCGGGCATCGATAAATTTTTAATGGATGTGGCGGCACTCGTGGAGAGCAAAAAACTCCCCGAGGTTGTCGATATCTCGAATCAGAGCTCAAAGGAGGGCGTTCGCATTGTCCTGGAACTTCGCCGCGACGCGGATCTGGACCGTGTCAAGAATATGCTCTATAAGAAGACCAAGCTCGAGGACAGCTTCGGTGTCAATATGCTGGCCATTGCGGACGGCAGACCGGAGACGCTCGATTTAAAGGGCATCTTAAAGCACTATCTTGCCTTCCAGTACGCGAATGCCGAGAAGAAGTACGAGACCCTGCTCGAAAAGGAGCGCTTAAAGCAGGAGGTGCAGGAGGGACTGATTGCCGCCTGCGATTGCATTGATTTAATCATTGCGATACTCCGCGGCGCGAAGAAACTGGAGGACGCGAAGGCCTGCCTCACGACCGGCGATGCGAGTCGCATTTACTTCAAGGACCCGAGTTACCTTCGGGATGCCATGCAGCTGCACTTCACGGAGCGCCAGGCACAGGCCATACTCGAAATGCGTCTCTATAAGTTGATCGGACTCGAGATTTTGGCACTCGAAAAGGAGCACGCGGAGACGCTGAAAAAAATCGAGACCTATGAGGGCTATCTTTCGAGCCGCGAGAAGCTTGACAAGCTTCTCATAAAGGATCTCGAGGCCATCAAAAAGGAATATGCGCACGAGCGCCGCACGCGGCTCGAGGACAGCAAGGAGGCTGTGGTTGTGGAGAAAGAACCGGAGGATGAGCAGGTCATCTTCCTCCTGGATCGCTTCGGCTACGCGAAACTCCTGGATGTCGCGAGCTATGAGAAGAATCGGGAGCAGATCGAGGGCGAGTACCGCGCGGTTGTGCCGATTATGACGAGCGGCAGGATACAACTGTATACAAGTGCCGGGGTGCTGCACCAGGTCAAAGTGCGGGATATTCCGGCCGGTAAGCTTAAGGACAAGGGTGTGCCGATTGACAACCTGAGCCGCTTTGACGGGCGGAAGGAAGAAATCCATCTGGTCGCGGCAGCGGGGAGCCTCAGCAAGGAACAGCTGCTCTTTGTGAGCCGCGAGGGCTATGTGAAGCTGGTCGACGGCGCAGAGTTCGAGACCGCCAATAAGACTGTGGTTGCGACCAAACTGGGAGATGAGGATGCGGTGACAGCGGTGCTGGTGCTCGGAAAAGGAAAGCGGGAAGTATTGCTGCTCAGCGGGGAAAACTATGCCCTGCGCTTTAACGCAGAGGAGACGCCGCAGATGAAGAAGAACGCGCGCGGTGTGCGCGGCATGCGCCTGGGTTCCGGGGACTATGTGCAGCGGGCGTTGCTTCTGCCGCCCATGGAAGAGTTTGTGTTTAACGGAAAGAAGGTGAACCCGGAGAAGATACGGCGCGGTCACCGGGATACGAAGGGCGAAAAACTGAAATAAGACTTCGATGTAGGGTAGATAGAAGGCTTCGACGAAGACAGAAGGAAGAAGATAATAGAGAGCCGGGAGGGAGAAGCCCTACCCGGCTTTTCCGGTTTTTTGCCCGAACCCGATAAAGGCGCAGGATAGAAGGAAGTACGCCGCAGAACAAAGTAACGAAGCGGATTAATTGGTTCACATAATAGATGCGCGAAGACAAAAGGTGAGCAAAAAAATCGTACTTGCGATATTCGTGCGGTCAAAAATCCGGACAAAGAAATTGGATTTTACGATTTTCAAAAAATAAATTGAAAAAGTTTGGAAAAACGCTTGACGCCTCCGTGGCAGAATGGTATAGTACACAAGCTTGCTCGTGAGGGCGGGCCAAGAACCTTGAAAATCAAAGATCAGACAGTACAAACAACCCTGAAATCTCTGTGA
>ERZ773197.728-NODE-728-length-24843-cov-11.867799_pt1 | contig 24843 bp, 30 predicted proteins | sample MGYA00580999_ERZ773197 | MGnify/ENA primary metagenome ERZ773197 (study PRJEB29015, sample SAMEA2738166) | human oral metagenome | biome: human oral; feature: human-associated habitat; material: saliva | place: China | collected 2185 ...
CTGTGAGCCACGTAGAACGGCTTAGAAGCCAGGAAACGATCAACGACACTACCAGCAGGTGTGGGCGCATCCAGGTGGGGGAACACCTCCACGTCACCACCCCCACGGCGACGCAGGAACATGCGCACAGCCACGTCACCACCCCCACGGCGACGCACCATAAAACCGGATTTAAGCATCCAAGATCACCACCTGCACACCAGCCCCATTCGTCGCCTGCTCATTCGGATAGGTGACCACCAAACTGGTAGGCGCACCCGCACCCACCCACTTCGCGGCAAGCACCGTCTGCAAGTTACCACCCGCCTGCTCAACAAAGTCCACAAGCTCCCAACCCTGCGAAACAACAAGCTGGCCGCGAGTCTCAGGCTTCAACGTACGCTCAAAAGCAAACCCAAGCGCCAAGCCAACACCACCAGTAACAACCGGCGCCGTGACCGTGGCCGACTCGACAGGCTCCTTCGTGCGATCCTTCACCTCACTAATAACCAGTCGATCACCACCACGCACCGACAGGGCCACATAGCCAGCCTCCACAGGCTTCGACGCCCCCACGACAATGGACTGATCCCACGGGCCAATAGCAAGAGTGAACCGCATCGTGCCAATCCAGTAAGGTTCGACAAGCACCGTCCACCCGGCAGGCCACGTGAACACCTGGTCGCCGATAGCCTTCGTGTTGATACCAACAACAACACGATCACCGGCCTGCCCATCCACGCCAATCTGGACCTGGTCCCCTGCGAACTGGCCAGCCACATGACCCACGACCCGCGCCGTCTTCTCCCCCACAGCGGGAGGCGTAACCGGCCCCGGGCCCGGCGAAGGCAGGATAACACTCGAGGGCAACGCATACACGATCCCATCCGGGAGCGCCTCAGCCTCCGACAGGGAAGCCACAACCTTGATCGGCGCAGCCGCAATCAAACGACCCTTAGCATCCGCAAGGCCAGTCACCCCCGCGAGCGGCGGAGGCAGCGGAGCCGCATCCACAATATCCGCAAGGGTCACATTCTGCCCATCCACCAGCGTCAACTCACGGTCAACGAGCTGCTTCGTCGGCGTAAACACCTGGAGCCGATACTTACCCGCATGCAAGAGAGCAAAGACAGGCTCAGTCGAACCCGACACGACACTACCCGCGACAACCACATTCCCCTCCGGCGTCCTACCGGGGTCGGGAATAGGCTCAGCTCGAACAGTCACAGGAACAGCACGACCAGTTGGGGTCTGAACCAACCCCTCAATAACTGCAGTCATTACAAACATCCTCCAAAGGTTAAAACACTCACTGGGTCGATCCCTCTGAAACCGCACCCAAAATATGTAGCCTGCGGTCAACACTCATCGTGTACACACGCTGCCCTACCAAGAGATCACCAGCCAGATTCACCGGGTCAGCAGACAGAGGAGTAGTGTCCCCATCCAACTGCACGCGCAAAGGCTTGGTACCAACCACAGTCGCCCACCGGAAAAGAGGCATAGCATCAAGCCGGTCACGCAAACCAGCCACCACGTTCATCAGGTAATCCAAGTTCACAGGTCAGTCACCTCCAACAGTTTCGTCTTCACCAGCGCGGTAGGATCAAGCGTGTACTCGATTTCCTTCACCACACCCTTAGCCGCATGCCCTTGGCTGGTAAAACCCACCACCTGGTTAGGCTGAATCGGCACAGGCATATGCTGCAACGTAATAGCCGCAGACGGAGTAGACACGTCGATCAGACGACGGCGCGCCTGAGCGGTAATAGACTCCTGGTCAGCTGCCTCCACACCGGTGCGAGTCTCTACAATCCACCGCCCCCTCGACGGGTAAGAGTAAGGGGAAGACGGGTCATCATTCACGGCCACACCAACCAAGGCCGCCTTATCAGCACTCCCCTGGGAGACGAACACGACCTTATTCGGCACACCCGACATGTCCTGCTCACGCTCCCACTCAGGTAGGTGGATCGCGCGTGCACCCTCACGAAAGTCATACGCCACACTCCTATCAGTAGGGCGCACGTAGGGGTCGAGGTGAACCTGACCAGCACCATCAGGGTGCGCCGACCAGTAGCTGGCCGCCGAAAGCAACTCATTCACAATCGTCAGCTTAGACTTACCCGGGTCAAAGATCATGTCACTAGAAGCCGCCGCCGATGACGGGGTGATAGACAACCGCTCTAGGCCCGTCTCATACAAGATGTCTGCCGCAACACCTACCAGGTTGGAACCTGCCTTGACCGTGAACGTACTATCCACACAGTCAGCATCAGGCACAGCCAGTGGAGAAGACAAATCCACACTCCACTTCGACCCCACCTCACTATAGGAGCGCGTGGGCGCAGACAGCAGGAACACGCCGAGGCCCCATGTTTGGTCATTAGCCGTGTAGTCGATGCGCACACGCTGTGTCATCCAATCAATAGGACCACATGCCTCCGTCAGATTCAGGCTCCCGGAAGCACGCAGACGGGTAGAATTGCTGAGCGTGATGTTCCCGCCAGTCACGCCGTCCAGACGACGAACCACACGGTCACTCCAGTCTAGGAGCGTCACCTGATAGTCTCCCTGACGGTGAGTGTCGAGCCTGTTACTCATGCTCTACCTCCTCTACCTCAATTTTAACACTCCACTTACCAGACAACGCACGATCCACGCTCACACCATTAACCGAGCAGTACACGCGCCGACCCATCGGATCACGATACAAAAACGGTGCAGGCAGGTAAGACAAATCCTCCAAGCGCTGAATCAACGGGAAATCCTCATCAAACAACACAGCCGACAAGCTGAGTGTCTTCTCCCGATGCCGGCCACTCATCTCTACAGCCTTCTCACGGCCAGCAAACCGGTGCAGCTTACGGTTGGCAAGGCCCATCTTGCACGAATGCACAGGATCCCACCGCAATGGCACAGTCACACTAAAATCCTGACCCCCACCAATCCACATCGCCCACGACTGGGTATCAATACTCTCCACCGTGGTAGATGACGAAGGAAGATCAGACGTCGCCGTCACACGATAGGACACACTCCCATGACTAGGCGACTGGTAATCAAGGATCATGCCAGACACAGGCAAATCCTCAGTAAGAATAGACCACGACAACCCATCATCACTACGCTCCACACGGTTACGCACAGCAGCAGGCTTACCGGCCTCAGGAGCAGGGTTCACCACGCGCACACGCACACAACCAGCCTCATCATCCCACTCGGGGTAGACACGCGGGGCGGGTGGCTGCTCATACTCCACCTTAAACGACTGGCTCACAGTCTTCGACTTCACGCCGTGAGCGTTCACAGCAGTCACACTCACACGGTATGACACGCCATTCTTCAGGTAGGTCTTCAAGCGCACACTAGCCTGCGACCCGCGTGCCACCTGAGTTTCAACCAGCTGGCTATCGCCCTGGTACAGCTCCACAATAGCCTTCGTCTGCACAGGCCCACCCATCGACGAATACGCCCACGACACGTCAATGAACGAGGTCTTCACCACCTGACCAGGGGACTGGATAGAGACAACAGGACGAGCCTCCACGTAGAACAACGCACGACGCGACACAGGAGACGGGTCAGCATGCAAGCCCCACGTCTGCACCCAATACTCATACGTGCCCTGCGGCAGAACACCAACAGTCCACTCCCGCTTCGAAGAAGCCTTATCGAACAGGGGGCCCTGTGTGCCAGCCTGACGCCGTAGGTACTGAAGCTTGAAACGAGTCTGCGGACTAGAATCCGTCGCATTAAACCGCCACCCGAGCGTCACAGGCTCATCAGCAGGAAAATACAAGCCATCCGAAGTAGGCTCCGGCGCATTCGGAGGCGCCAGAAGCTGCACGACGTTGGACGGCTCAGACTTCGGGGACGACATCGACCCGCCCACGCACACGATGCGGTACTGGTGAGTCATATCAAGACGCGGGGAAGAATGCTCCCACCGACACTTCTCGACATCCAATGTCACCAGGGCAGCGAGCTTATCATTACTGTCATACACCTCCCACCTGGTAGGAGTATAAGGCGCCTTATTCTCCCAAGACACCACGATATCACCCGACGCATTCTTCACCGCGCGCACATTCACCGGGGCAGGAGGCGTCGTAAACACAGGACGCTCAGCCTCCACATACTCCGACCCGCCAGCCGAGTTATCCGTCTTCACACGGTAGGAATACTTATGGCCGGGCATGACATCCGTGTCAGCAAAAGACACGGCATCCTTAACAGGAGCAATAACCCTCCACTGATCAGACTCATCAAGGCGACGCTCAACCACAAAATAGTCAATCGGATTCGACTCACCAGACGCGGGCGCAACCCACTCAATATTAATCTGCTGGTCAGACACGCGATTAGCCGTCACCTTCGTCGGCGGGTTCGGAGCCTCCACCGGGCGGGCGGGGAGTGTCAGCGTATTCTCCACAGACGGGTTGCCACCATTCCAGATCGGGCCGAGGCTAGCCCCAATCGTCACCGTCTTCTCACGCCCATACTCCACAGGCACAGTGAAACTCCACTGGGACAGCTGCTTATACACCGTCTGCCCATAGCCAGATGAAAAGCTGAAGCCCTCCGACCCCGACCCATAGTAGCCCCACCAGGACCACGCCGACGAGAAACTATGCCCGTACCCGTCACTGCAAGCAGTGACAGTGGCCGTGACCGTCACCGACCCACTCGAAGGATCACCCGACCACTCCAAGCCGACACCAATGAACATGTAGCCACTAGACGCGGACCAAACAGTAGACATACTAACTGTCCTCTCTCGTTAAAAACTAGAAACCAGCACCAAACAGATCACGCGCCCGCACGCGAGACGCCGGAGACAACGCGTCATTCACCACGCCACGAGCCTCCACACGCATACGACCAACCAACTGACCATCCTCATCCACAACAACCAACGTCTCCGGATAACCCTGCGCGCGCGAGTGACGCTGCAAGGTATCCCACTGGCCATCAGTAAACACCGGCTCAGGACGACCCGTCTTATTCAACACCGTAGTGAGCCCAGGTTGGATGTAACCCCCATTATCGAACTTATACGTGCCAGCCGTAGGAGAACCCCAAATACCAGTCTCGCGCACAAATGCACCAGGCTTCGGAGCCTCCACCATCATGCCCTTACCAGAAGCAATAGCCACATGCCAAGCAGGATTACCCCAGAACAGAAGATTGCCCGGAACATTCGCATTACCAGCGCCAGCACCCGACTGGTAACCAGCCGCCGTCAAACGAGGAATCTTGGAACCCATCTGGTGAGCAGCCCAATACACCAGGCCAGAGCAGTCAAGACCCGGCGGGATAGACGAACCGCCCCACACGTAAGGCACACCAATAGCCTTACGCGCAGCATTCACAATGCCCGTCGCACCCATGCTCGACGTCTTGCCCTTCAACCAGTTAGCAAACCCATCAATCCACACGCCGGGCACCGCACGCATAGAATCAGCAATCATACCCGACCCCGGTAGGCCGCGCATCATCGCATCCACAGGGGCCTTAATGAAGCGAGCCACCGCGCCGGCAGGGTCAGCAATGATCTTACCCATCGTGTCGGCAGCATCCTTAATCCAATCCCACGCACCCTGGGCACCATCCCAGATACCACCATTAGCGAAGGCAGCGAACTTCACACCCGTATCCCCACCAGGAATATGCGTCGACCCCGACCGGGCAGCTGCGTTCATTCGTGCCACGGCCTCGGGGCCGCCTACCGCACGCACCCACTCAGGGCGCATGATGGCCTCGCCGCCGGACAGGGCGAGCGCGCCGCCACCATCCGGAGAGAAGAAATGGAACACATCCCGACCCGGCGTATACCCGGGCAGGACACCACCCGACGCGTACTCAGCAATAGGAGCAATGTATGGAAGACGCAAGCTCAGGCCCAGCTTCTCAGCCATCGAGTCCGCCGTCTTCTTAATACCCGAGCTATAAACCGTGTTGATAATGAAGTTGATGGGCTTAGCCACCACACCCTTCACGGACTCCCAAATCGACGCCACAGAATCCTTCATCGACTGGAACGCCGACCGGATACCATCCGTCACACTCGTGACCGTGCCCCACAGCGTATAGTACATCCAGTTAGCAACAGTGCTAATCGAAGACTGAATCCCATTCCAAATGACAGTTATCCACGACCACAAGTTGTTCGCACCAGTCTGAATGCCATCCCACACAGACTGGATCACCGGCATCACGTATGACTGGAACCAATCAGCCACCACCTGCACAGCCGTCTGGATACCCCACCAGACAGTCTGGATACCCTGCCACAGCGACTGAGCAGTCCACAGGATACCATCCCACGCCGCCTGAATAACCGGCAGGACATACGTAGTGAACCAGTCAGCAACCGTCTGCACGCACAACTGAATCCACTGCCAATACATCTGGATACCAGTCCACAACAGGTTCGCGCCAGCAACAATCCCATCCCACACGCCAGTAACAACAGGAAGCACATAGGCCGCAATCCAATCAGCCACCACCTGCACAGCCGACTGGATGCCAGCCCACGCTGCCTGCATATACTCCCACAACACGGCCGCACCAGCCTGAATGCCCTCCCACGCCTGCTGCAGGTAGGGCCACACGTACGTGACCGTGAAGTCAGCGACAGCCTGCAAAGCCAACTTCCACAGCTCAAAATACGTGATGACAGGGATCAGGGCCACCCACACAATGGTCTTAATACCATCCCACACCGCCTGAAACACAGGCACCACATAGGAGTTCAACCAGTCAACGCACGCCCCGATAGCATCTTGAATACCCTGCCACGCAGACGCAAGACCTGACACCACTGTCGAGTTAAACCAGTCAACAGTGCCACCAACCTGGTCCCACGTTGACGTCCACCACGAAGAGATGGAATCCATCGCAGTAGACCACGCTGACCCAACCCAATCCACGAAAGAGTAGAACGCTTCCGTGATCGCAGCCCACGCCTGACGCCCAGTCTCCGTCTGCGTGAAGAAATACGTCAGCCCCGCCACCAGAGCAGCCAACGCCACAACGATCAGCCCAATGGGGTTCAAATTCATGACAGCATTAAATGCCGCCTGAGCGGCCTTAGCCACATTCGTTGCCTGAGCGAACTGCAGCAACCCACCTGCAGCCTTCACAGCGTTGACAGCAGCCAAAGTCGAACTCAACAGCTGGAACGTCCCTACGGCCGTCCCGACCACCACAATGAGGGGCGCAACAACATCCTTGTTCCGGCCCATCCAGTCAAACACGCTCTTCAACGCATCCGCCACCCCCTGAATAACGGACACGGTGCTACCACCGAACGCGCCAGCAATATCCGCGCCAAGAGGAGCAAACGCGCCTCCCAGGGCGGACCCAGCATCCCACAGGGACTTGAACATGTCCCACACAGACAGGCCAGCGTCCCTCAGGTTAAACAGGAAATCAACGAGGCCAGAGTCTTCTTGGAAGCCAAAGATCGGACCCGTGAAATCACCCTTAGTGAGAATGTCCCACACGCCCTGCAGGGAAGGCACAGCCGTATCGTTAATCCAACCAAACGCCTTCGACGCGCCATCCGACACCACGCCCATGAAATCAGTGAGCGCAGGCTTAATCCTGTCAACAATGCTCATAGCGCCCGTCACCAGGGTGGCCTGCAGGTTACCCCACGCACCCTCAATCGTGGTGGTACTGGTTGCAGCCTCCTGCGCGACGTCCGTGAAACCCAAATCCAAGATCGCCTGGTTGAATTCCTCAGCACTGATCTCACCCTTAGACATGGCATCACGGAAATCACCAACATACGCGCCATTCTTAAGAAGAGCCTCCTGGAGCTTACCCGACGCGCCGGGAATCGCATCCGCCAACTGATTCCAGTTCTCCGTGGTCAGCTTCCCCTGACCAGCTGTCTGGGTCAGCACCATGCCAACCGACTTGAACGTCTCAGCATTACCACCAGCGACAGCATTCAGATTGCCCGCGGCCTCGGCAAGACGGTCGTAGCCTTGCACGCCGTTAGCTGCCAACTGGGCGGTGATATTCTGGATGTCGCTCAGCTCGTAGACGGTGTCGTCTGCGTACTTCTTTGTACTAGCAGTCAGCTTCCCGATCTCATCAGCCGACACACCAGCAAACCCGAGCGTAGACTTGAACTTGTCCGTAGCGTCAGACGCGTTCAAAGCCTCCCGAGCCACGTCAGCGAAACCAGCCGCCGCCGCAATACCACTGACTGCCCCGAGTGCGAGAGCACCGGCCTTGGCAACACGCTTAAAAGCCGCGCCAAGACCGGACTCGACCTTCTTCTCAGCAGGCCGCGTATCGGTGCCAGCTAGCTCCTTGCGGATCGCTTCCTGGAGGCCCTTCATGGAAGGGGAAATCTGAATCCACGCAGTGCCTAGGGAAAAACCATTCTCACCCATTGCCGATACTCCTAACTATGTGCTTCGACCCACCGGCGGCCCCGCTCTTCACGCTTCTCCCGCTCAGCTTCCGCCTTCTCGAACCAACCAGGCTCAGGAGGGCTGGCAGGCTTAGGCACATCCTTCTTCTTACCACCCAACGCGGTAATGAGGATGCCTTCCAACCGGTTGCCTTGAGCGAACACAGCTGACACTTCATCAGTCCACGCGCCCGCCCCGCCGAGGCGCTTACGTAGAAGAGACCCAGCAGGTAGGTTGTTGATCAGAACCCCCACCCGACGCAGGCTCAACTCACCTGTGAACACCTGCGTCAGGTCGAGGTTGTACGTCATTTGAAAGTCCGCCTCCAACACCTCCCAGTGTTCCCACAGGAGATGCAGGAGGTCAATCAGTTTCCCTGGCCGGAAGACTGGAAGACCTCAGTCAGAAACTCGACGATGGTAGTCACACGCAGCTTCCCGTTCTCATCACGCAGTGAATCCAGGGCGGCCTTACGCTCACCCTCATCAGGGATCAGCAGGGCCAGCATCGGGTTGGGTCGCCCCTGTTCCATCAATGCTGTCATCGCGTCGTAGTCGTCAAGCAGATCAGAGGGGTTGAAATCCAGGGCAATGCCCCGGACCTCAACGTGGATGGGTGCCGGCTCGCCACGATCATTCTTTGACTGGGCTTCACGGCGGGCAAGCTCAGCAGCGGTGGGGGTCTTCTTCGTAGTCATGGTTCTGTTCTCCTACACTCTGTTCTCCAAAAGGGTTATTGCCTGCCGTGTGCCGGGAGAACAGAAGCGCGACACACGGCAGGAGTCATAAGGTCAGCCGACCTTCAGGCCATCCTCGTTGCTGAGGAGCTCGTACTTATCCAGCACTTCGAGGTTGTACTCGTAGGCGGACAGCTCACCAACCTTGAAAGTGACGCCAGAGCGCTCTCCAAGTTCGAGGCGCGGGAAAATATAGCGACGCTGCTTGCCGGTAGAGACGTCGAACAGGTCAGCCACACCGCACAGGGTCTCCACCTTACGGGAGGCAGACACCGTCATGCGGGTGATGCTCTCCGTGCCAGTCGTGGTGACCTTCTCTGCCTTGGTAGCGCCAAGGTACTTCTTGAGCAGTTCCAGCTTGGTCTCAAGCAGAGTTGCCTTGAACGAGGTGGAGGAATCCGTCATGTAGGTTCGGACGACCCCGTGGCCCTGGTGGCCACGAATCTTGTCCACGCTGTCGGACATGTCCAGGGTCATGCCGTCGTCACTGGTCCAGCCGACGTCTACCATGCCCTCGGGCATGGGCGTGGTCAGACTGGTAATGATGGACAGGTCGGTGCCAGCCGGGCCGAGATAGAGTGTATCCTTCTCGGAGCCTGCCATGAACGCGTTGTCAGCATTGGTCTTAGCCATTGGTAACTCCCAACTTTGCGGTAATCTGGTACGTCGCAGTGTAGCGGCGCATATCGGTATCAGGGTCGGGCATTTCCGCTGGTGCGGGAGAGCTTACGACCGCTACAGGCCCATCCGCCTCTGGAAGGTGGTGGAGGGCATCTCCCACGTGGCGAGCGAGCTCACCTGCCCACCAGGAAGTGGGCGCATAGGAGTCAATGGTGATCTGAGCCGTGTAGAGAATACGTTCAGACCGTCCGGGGCCACCCGTCGCCAGTACAAGCACGTAAGGGTGAGGGTTTTCCTCAGTGGAAGGTCGGATACTGCCCACCGTGGTGCCTTTGAGTTCACCTTCGAAGTCTTGTTTGTTCAGGTAGTCGATCACGAACTTCTGCAGGTCAATACTCATCATCAGCCCCTTCCTACAGCGCGTTCCAGCAAGTGGTGCTTGGCTTGGCGCCTGCGCGCTACGTACGTCTCAGGAAGCACATAGGCGCGGGCACGGTCTGTGCCGACTCGCACCCCGGAGGTGAACCCATCACCCGCGCGGGCAGCAATCCCTGCTGCCTTGATGGCGAGCATGTCCTGGACCTCCTGACTCTTCAGGAGATCCTTGACGCCATTCTTATGAATAACGAACTCAACTTTCACGTGGTGCCTCCTTCCATAGCCTCAAGTATACCCCAAGGGGGTATATGACAGGGGTTCCGACAGGCTGCCACACGCCACCCCGAAGACGCACCCTGTCACCAGGGCGGATATGCACGGGCACACCTGTAGGAGTATCCCAGTACACAGTCACGGCCTCCCTGGTTCCGTAGTCTTCACCTGTGCCCTCCCGGTCGGAGGACTGGTTTGTGGCAACTAGGGCGGGAGGTAGGCGAATCTCCTGCACGGCACCACTGCGGTAGGCGACCCCGAGAGGGTCACGCTTGGGCTCACTGTGCCGCAATAGCACGACAGGCTCTTTCCACGCGTCCATTGCGCTCATCACTGTGCACCTCCGAACAAGGTATCGGCCGAGCTGAAAAAGGATGCTGACACCCCATTGACGTCATCGCGATCCTGCTTGGTCAGGAACAGGTCACCCGAGGGGTTAGCCCACGACGTTGACAGGGAGAACGGGCCGGTTGTCTGAGTGAGCTGTGTAGCATCCCCTGCAACACCCGCAGGGCGTTGACGAATAGCCCGGCTCACCACGCGGCACGTCACGGCTGTCAGCACCGCCTTCGGCGCATTCTTCCAACCAGGGCAGCGGTAGCAGATGAGGTCAGTGGCGTCTTGCAGGAGAATCTTGACGCGCGCGTCAGCGATCACATGATTGTCCTCAACGGGCAGGCGGGCTCGCAAATCCTCAAGTGTGGCGAAGGGAATGCTACTCACGGTTACGACGCTTCCTACCAGAGGGGGCGGCAGGGAGGACAAGTCCGAGTTCCTCATCGCTGCCTGCCAGCGCGCGCACCTCAGCTTCCAGGGCCTTGTCCGACACTTCAGCCTGCCCACCTTGGAATTGCACGCGCCCAACCGGTGTGATCAGCAGCATCTCAGGATACTTCACTGATTGAATCTTCAACGTGTTCTCCTTACAAGGAACCCGTGGCGGGGCCTATACTCTCAAGACCCCACCACGGGGTTGTGTCACGAAGCCTTCAGCTTCAGCTTGCCGTGGTGCTGCTCAGCACCATACTTCAGGCCGATCTCGCCATAGATCTGAACCTTGTCAGACGAGCCAGTGCGGCCCAGACTCTCAGCAAAGAATGTGCCCTTACCCGGAATCTCCAGGAACACAGGCGAACATTCCTCCAGCGACACAACCAGGAGCGTATCAGCAGGCACATCATTGTCAAGCATGATGTTGCACGTACCAAAGTCCGTCTCGATCGCAGTGACGTTCACGCCACCAACCGCGCGGGAGGTCTCACGGTAGTTGTTATCCTTGATGAAGACCTTGGACAAGGCACGCTTGACCTTGGCGCCAACCAGGATCGTGCGGGTCTCACCCTCACGAATACCACCGTTCTCCCAGACCTTCTGCAGGGTGTCAAGCACCAGGTCCTCAGTCAGGTTAGCGGTCGTGGCCGTCACGACGTTCGTCGTAATAGCCTCGACAAGGCCGCGCGTCTTACGCGGGGTCGTGTTGGTCGTGGGGTTGGCATAGACGCCCTGAATGAACGCCTTGTTGACGTCGCGGGCGACCTGCTTGAGCGTCAGGTTAATCTGATGCTGCAGCTCATCCTCAGGCAGGGTCGTGGTGCCAATGGTCACCATCTTCTCGCCGTCAGTGTTGCGCATACGGGTGGTAGCCTGACGCGTGTAGGACAACTCCACGACCTCCTGGTGAATCTCCAGGACGTTGGACACACGAGAGCGCGCACGCTCTTCACTACCAGGAGCCGTAGCACCCTCAAGACGCTGACGGGTAATATCAGCATCACGCAGGTCCTCAGTCTGCCATTCAATGAGGGTGGACCCTGCCGACTCGCCGCCGGTGAGACCACCGATAGCGGACAGGAACGGGGTGTCTTCCTTGGAGACCTGGAAAAGTTCTCCAGTGTAGTTGGGCAGATTGTAGGTCGTGCCCACTCCAGTTGCTCCGGACATTTATTCCTCCTATATTAGAACATGTTGGATGCAGCCGAGAGCTTCGCCAGCTTCAGGCTGGAGAGGGCTGCACGGTCATTGTTTGCCTCAGCACGCGCGATCATCTCGTCGATGCTGAGAACCTCCCCGCCAGGATTCTTTGAACCTACCGTGGGGAGCGTGGGCGTGGTAGGAACCACGGCACCAGCCGGGGTGGTTCGAGAGAGACCTGCCAAGGTCTCATTCAAGGCCTCAAGGTCGGCGTCGTCGCGGATGAACGAGCCGAGGGTCTTGGGGATGCCAGCCTTCTCCAGTCGGATAGCGCGCTGCTCAGCACGCTCCTTTGCTTCAAGGCGTTCCTTGGTTTCCTGGAGCTGGCTGGTGAGGGCTTCGACGCTGGCCTTGAGAGCGTTGATGGTCACCTGAACGTCATCAGTCTTATCCTCAACAGGTGCCGGCGCCTCAACGGGTGCCTGCGTCTTATCCTCAACGGGCGCCTGCGTCTCAACAGGTGTGGTCGCCTTAGTCTCAACAGGTGTATTCGTCGTATCTGCAACGTCGTCTCCCTTAACCTCAATGGGTGCGTCATTGTCCGCGGCAGTGCCCACCTGATTGAGGGCCACGGCCTCTACTGCCTCCGTACCGGGAGCGGGGTTGCTGATCTTCTTCGTACTCATCACTGTTCTCCCTTGTCTTTGTCTTTGTCAAGAGAAGCCGTCAGCTTCTCAAGCTTACGAGAACGGAACTCACTCGCCGGGCGAGCAACACCCTGACCATCCGAAAACATCTCAGGATGCCCTTCTCGCATGTATGAGGCAATTATACCCCCCGGGGGTTCCTTCACACCAGCCTTCACTGCGGCGCGCCGCGCCGACAAATACACCTGATACATCTCATCCGGGTGATACCCTGGAAGATTCTTATGCTCCCAATCCGGCACAATACGACAGTTGCACGCGTCATGGAACTCATGACCCGCACCACCCGCCAAATCCTTCGAGTGATACACCCACCCACGCGACGCCAGCATGCAACAGAACGCACACGTCTTCCCAACCGGGACGCGCGCAAAACGAGGGGCAGACGGGTCCAAATCCGCAGCCCGAAGGATCGTACGCCTCGGACCCGTCTGAATCTCCCTACCAAGAGCCCCTGCCACAACACGGATAGCCTTACCCATGTCCTCCTTGGCAAGACCGGCAGCATACCGACTCAAACGGTCAATACGCTCCACCTGACCAGTGGGCACAATAGCCTCGGGCGCGTAAGCCTTCTTGAAAGAGGGCCGTAACTCCTCATACCAGTCAAGGCTACCTTGCGTGAGCGCCGACCCATACGTGTCCACAAGCTCTCCGAGGACTTGCTTCATCTCCTCGCGAGCCAAAGCCACATCCTCGAAATTCAGTTGCCGAAACAAGACCGCCAGCTGGTCCTCTGAGCCTTTCAGCACGGCATCAACCATCTTGTCGTAGGCCTCAACCTCCTGCAGCGACGTCACGCCTACTCACCGCCCCGCCCCCACGCAGAATCGCATCCAGGTTATCCCGGCCGCGCTGCTGCTCGGACTGGGCACGAATCCGCATGATCTGCTGACGCGTATAACCCAACTCCTCCAAAGCCACATCTGTGCTACCCAGGGCAGGGATTGCCTGAATCTGCTTGATCATTGCGTCGGACTGGGAGACAATCGACGGGCGCGCGGGGTTGCGCCAATGAGTGGAGATACGCGCCGCATCAGCAGGCAGGAGGCCGTCACGCAACTGGATGATGTTCCTGTATACGCGGTTCAGCGCGTAGGAGTTCGCGTCGTTGAAGTCTGAGGCTTCCGTCACCAGTTCCTCCCTCGCCGCGTAGATCGCGTCCGCGCTAGACGGGTTGTCCTGGACGATGCCGAGGGACCCAACCGGGAGGGACAGCGCACCGGCCATCTCCTGGGCCAGCTCACGCAACTGATCGACGTAGGGCTGCATGGACTGCTGAGGCAGCACATCCACCTCAGGCAGCTCACCCTCCTCATCACGGCTAATGCCCTTCACCGACCCGAGGCGCCAGCTCCACGAGGACTTAATCTGACTGAACGTCGCCTCATCCACGCCACGCAGCAGCAGGCCAGGGGCAGTGAACAGCTCAGACGACACGTCCATCCGCATAGATGCGCGCACAGCCCGATCCACGATAGACAACACGCCGTCAGTCAACCGCGACCTACCTAGCGGCCTATCGAGAGTACCACGGTACACGAGGGCTTCCATGGGTGTGCGACCCAGATTATGCTCCACATGCCCCGTCACAAACCAACCCTGCGACCCAAACAAGGCCATGCTCACCATCACGGTGGGGGTCAGCATGATCAGCTCCGTGGGCCGGCCTAGGTAATCCACGTCGTTGATGAGTAGACCAGCCTTGATGCCTCGCCGACGTCGATCCCACAATGCAGATGCGGTCATAGCCGAGTACGGCAACACGAGCACCGGCGGGTCACCAGCGGCCACGTCACCGGGCAAGGTCACCAGGAACGACACGCCGTGCGTTGCTGCACTCGAAATAGCATGCCCGATCTCGGTAGCAAACCGGTTCTCATCAAGAAGGGACGCCAGCCCGTAAGGGTCCTCCGACCCGTCAGGGGCCACCACGCCATCCCAGTGGCACCTCGACGTCAGAGAAAACACAGCCTTCTCCGGCCACGTCGACACGATACGCAGATCACGCGCGATCTCACGCGGCAGGGAGATATTCAGGCTGTCTACGAAGACCTTGCAGTCCAAGTAAGCCTGACGGCGCATGTTGGACGCGTAGCGGGCCTGCCACGTGCCCACCAGCTCATTCAAGCCAGCCTGTAGCGTGTCAGACAGGCCGGCTACGACAGGCGGGCTAAACATGCCGGGCCCTGTGCCGGTAATCAGACGGGTATCAACATTCATAGTCACGATAGAGCCTCCTGACTCTTGTTCGGTCGACGACGCGACGTGCGCGCCATCCACAATGCGACGCTCACAGCCTCCAGCGGGACTTCGTCACCCTCCTGCCCGGTTGAGTGCCAGCCCCACACCCCGTCGGCACCGCGAATCTTCTTATCAGATACTGCCACAGACGCGTCCAGGGCATCAGTGTCTGTGCCATGCCCACCAGGGTGTGTCACGGTATGGGCTTGCACAGCGTTGAGGAATCCACTGCACGCGGTGAAGTACTCCCTGGTATCAACAACGTGCAGGTAGCCCTTCGGGACTTTCATGGCGCGTAGGTCCTGCTCTAATGCTAGCCCACCTGACCTGCCTGACACGCCCACTGCACTGTAGCGGGTGCGGCGTTCATACAGCCAGTCCGCGAGCGCGCTGCTGGTCATGGTGCCCGTGTTGACGTCGATGAGTTCGACGTGCGCGAGGCCCGTCTTGCGGTCGTAGAGGCATCCTGCCACGGCCGTGCGCGTGCCATCCTTGGAGAAAGCGACGCCCAGTGCGCGTGTCACCTCCTGTCCGGTTAGCTCTTCAGGCAGCTGCGTCACACCGGTGGCTTCCCAGTCGGGGGCGCTGATCAGGCGACGCGTGGCGTCGATGGATGCCCACCAGCCGAGGCGCTCGCGGGCGAACCCGTCGTCGGAGAAGCTTTTACGTTCGCCTTCGAGGACACGCATTTTGAGCCTGCCTGAGAGCATGGCGGGGTTGGTGCGCACCCATAGGTCTTGGTTGTCCAGATCGATGTCGGCCAGGGACTTCGGGGCCCCTGGTGGGGACCATTCGTCCCAGCATGTGTATAGGGATTCTCCTGAGAGTGCGTCACGGCGTTTGCGGGAGAAGACCTCGCCGTTCGCGGTGGGGCTTGGGGGTGTGCCGGTGTAAATCCACTGTGGGTTGCCGAGAGGGGCGGAGCTCGTGGTGGAGAGGAGGGCTTCGAGGGCTTCGTCGCTGAGCTCCTGGGCTTCGTCTAGTACGAGGACGTCGACGGTGAAGCCTCGGCCTGAGCCTTTGGAGCGTGCGGCGATTTCGATGCTGCCGCCGTTTGTGAGGTAGACGGCTTCTTGCCCGTTGACGTTGCGGATGTTGGCTACGAGGGCGTTGAGGTCGGGGAACTTTGCGGCGGGGTCGTTTGCGCATTCTCCGAAGAAGTGCTTGAGGCGCCGGAAGTGCTTTTGGGCTGTTTTGACTTCGTGGGCGGTGTGGAGGAATTTTTCCCCCCTACCGATGGTGCCGAAGAGTTCTCGGATTTCGAGGATGGCGTTTTTGCCGTTTTGGCGTGGGACGGCTAGTCCGCAGGTCATGTTGGCCCACCCGTCGTCGCCTACTGCGAGCCAGTGGCCTAGGACGTGTTCCTGCCAAGGGTCGGCATCGAGCTTGTAGGCTGCTGCGAGTGCTACGGCGAGGTCCCCCAACGACTCGGTCGCGGGGGATGCTACTGACACGCAGGGCTGTTGTGCGGCTTTAAGAGGCGTTGATGTCACGCTTGCGTAGCCTTGCCTGGAAGATGGCGACTGCGCTAGTGCCTTCCTCTTCAACGTTGGTGTTCTCGCTTGTGGCTGCCTGTTTTTCGAGTTCGGCTAGCTCTTTGGAGAGGCGGTTGGCGGTGTTGAGGAGGGGTGCGATCTTGTTGGGGTCTGCGCCTTCGATGGCCTGCCATGCTTTGTTGAGGAGCGTGCGGACTTCTTCTTCTCGGGTCATTCTTGTTCTCCTACCGTGGTGGTGTTGTGGATGCCTGACTGGTTGAGGCATGTTTTCATGGGGTCGGTGACTTCTACGCCGTCTGTCACGTATGCGCGCACGGCGCCGTCGATTGCTCGGTTGCGGTTGACGGCTGTGAGTTGCCGGGGTGTGCGTAGGTAGACGCGTGTGAGCCTCTTGGGGTCTTCGATGTATTCTGCGCGGTGGAGGCTGTGTGTCCGGTAGAGGGGGCTGTACTTGCCGACGTAGGGTTGGAAGGAGGCGCGTAGTGTGCGTCGGTCGGGGTAGATGACGACGCTGTGTTCACCGTCTGGTGTGTCGTCGAGGATGTCTAGTAGGTTCATGTTTCGATTATACCGCACTAGCGCTATGCTGGTTGAATATTGTACAGTGTGTTGCGGATAGAGGAAAGCCCCCCTACCATGATCTCACAAATGGTAGGGGGGCTGGATCGCCACCAGAAATTGACAAGAAGTGGGATCCGGAGTTCACCTCACGCACTAGTATACACGAGGACTCACAGCAATTCAGAGTTAAGGCTATGATCCTCCTCACACGGGAGGGCGTCGAGGAACTCCTGAATCTGGCTACCTTCAAGCAAGCTCACACGGCTCACACCAACCTTGTCCAACGCCGCCTTCACAACATCCGACCGACCAGTGTTGACCAGCGCAGCAGCACGATCCAAAGCAACAACCGCCAGCTCAGCATCCTCCACCGGAGCAGGCTCTTCCACCACCACAGGCTCTTCTTCCACACGCGAGAAGAAACGCTGCTGCCCAAAGTGCGGGAAGCTAGCACGCTTCGCCCCCGAAGACCCCCAACCAGGAATCTTCCTCAAAGCATCAGTGATCTCCAAACTATCCCTACGAGAAATCTTAGCATCCCTACCCTCAAGTGCGATCCGCCAAATCTCAAGCGTACACACACGCTCAATCCGACGTGTCCCCGGCTTCACAAGACCCTGCTCAGAACTGCGCAGCCAGGTAATACGATCATCAACAGGCATTCGCTCCCAATTCTCCGGAACCAGAGTCTCAAGGTAATTCTGAATGAGACCAACCATAGGCTCCTCTTCAGTAGCCTCCCCGCGCACCTCCCTAGCCACAGCCTCCTCTTCATCATTCAGATACAAAGCAGGGTTACCTTCCACTCCGTACTTATCGCGCGCCTCCTTCCAGATGTGCACAGCCTCCGCCCACACCTGATCGACATACTCACGCGTGTACTTATCGAAATCAAGCTTTTCCGTCACATTCACAATGAGGAAGCGACGGTTACCTTCCTGCGCGCGCAAGAAAGTAGGGTCATTGGTCGTACCCCAAATCACCTGACGGCGAGGCAACTCCACCGTCTCACGCGCATACGGCAGACGCACCTCATCATGGGTACGCGTAATGAAATTCTTCATATTGTCTGCGTCAGCCTTCTTCAACGAGTAACCCTCATCCGCCACAGCAATCCACGAACGTGACATAATCATGATCGTGTCACGCGCCCCGCCACGATCAATCGGACCCAGAGTACACGTCCAACCGCGTGCCATACGCTCAATGAACCACGACTTACCGAGGCCCTCACCGCCGGCGAGAATCAGGCAGTTATCCACCTTGATACCGGGTTCAAGCATGCGCGCCACAGCCTGCACCGCCGTCCGGCGGGCGACACTGCGCTTGTAGGCGTCCGGCTCACCAGGAAGCCATGTCTCGATACGGGACACGCCATCCCACTGGAGGCCCTCCAGATAATCCTCTATGGGGTGGAAAGAGTGATCCTGCGCCACTATATCAATCGCATCATTGACCTGCTCTTTAGAGGGCCGGCGCATGTTATAGGTGCACTGGATGTGCAAGCTAATCTGCGCGCGATCAGCATTAGTGAGCTGATCATCCTTACCTGGTGTCACTTTACGCCACGGGAAATCACAGAGCGTAACGGTAGCAAGATTCCTCTTGTTGTACCCCACCTTGCTCAGCACGGGGTCATGCTCCATGAGGAGACGCCAGTTGTTGGCATCGTCCAGGGTCTTACCCGTCTTGGGGTGGATGTGGAGCTTCGACACCCAATCAGTTGCGGCTTTCTTGCCTCCCGCGCGGGATAATTCGATATTCACGCCTAGCATCTCCGTCTTAATGTCAGCCAGATTCATAAACTCTTCCATGGCCTTTTGGATGGACGGGCGATCCTTAGGGGCAGTGTTCAAAGGCGTGCCAGCCTCTTTGTCCAGGTCTGCGAACTTGTGCATGGCGACGAGGTCGAACATGCACAATGCGCGTCCGCCAGCGGGATCGGAGGCGTGGTTGGAGTACACGTACCCATCTGGGTACGCGCACACGCCGCCCTCGCTCTCGGAGGGGATGTACTTCCAGCGGTTCTCGCTCACCTGCTCGTAGGGCAGGTTAAATTCTTCTACCGCCCGGGTCATGTCGTACAGGCGGTTGAATGCGCCGATCACGCCGGGGAGCTTGTACGGGTCGGTCTTGGGGCCGCGCTTGTGTTCAGGCGTAGGGGTGAACCCTCCAAAGCGCTCCAGGAGCCCTCGTGCGGTCGCTGGCTCGCCTTTGTAGGAGTACACCTCGTACTGGTCGGGGTGCTTGGCGGAGGGGCCGTACATGAGTTGCTTGGGGATTGTGCTGCAGGAGTCGAACTGCTCCTTGCCGAGGGCTTCCATGAGGCCGCGTGCCGCCCGGGGGTACTCCTCTTCGGTGAGTCCGGGCCCCATGAGGGGGATGATGACGCGGTAGCGGGGGTTTTCTGTGGTGTGGCTGTAGGTGGAGTGCACGAGGGCGGTGAGTCCCAGCCCTTCTACGCGCGCGGGGAGGTCGGGGTCGGCTTTGTCAGCGTCGAGGGTGACCATGCTCCGGTATTCTACCCGGCTGTCTTTGCGGCTTGTGCTGGTTGCTTTGCCTGCCATGTAGGGGCTGCACTCTTTTTCGGTGGCGGGCTCTTGTGCGCCTTCGACGAACTGCTCCCAGGTCATGGTGACGGGGAACCACTGCTTGGAGGTGTGAGATGGTTTGTTGGCTCTGGTTGGTATCACTGTGAGGTCGATGTTCATTGTGGACTCCTTCCCTAGTCTTAGTAAGACAGCTCTTGTCGTACTGTCGGGGACTATTTTAGCACGTTTGGGGTTGTGCGGTGCTTGGACCTGTTCGTGGTGTGTCGTCTTACCCTCCCTCTCCCTACCGTGGTGCGCGCAGACAGACAGACAGGACGGACAGAGTGGACAGGGTCTGTCTAAGACTCGGGCAGGGGTTTTTCTTTGGGGTTTCAACGAAAAGTAGGGTACAAGTGAATCCGCGGTAGACAGATAGTATACATTTTCTAATCTTTTCTATATAGGGTTTGTTTTCCTTATAACATGTTACCAGAGTATCTTTTTCTCAGGGGAAGTATATAGAAAAGTCAGTCAGTCTGTCTAGCACCAACAGAGAAACGTTGGAATATCAACGAAAAGTCCATGACAGAGGCCTCAGACAGAGTCCGTCTACCCTCCCTCCCCCCTCTCCCTACCGTGGTGCGCGCAGACAGACAGACAGGACGGACAGAGTGGACAGGGTCTGTCTAAGACTCGGGCAGGGGTTTTTCTTTGGGGTTTCAACGAAAAGTAGGGTACAAGTGAATCCGCGGTAGACAGATAGTATACATTTTCTAATCTTTTCTATATAGGGTTTGTTTTCCTTATAACATGTTACCAGAGTATCTTTTTCTCAGGGGAAGTATATAGAAAAGTCAGTCAGTCTGTCTAGCACCAACAGAGAAACGTTGGAATATCAACGAAAAGTCCATGACAGAGGCCTCAGACAGAGTCCGTCTACCCTCCTCAGACACACACACACACCCACCCGGTTGGCACACACGCATCGAAGTAGCCGAGTCTTATGCAGGAGCCAGCAAGACCCCTAGAACGCGATTTAAGGCCCTTTCAGGGACGGGGCAGTACCTGGTACTAGGGAGAGGCTAAAAACGCGTCAGAGGGCCATACAGAGGCCTTCCCGCGCGAGGCAGCGAGGTAGGTGCACACGCGCACAGGTAGGAGTCCCCCTATAACGCGATCCGAGGGCCTTAACGAGCGTGGTAGCCAGCCAGCAGCCCCACCGCCTCAGCAGAAACAAAAAACCCCCCTACCTTGCGCGGCAGAGGTTGGAGCATGAGAAACAAAAAACCCCCCTGTCCTAGGACAGGAGGGATAAGTTAAACCCCTGTCGACTCTGACAGAGGGACAGACCCAGACTAAAAACACACCCGGGGGGATATCCTGCTAGGCCTCTGGGGTACTCTTTGTAGAGGTGGGGGGGTATTGTCCCCCTACCTCTGTGGTTGCTTCTAGTATACCACAGGTTTACCAGTTGATGTCGCCTATGGTGTGGCAGCGTGTTGTGGTGGTGGTCACGTTGTTCCAGTTGATGGGTTTGTCTCCTCGTGATTGGTTGCATTTGCGGCAGGTGACGCGTGCGTTGTCGATGGTGTCGGTGCCGCCTTGTGCGTATGGGGTGATGTGGTCGGGTTCGGGGCTGGTTGGTTGGAGTGTGGTGCCCCATGCGAGTGTGCATCCGCAGTCGGGGCAGTTGGTTTGTCCGGCTGCCCTTGCGAGGTGGAGGACGCGCGAGCGCCATTTCTTGTGGCGGGCGGTTCCTGTTCGTGATGCGGTCATGGGTTCTAGTGTAGCGCGGGTGGGTGGGTTGGTTTTCTTTTTGTTGTGGTGTGTGTCTCATTTGTGTGTTGCTGGGATATATGAAGCGCTAAACATGCTACAATAGTGGCATCACACAAGACCTCGACAGAAAGGGTCAGCATGAGTCAGACACACGGCACACGCTACGGCTACACCAGCGGCTGCAGGTGCGATGAGTGCCGAAAGGCCCACAACACCTACATGTCCCAGTACCTACAAGGCAAGACCAAGGCTCCCCACTGGCGTAACAATCGCCGATGGGAGCCATGGGAGGACGAACTGGCACTCGACTACTCGAAGAGCGCCTGGCAGATCGCAGAAACACTTGAACGCACACCTGCAGCCGTGGCTATGCGTCGTAGTGTCCTCCTCACACGCCGAAACAACAAGAAGGAACAGCAGTGAAACTCCTACAACACATCTTCTACCTACTGTTCCTCGCCAACGTGATAGGCCTCCTACTAGCCATCATCACCGCATTCCACCTGCCTGCTATGGCCGTGTGGGTGATCCTCGCAATCACCACAGCCATCGTGTGCGCAGCAGGAAGCCTTGAACATCACAACAACCAGAAAGAAGAAGAGAAATGAAAAACTACGCCCTCGTTCTCACCTGCGCCGTCTCAGTCCTCGCCATGACCCTCTTGGCGGGTATTGCACTAGTTTTGTGCACCCCCCTGGAGGTGGCAATCCCCGTGCTGATCTTCGCCCTGTGCGTGGTTGCTTGCGTTGACTACCAGCAGTGGGTGGGTCGGAAGTGAAAAAGTACTTGGCGATCCTCGGCTACTACATTGCCATCGTCACCGTCAGTTCCCTGGTAGGAACTGCGCTAGCCTTATACGTGTTGGCACGCCTCCCCTGGATGGTGACAGCCTCCATGATGCTCCTCACTGTGTGTGTGATTTCGTGGATTGACTACCGGCGTGTGACAACCAGCAGGGCACAACACAAGGATAACTAAGGAGAGGACTACAACCACGACCGCACGAAAGCTCAACAACACCAACTTCGGCGACATCATCACCGCCTACCGGTTCGCAGCCTCGGGGGAAATCATCCGCCTAGAAACCGGCGCCCTCAACCCATATGAGGGCGCCGGCTACACTGCTGCAAGCCTGATCCCCGGCCTTAATGACACCGACTGGGAAATCATCTACGAGGCCGTTAATGAAGCCGTCGAAAAGGCCGCACAAGGGGACCCCGACCCTGAGAGTGTCCTCCTCTTCTACATCCCCGGTTCTCCACACCTGGCAATCATTGAACTGCTCGGTTACGTGCCGACGGACCCGGCCAGGAACCAGGGCTGCTGGACAAGCGTGCGCGCCAGCCTCTTCAAGCACGAGGAGGGCTAACCATCATGGATGACGGTAACAGCCGCAAGAAGGGCTACCTGCGCGTGGCAGGTTGGTACATAGCGGACGTCGAGTTCCCCGACATGGCGAACAAGCTGGATACGGTCATTATCGACACCATCATCAACTGCGGAGCAGCGTTACCCCATGCAACCAGCCCTGAGGAAGTCACGGCCGTACTCGACATTCTCTTGAGTAACGCGCAGGAACTTTACCGGCGGGCGAGGGAACACAGTAACACCTAACACGCGCACACACAAGGAAAGACCCCTACCACACCAGGTAGGGGTCTCCTCCTTATTACGCGCCGATCCTCTCCAACGCCTCGCTCACAAAGCCGGGGACTGACCCAAGCAGGCGGGGCACCCTTTTATTCACCACCAACTCTATGAAGGAGAGCAACTAATGAACGACATCACCATCTTCGCATACGAGAACACCAACATCCGCACCATCATGGCAGAAGACGGAGAACCATTCTTCGTCGCATCAGACATCGCAAAGATCCTCGGATACCGCGACGCACACAATATGACACGGCGTCTGGACCCGGATGATAAGGGTACTCGCCCAGCGAGTACCCCTGGAGGAATCCAAGAGCTGACAATAATCAACGAGTCAGGCCTGTACACCGCAATCCTCGGCTCCGAAGTCGAAGGTGCTCGCAAGTTCAAGCGCTGGGTCACAAGCGAAGTCCTCCCCTCCATCCGCAAGCATGGCATGTACGCGACTGAATCAGTGGTCGATGAGGAGGGGGTCAGTACTACTGAGGTCCTCGACAATCGAGGTGTCCAGCAAAAGACAAACGTCGTGAACGAGGCCGGCCTCTATGAAGTCATCTTCATGTCCCGCAAGCCTGAAGCTAAGGCGTTCAAGCGCTGGGTCACCAGCGAAGTCCTGCCTTCAATTCGCAAGCACGGCATGTACGCGACTGAGTCAGTGGTCTCCTCCTTATTACGCGCCGATCCTCTCCAACGCCTCACGCAGACTCTCATGATCCTTCCACGCCTGATCAATCCGAGAGGACAATTCCTCCAAGTCACGATCCTGACGCTCAGTAATCCGATCCAACACCTGCCCATGCGCGGCCAGCACCTGCCCATGAGCATCCAGAGTCGCCTTGACCCCCTCCTGGTTGGACTCAATCCTGCTCACAGCATCCTTAATACTCCCACCATGGTTGGGACGCATCTCGTGGTGTACTTCGGACAGCGAGGCCTCCAGCGCGTCTAAACGCGCATCGATCTTCCCCGCAATAGCCTCTAGTGCGGCTGACGTCTCGGCCTGCTCACGCTCAGCACGAGCCTTACCAACCTGCTCCCGAACCAGGAGCACCTCAGCCTTCGCCTTCTGGTAGCCCCACCACATGCCAGCCAGCACGGACAGGGCGGCCACCAGCGCACCGAAGCCAACCCCGTTAGCACCAATGGCCGCCACAATCCTCGCTAACGTCACGGCTGGTCAGCATCCCTCTCACCATACGAGGGCGCCTCATACACGCCGCCCGTATGCGAGGCCGCCAACACCAACGCGATCAGGCCCAGCACCTTATCAGCGACATCGAGCCACGCGTGCGCCTGGTCGGGCGTGGCCAGCCCATACACTGAGCCCAAACCCAGCAACGCGGCCACAACCGCATACACAGCCTTACGGCGCTCCGGCGTCAGCAGAGGCCAGCGCGTGCGATCCACGGTTAGTACATGCTTTCCCATAATCTCTCTCCTCCTACACTCCCGAAGGGGGGTGGTCATTTATAATCACGGATGAACCGCGCTCGGTACCGACGCCATCAAGCCTGTAGCACCCCTAGCGAGGGCTGTATC